>ERZ869921.145-NODE-145-length-43151-cov-10.724383_pt1 | contig 43151 bp, 59 predicted proteins | sample MGYA00579310_ERZ869921 | MGnify/ENA primary metagenome ERZ869921 (study PRJEB32216, sample SAMN09231816) | wastewater metagenome | place: USA: Maryland | collected 2016-06-21 | study: EMG produced TPA metagenomics assembly of the PRJNA472060 data set (Reclaimed...
GGCCTCGGGACGCTACCTCTCGCTAGAAGTGGCTGAGGAAATGGGTCGAGACTTCTCACTCACGGCCATTAACGCCGACATCTCAGTGCTGAGTTACCGATGACCGTTCTAACACGCCCGATCCAGCGCTACCCTCAGCCTAACGCCCCGCTAACGCCGGTGCCGACGACGAAGTTTCTCGTGGAGGAGCTTCGCAAAATTCGAGTGGCACTAGATAGTCTGGCGGAAGCTATTAAAACCCTCGACGACAAGAAGCAAGACGCGCCATGATCGACGAAGTCTATACGCCTAGTGTCGACATGTTCGTCGCGGTGCGCTCTCCCGACTACGAGATCGCCGTCGAGCCTATCAGGGATCGCGGGAGACACATGCTGCACATTCACTGTGGCGTCTCCCGCTGGTCTCCTTCAGTTTTCCGCGCCATGCAGCGCGACATCGCCCTCCTGCAATCAAATCTGGAGCGCGACCTCTACGCCCTCCATCGGGAAGGCGACAAGAAACATCTCTCGTTCATGCGCGCTGGCGGCTTCGTCGACGCTACTGAGGACTGGGAGAACATCAACGGCGAACCCCGCCGACTTTACGTTCGGCCCTACAAGAAGGAAGCGCCGCTATGAGCCTCGGTGGCAGCAAGAGCACTACCAGATCGAAATATGACGAGAAGGCCACAAACCAGATCGTCGACAAGCAGTCCGGGACCAAGACATCGTCTTCGGACATCAGCGCTTTTCAGAAGCCCTACATTGAAGGCGGCTTTGAAGAGGCGCTGAAGCTCTATCAAGGCGGCGACACGTCCGCGCTCACTGCGTTGCTCAACAGCGCGATGGGTGCAGCCGGTGGCGCGCAGGAGCAAGCGAAGAGTTACCTCACCAACGCGGTCGACAAGGCCGACAGTGTGGCAGCGATGGAGCGCGCCCGTCAGGCCGGTCAGGCTTCCGTCAACGACCCGACGACGGCGGCGCTTATCGACGCCAATGCGCGTGGCATAACCCGAAATCTCACCGAAGAGGCGCTTCCCGCTATCATGCGCGGCGCTGTCGGCGCTGGAGCCTCGAATAGCTCCCGCACCGGGATCGCTGAGGGCCTCGCTCGCGGTCGCACTGCCGAAGCCCTCGCGGATAACGCATCTCGCGTCAACGCCAGCGCCTATGATCGTGGATACAACTCCTCGCTCGCGGCAGACGCGGCAAACACCAACGCGCTCTTCAGCGCGAGCGCCGGTCTTCAGAACCTCTTCAACTCCGGCGTGTCGGCGGCGCAGCTTCAGCAGCAGCAGCCGTGGAACAACTTCGGCAATCTCTGGAACGTCCTCGGCGGCAACGTGTGGGGAACGAACAACAGCGAGAGCTTCAACCAGAACCGCGAAGGTTCGGAAGTGGCCAACACGACCGGCAACAAGACGGACAAGAATAGTCAGTGGGGCTTCAGCCTCAAATTCTAAGAGGCACCAATGGCTAACGACTACAGGGCTATCATCACGGAGGCGGCGAAGCGCTACGGCATTGACCCCAATCTGCTCCTCCGACAGGCGCAGCAGGAGAGCGCGTTCAATCCGCTCGCCCGCTCGCCAGCCGGTGCAGCCGGTCTTCTTCAGCAGATGCCCGGCACCGCCCTCCATCCCGGCTTCGGCGTAAAGCCGATGTCCTCGCTCGACGACAGGCTCGATCCTTACAAGTCGGCGGACCAAGGTGCTCAATACATGGCCGCAATGCTCAAGCGCTACGGCGGTGACGTCAACCACGCCTTGATCGCCTACAACTGGGGGCCGGGCAACGCTGACGCCTATAGAGCGGGCCGCAAAAAGAACCTACCGGCAGAGACGCAGGACTACGTCCGAAAGATTACAGGAAACAAAATGTTTGGTGGCAATCCTCGTGCAGCCTCCGTCGATGCCATCAACACGATGACCGGCGAGCGCACGCGCTATCCGGGGCAGCCCGGTCCTCCGTATACTCCCCCGATGGCCATTGCTTCCGACAGACGCCCCAGTGCTAACCGTCGTGACGCCGTGGAACTCGCCCCGCAGAAAAAGCCCTTACCTGAAGTCCCCTCCATGTCATTCTTTGACGGCTTCCTCGACAGTGGTCGCGATGCCGGTCTTCTGGATCGCATCGGTGGAGGCCTTGCCGCGATGGAGGGACGTCATCCGACGCAACTCGCAATGCAGGAGCAAGCCCTGCGCGCTCAGCAGATCGAGGCGGCCACTCAGATGGACCCGACTGAGCGCTTCGCATACGCCGTGAAGATTGGCGCTGACCCGGAGATGGCCCTCGGCTTCGCTGATACAGGCGACATCAATATCCTCGGCGGCATCGACCCGACGAAGCTCGCTCGCGGCGATAGCGGAAACTACGGTTATCAGGATGGCGGCGTCTTCCAGACGGAAGATGGTCGCATGGTGACCCGCACGTTCAACCGTGACACCGGCAAGAACGAAATCGTTGACCTTGGCACCGGACTTACCCGCGTGCAGGACGCTGGCGAAAAGAAGCGCAACGAGTTGAACGCTGTCGACGAAAATACGGCAGCCAAAGACGCAGAGACGCAATACACACGCCTCTCAAACATCGACCGCATGTATCAACTCACCTACTCCGGGTCGATGGGGCCGGGCGCTGCTATGTCGCTCGCTCGCTTCGCCGCGAAGAACCTCGGCATCGACGTTGGCGACATCAGCGCGGAAGAGATGGATCGCATTGCGGCTATCCAGTCGCAGTTCGAGCTTGACGGCGCTCAGCTTATGAAGGGTCAGGGCCAGATCACCGAGAACGAGCGCAAGATCATCGCGCGTCTCGCTCCGCAGATCGACACCGATCCCGAAGCCGCTCGCGAAATCCTCCGCATCATGTCGGACGTCTCAAAGCGCGAGATCGCGACGTGGGAAGAATACGACGACGCTCCGCCTGAGCAGAAGGCAGATGGCTATGCGGTGTTCAAAGCTCGCAAGGCACGTCGTGAGCGCAAACAGCAGACAGAGAACGTCGCAAACCCGACGCCATCTGGAAATCTCCCTCAGACGGAAGAGGAGTTCGACGCCTACGTCGACAGCCTCCCCTCTGGTGCAACATTTGTCGGCCCTGACGGGAAGACATACAGGAAGGAATAACTCGCATGGGATGGCGCGATAAAGTCTCCGTAGTGGATGAAGCCGCGCCCTCTAAGCCGGGCGGCTGGCGCTCAAAGGTCTCCGAAGTTTCGGACGGTGTTCAGCCTACCGGAAACGTCCTCGTCGACGACGCGATGGCCCCGATTAACGACTGGCTTGCCAACGCTCACGATTACGAAGCCAAGAAGAAGGCCCGCGATAACATGGGCTTCTTTGAAAGGCAGGGAGAAGGTCTCTACTCCGGCGCGGCAAACCGCTTCGACGACTTGGCTAACCTCGCGGACGCCGTTGGTGCTCCTCAGGCGGGCCAGTCGATCCGGTCGCTCATTCCGAAGAACGAAGACTATGTCTCCGCTGGCGAACTGTTCGACGTCAACAAGGTTCTCGACGAGCCTCTGACGCAGCTAGGCTATGGTATCAGCGCAGTTGGCGAAAGCCTCGCTCCCATGGCGTCTGACCTCACGACGGGCGCTCTTGGCGCTGCTGGTGGTCCTGTCGGCGCTGTGGCTGGCTACGCCTTGCCAGAAGCCGCCGCCTCGACTGGGCGGATGCTACGCGAGATCGCTGACAGGAAGGGCGTCCCGATTGACCAATTGTCCGACGAGGACTGGGCGGTCGCGGCGTCCGCTGGTGGTATCATCGGCCTGATGAACAAGCTCGGCTTGGAGAACATCGGCGGCCCGGCCATCAAAGGCTTCGTCAAGAAGGCCCTCGCTGAGTTTGGCGTGGAAGGTGCGACCGAAGGCGGTCAGGAGCTTGTCGAACAAGTCGGCGGCTCTGCGACCACTCCCGGAGGCATCGACATTCGCCCTGACGAGATCGCCAACGCGGCTGCTATCGGCGGACTTGCTGGTCCCACTGTTGGGCGTGGCATGGAAACTGTCAGCGCTGCCCCCGGCGCGGTGAAGAACTACTTCAAAGACCCTGACATCGACATTCGCAACAATGTCCCTCGCGGCGGCGCTCCTTCGGTCGACCTACCGACCGGACCCGGCAACGTCTTGAACGTGACTGGGGATGGCTCCGGCGCTTTCAACGTGGATCAACCCGCGCCGAACGACCCGGCCTCCCTTGGTGGCGTTGTTCGCCCCGATGCTCCGCCCACGGACTACGCTGGCGGCAACATGGAGAACCCGCGCCGTGCTGCTGCTGCCGCTCGTCTTGCTGACCGCATCACGAAGGCCGCTGGCGCTCTCGGTGCCGACCTCTCCAACATTGATCCTCGCGACCCCGGTGGTGCGAAGGCAGTGCTGGACCACATTCACGGCAAGATGGCCGAAGAGATCAAGGCAGTCGCCCACGACCTTCGCCCGGACATCGACCCGAAGTATGCCAAGAACTTCGACGAGATCATCGAACGTGCGGCCATGAAGGCTGCCGAACGTGGCGCGAAGAACAAGATCAAAGACCTCCTCGACCCCGCCGACATCGAATTGGTGAGGCGCGCGGTGGGCGACACCAAACAGGGCAACCGTCTGGTCAACCTCATGGAAGAGAGCAGCCTTCGCGCTGGTCTCGCCCGTGGTGGTGAAGCTGGCGGCCTGACGCGCTTCCTTCAGGATCGCCTCGGCATGAAGCCTCCCAGCGCATTCCGTGTGCAGGGCGGCGGACTGGCCAGCCTTGGGGCCATCTCTGGTGGCGCTATGCTTGGCACAGCCATCGGCGGACCCGTTGGTGGTGCGGTCGGCGCTCTGGCTCCGGCAGCCATCATGGGTGCGGGTGACAAAGTCGCTGCTGGCATCGACCGTGGTCTCCTCGGAGGACGTCGCTCTCGCGTCGAACGCTTCGTCAAGGTCAACACGGACCCTGAGAGCGTGCGTCGTGATGCGAACGCCGAAGTCGGCCTCCGTGATCCTCGTGCTGAGGCAGTGGAAGCCGCTCGCATCGCTGCGGAAGAGAAAGAGGCCGCTGCTCTAATTCAAGAGCAAGAGGACACAGAGAACGATGCACGAGGCCGCGAGCTTCGTGACAAGCGCCGCGCCAAGAACGACCCCGGTGTCGATGGCACGGACGCACTCCTGTTCAACAAGTTTGGCCTGACGCCCAACGCGGTCGACGAAGGTCTCCGCATCCTCGAAAACGAGGGTCTGGTCCGTCCTCAGGAAGTCCGCGACTTCTACAACGAGCCGAAGCGCTTGATGAAGAACAACCGTGGCAATCGCATCTTCGACCTTCTGAGAGACCTAGGCATCGACGGTCGCATTGAGTTTAATGACCCTCGTGCGACAGGCCCCGCCCGACCTTCTGGTAGCACCGCTGACCCGTATGAGGTCGAGCGCTACAAGGCCGGTGCAAAGCGCAATGTCGAAGCCAATCTAGGCGCGAAGGACCGCGTGTTGAACTCCGGCCTCGACCCGGTCGACGCACAGATCATCGCCACCGCTCTGGATGCCATGGGCGCAGTGAACAACCGCGCTGAGGCTGAAGCCATCGCTCGCAAAGCGGTGGACAGTGTCGGAGAGACTTCTGCTCCGGTAGCTCTGAGTGAGCTTATGCCGCTGCTGAAGAACTACCGACATGCCACGGTGGACGAGGCGCGAGCTAACGCCAAGCGCTCCGGTGAGAACACCATGGAGCAACAGCGCAAGCCTGAGCCGACCAAGGAAGAGAAGTGGACACAGACTGAGCAGCGCCTTGAGCAGAAGAAGAGACAGCGCCAATACGGCGATCCTCTCAGCAAGGCCCCGCTCCAGCCCCCGGTCAACCCGGACGGAACCGTCACGCTCGACCACTTCACTGGCACCGAGTTCGACATCGCTGATCCGGCTAAGTGGGGGGACAACCCCGCAACGCCGCGAGGCGAGCGTTCCCGCATCGGTCGCGCGCCGCCGCGCACTTACTACGGCATTTCTACCGGCAAGCCCGGTGGATACCGACAGGAGTTCGTCGGACCCGGCGTGAAGCATAAGCAGACCAACGTCCCCGCCGCGTCCCTATATGACGTCGGCGCTGACCCGAAGGGCATCCGCAAGGATAACCCCGGCGCTTGGGAACAGGCGATCAAGGATGCGGGCTTCAAAGGATACTGGGCGAACAACCCTGAGCTTGGAATGGTCGCCGCAGTGTTTACGCCTGAGAAGGTCCGTGACGCTGATACCGACACACCAGCCCCGTCGAAGAACATTCGTCGGCAGCCGGTGCAGCAGTGGCAAGCCGCCCCTGACCCTGAGCACCGTTCGGAGAAAAAGAGCTTAGGCAACCGTATCTCTCGCGATCCTGTCCCGTCAGCCATCAAGTCGGCTGAAGAGTATCGGAACGCCAATCCCGGCATCACCCGTCGTCCCCTTGAGGGGCAGCCGTCGATCAACACCTCGTATCTCAAGAAGGTGGCCGACTGGCTCGACGGGGCGAAGCACGAGCCGAACGAGAAGGAAGTGAAGCGCGCGTATAAGGCGCTCACCGACGAGACGGCACGTCAGTATCAGCACATGCTCAAGACAGGCATCAAAGTCGACCCGTGGACGGAAACGACCGGCGAGCCTTACGAGAACTCCGGCGAAATGCTGGACGACGTTCGTAACGGCCACCTCTGGTTCTTCCGCACGGAGAACGGCTTCGGTGAAGGCGCTGATACTACGGACCACCCGCTGATGAAGCCGACGAAGTTCAAGGGCAGCGACGGTAAGCCGCTCCTCGTGAACGACCTCTTCCGCATTGTGCATGACTACTATGGTCACGCACAGAACGCTCTCCAGTTCGGCCCCAAGGGCGAGTATGGCGCGTTCCAAGAGCACGCCCGCATGTTCAGCCCGGACGCGATCCCGGCGCTCGCCGCTGAGACGCTGGCGCAGAACGCATGGGTCAACTTCGGCCCGCACATGCGTAACGCGGATGGCTCGATTAAGAAGGAAGGCGACGAGGGCTACCTCAGCGCCAAGGCGCGTCCGTTCGCTGACCAGAAGGCCACGGTGATCCCGTGGGAGCTTCTTGTTGAAGACACGAACCCTGAGAGCATCGCGAAGGTGTTGTTTGAGAGGGGCGAGAGCGTCCCGACCGAAGCGAAGAGCATCCTCGGCAGTCTCGGGAAGGATATGAAGGAAGCGCTGACCATAGCTGCGAACGCCCCCGGCGTTGGCCGACTGGCTGACTTCCTGTCTCCTTCTGAGCGCCGCTTGGTGTCTTCACGCACGGCACAGAAGATGGTCGACATCTTTGAGAGCCTACCGTCAGCCGAAGAGTTCGCCTCAGCGGCTTACGCCGGTCGAGCGAAGAAGGGATGGTATGCGTCGAGCGCCCAAGCGATCCTTGACGTGTTCGGCGGTGCCGATGCTCCTCGCTTCGCCGCGCTCCTCGCCGCGCTGTCTCCGCAGACATCGGTGGAGAACAACGCGATCAACGCGATCAACTCGTGGATCAACTGGGACAAGGCCGGAAGACCGACGACCAAGACCGGCATTATGAAGGTGCTGGGCGAAAGCGTCCAAGGTGACGGAACGGATAACTCCGTCCTGCCCGCGTGGATCAACAACAGCGTCTCAGCGCTCTCCGCTGAGGATTTCTCGGACTTCTCCCTGAGCGGGCCGAAGGTTCACTCCTTCATGCTCAATCTCGTCGGCGTCCTGAACGAAGTCACCAACGACACTTGGATGGCGAACTTCGCTGACGTCCCTCAGACTATGTTCAGGAAGAACGAGGTGACGAACAAGGGCGCTGGCTATCTCGCGTTCAACGCGCGTGTCCGCGAAGCTGCTAACCTCCTGACGGAGGCAACCGGCGAGACGTGGGAGCCAGCAGAAGTGCAAGAGACCGTGTGGTCCTTTGCCAAGACCGTTGTGGAGGCACGAAACAAGGCCGGTGAAAGCCGAAGCATTGACGCGCTCCTCAAGGCTGGCGGAGTGACGCATGACGACATCGCATCCACGCCCGATTTCGCGACCCTCTTCACGGAAGGTCTAATCTCTAAACTCCTTGAGGCTGGAGGATACTCTGCCCAAATCACCGAAGCTCGCGACCGCAGTAAAGTCGCTGGTCGCACACCAAAGCGAGATGGCAAGCTCCTCGACGTTGAAGGATCGGTTGCTCAGCGGCTTGCTTTCGAGGCTAGCATCGACAGGATCGCAGCCCGGCTCGAAAAACTGAGAGAAGCGAAACGCGCGGAAGAGCGCCGCGTCGATCAGGAATACGAGCGCAATCTGAAGAGCAGCATCTCAGACGCTGACCTTGAAGACTTTGTATAATGAGAGCGGGCGGGGGAAACCTCGCCCCTCCTCTCACAGGAACATCACCGATGAAACGAACTCGCCCGGTCGGCACTCCGCCCAAGGAGCTTGTCGAAGTCATCGAGCCGAAGACCGGCGCACCCTCATGGCAGCTACGAGCGCCGGGGAGAAAGAAAGCCAACGCGAAGCCGAGAGGCATCGCTGTCAATCCAACCAAGCATCGGCGTAAGTCTGGAGCCAGTCGAGCACCTCGCGGATACCGCAAGGACGCCTCTGACCTCCTATTCGCCATCGCACACGCTCAAGCACGAAAGGCTGTAGCTATTATGGAACAGCACGAGATCATCACCTTTGATGGTGTCCCTACTGAAGAGCGCGATCAGGCGCGAGACGCCCTTGTCTTCGCCGCCGCCGTGGTCAAGTCACCGCACCTTCCCGTGCTCACCCGCCTTAAGGGCGCGCACACTGTCCTCACCTTCACCAAAGGCACCGTCCAGAAGGTGGACGCCACCGTCTCCACGGCTGAGAGCCTGATTGAAGGCGCTCTGGCGCTCGCAGAGAAGAAGAAGAGGCCCCCGTCTAATGGATCAAGCGACTGAGCGCCAACTAGAAGCGCGCCTCGTTCTATACAGCGACTTCGAGATTTACGCTCAGACCGCGTTGAGCATACGGCCTAAGGAGGGCGACATCGTCCCCCTGAAGTTTAACCAAGCTCAACAGATACTTCACGAGGCGGTCGAGAAGCAGAAGGCCGCCACTGGCCGCGTCCGCGTCATCATCCTAAAAGGCCGACAGCAGGGCCTCAGCACCTACGTCGAGGGGCGCGGCTACTGGTTCGTATCTCAGAGACGCGGTCGGCGCGGCTTCGTTCTCGCGCACAAGGACGACAGTTCGACAACGCTCTTCAACATGCTGAAGCGATACCACGACCACGCGCCGACCATGCTGAAGCCATCGAACAAATACTCCAACAAGAAGGAGTTGTCGTTCGACAAGCTGGATAGCTCGTTCGTCGTCGCCACCGCTGGTGGCACCGGACTGGGCCGCTCAGAGACGCTTCAGTTCGTTCACGCCTCAGAGGTCGCCTTCTGGAAGAAAGAGACGGCCAAGGAGAACTGGAACGGCATCGAACAGGCTGTGCCTGACGTCGATGACACAGAGGTATACATCGAAAGCACGGCCAACGGCGTCACTGGTGTCTTCTACGACATGTGGCGCGGTGCGGTCGAAGGGCGGAACGATTACCTCCCGGTCTTTATCCCGTGGTTCGTCCAAGACGAATATCGCGCTCCGGTCGAGGATGACTTTGTCCGCACGCCGGATGAAGAAGACCTCGCGGCGCTGTATGGTCTCGACGACGAGCAGCTTCAGTGGAGGAGATGGAAGGTCAACAAGAACGGCCTCGACCTCTTCAAGCAGGAATATCCTTGCTGCCCTGAGGAAGCCTTCCTGTCGACAGGCCGCCCAGTGTTTGACCCCGCAATCATCAGGGCGATGCAGCAGCATCAGCAAGTCCCTCCCTCAACGCTACTGGCGCTCAACGGAGAGACGTGGGAGGAGAACTCTCGCGGAGAACTCTCTGTGTGGGAGCTTCCACAGCCCGGTGAGAACTACACCATAGGCGCTGACTGCTCAGCGGGTGTGCGAGGCGGTGACCCGTCGTGCGCCATCGTGCAGAACTCCAAGAAGCAAGTTGTTGCCCGCTGGCGCGGTTGGGTCGATCCTGACTTCTACGCGACGGTGCTCTACAACCTCGGCGTCTTCTACAACATGGCCTTCATCTGCCCCGAGAACAACAACCACGGTATCCTGACATGCGCCCGGCTCGGTAAAGACATGGCCTACCCGTTTATCTACCAGACGACGCACTACGACAAAGTGGTCGACAAGGAGACGACGCGGCTAGGCTTCACGACGACAGTTCAGACGAAACCCCTCATTATCGACGAGCTTCGTGCTGAGCTAAGAGACGGAAACGTCCGCATCCCTGACGAAGTCACGCTGAGCGAACTGTCCACCTACGTGATGACAGAGACCGGCGCGATGGAGGCTGAGAAAGGCAGTCACGACGACTGCGTCATCGCGCTGGCGCTCGCCACACACGCGAACGAGGGCAGCTTCACGCCCATCACCAACGACGAGGCGTGGTATATCACACCGCCGTAAGGAAGCCCATGGCAAAAAAGAAACTGAAGACTGACGAGGAAATCCTCGCGCTAATCAAAGCGCGGATGCCCTCAGCGCAGTCTTGGGGCGGCCCTAAGCTGTCCAACGAGCGCGCCAAGGCGCTCCGCTACTATAACGGCGAACTGCCCGCCCCGCTTCACGGAGGCGACAGCAAGTTCGTCTCTCAGGACGTGTTCGACAGCGTCGAAGGTGCGAAGTCGATGCTTCTGGAGGCGTTCAGCGCCGGTCGCCAGCCTGTGCGCTTCACTCCCAACGGGCCGGAAGACGTAGAGGCAGCCGACATCGCAACGAGCTATGTGTCACACGTCGTTTTCGCTCAGAACCCCGGCCTCCGCATTATGTCGGACGTCATCATGGACGGACTTCTCGCCCGCGTAGGAGTATCTAAGACGCAGTGGGTGACCGACATCGAAGAGGTGGAGGAGGAGTTTGAAAACATCGACGAGGCAGAGTTTGCCGTCCTCTTGGACGACGAGGCTGTCTCGCTTAGTGATGACCAAGAGGTTGAGCTTCTCGACACGCCTACAGGCCCGCGTTTCAGCGGACGCCTGACGCGAACCGTGGACAAATCCAAGGTGGAAATCCGCGTCGTGCAGCCGGAGAACTTCATCATCAACGAGAACGCCGAAAGCATCGCGAAGTCGACGCTGGTCGGTGACCGCACTCGTATGACGAAGGAGGAGCTTCGCAAGCACGGCGCTACGGAAGCGCAGCTTGAGGAAATTAAGTTCGACGTCTACACACCGAACGAGAACGAAGTCGAAGACACTAGCCGTCGCAACGGCATCAACGACAACAACGGAGAGACCGACGCGAAGGAGACCGACGTATACGACCTCTACATTTTCGCTGCACTGGATAACGGTGACGCGAAACTGTGGAACGTCATGCGCGCTGGCGACCAGATCATCCGCACAAAGCGGGTAGACTATCGCCCGTATCAAGACTTCACGCCGATCCCCATCCCGCACGTCTTCTACGGCTCGTCCTACGCTTCAAAGGTGATCCCCATTCAGGCCGCTGTGTCGACCCTTATTCGGTCGATCATCAATCACGGCCTCATCACCAACAACCCCCGCTACATGGTGGTGAAGAACGCGCTGTCCACTCCGCGCGAGCTTATGGAGAACCGTCTCGGCGGCATCGTGAACGTCAACCGGCCTGACGGCGTTATCCCGCTGCCTCAGGCTGGCATGAACTCACACGCCTTCCAGACCATCCAGCTACTGGACAGCAAGAAGGAAGACGTGACCGGCGTCTCCCGCCTGTCGCAGGGCCTCGACAAGTCCGCGCTGTCTAACCAGAACAGTCAGGGTCTCGTTGAGCAGCTTCAGACGCTGTCGATGCAGCGCACCAAGATCATCGCGCGCCAGTTTGGCGAGTATGTGAAGGAGCTATTCTACTGCATCAACCGACTGGTGCTCGACTACGAGGACCGCAAGAAGGTTGTCAACGTCGCTGGTAACTGGGTCGAAGTCGATCCGCGCGCGTGGAAGGCCCGCGAGAACTCGTCGCTCGACCTCACGCTCGGTTACGGTGAAGCGGACAAAGAGTTCCAGAAGCTCATCGGCATCTATCAGTTTATGGCCGGTGACCCCGCACTTGGGCCGATGTTTGGTCCACAGCAGCGTTACAATCTGTTGAAGAAGGCGTTCACGCATCTCGGCCTACCCGACTACGCGAACTTCGTCCTCGATCCGTCGACCGTCAAGCCGCCTGAGCCGTCACCGACTGAGGTTCTCCAGTTCAAGATGCTGGAGGCGCAGCTTGAGGCACAACAGGCTACCACGAAGCTGAATGTTGAGAAGCTGGAGCTTCAGAAAGCTCAGGCTCAGATCGACGCTTCTCTCAAAGAGATGAAGGCGATCCTCGACCAGCAGAAGGAGCAGGGTAAGCACGCGATTGCCGCCGACAAGGTGGACATCGAAGAGGCACGCCTTGCACTCGACACCCGCGTTGCGGATGCAGAGATTGAAGTGATGAACAAGGCTCCAAAGCCTAACGCCATCGCTTCGCCAAACTAAGGACAAACATGTCTCCCTTGATTAACAAGGAAGATCACGCTGAGAGGATGGGGGCCATTGCTGGCTCCCTCCTCGACAGCGATGACTTCGACGCGCTCTGCGAAGAGTTCAAAAACTACTGCGCCAAGCTGTTCTTCTCCGTTGAGTATGGGAAAGACGACAGCGAGGAGTTGAACAAGGCTCGGATGGCCCACCTCGGCTATCAGGAGTTCATTAGCTTCCTCTTTCGCCTCCGGGGCGCAGCCGACGAAATACAACTGAAGCGAGAGATAGATCGCGCTTCCAAAGAAGGGTAACAGCTACCAATGGACATCGAAGAAGCCATCGGCTCAGCCGACGCTAACGCGAACGCCCAAGAGAAAACGAGTGTCGTCTACGAAAGCACCGACGACGCTGCCGATGCGTTCCTCAACGCTTCAAAGAAGGCCGCTGAAAAGCCAGCCGACAAGAAAGCCGATGAGGGTGACGAGAAGGTGAAGTCCGCTGACAAGGGTCAGGCGGAGGAAGACAACGACCCTGACGACCAGAACGACAACGTCGATGACGAAGGCGACGAGGACGAAGCTGACAAGAAGGAGGATGACGGCGAAGAGCCTATCATCACCGACGAGAAAGCTGTCGTCCAGATCAAGATCGGTGATGAGACGAAGACCGTGAAGGTCAACGACCTCAAGCGGCTCTACGGACAGGAACAAGCCCTGACGAAGAAGTCGATGGAGGCCAGCGCGAAGATCAAGCGCAGTGAGACAGCGTATGCCGTAACGGATCGCATCTTCACCGAGTTGGTCAACGCCGCAAAGAGGGACTTTGAACCTTACGCTAAGCTCGACAGAGTTCAGCTTGCTCAAAGCCTATCGCCCGCCGACTTCGCAAAGGTCGACCGAGCAGCGAAGGCCGCCGCTGGTAAGCTCCAATGGTATCAGGAGAGCAGCGAGCGCTTTGCGAAAGAGCACGCCGAAGAGATGCGAGCGCAGCAGGAAGCCGCTGCCGCGACTGCCGCTGAGTATATCCGCTCCAAAGTCCCCGACTGGGACAAGGCGAAGTGGACGTCTCTGCGAGACTTCGCGCTGGACAGCGGCTTCGAGGCTGAAGAGTTCGACAATCTGGTGCATGGCCCCGGACTGTTCCTGCTTTATCAGGCTCAGCAGTTCGCCACGGCGCAGAAGAAGGCCAAAGACGTTCCTCTTTCAAAGAAGGTCGCGAAGGCCCCGAAAGATGGAGCGAAGCCTCAGCGTGGAGATCGGAAGACCGACACCGCGAAGGAGACCCTCCAGCGCCTGAGATCGACGGGGGAAATGGATGATGCGGTCGCCGCCTTCCAATCCCGCACGGTCGAAGCCCGCAACCGCGCGAAATCCCGCGCGTCAGACTAACACCCACTCAACACCACTAAGGAAACATCATGCCCGCTTACACGACCTATGAGCAGATCGGTCAGAAGGAAGACATCTCGGACATCATCGAGAACATCACTCCTTACGACACCCCCTTCCAGTCCGCGATCAAGAAGGAAGACGTCGATGCGCGTCTCCATCAGTGGCAGGAAGACAGCCTCTCGGCTGTGAACACCGCGAACGCCCGCGTTGAAGGCGCGGACGCCACGGACGCCACCCTGTCGCCCACCGTCATGCGTTCCAACAACACGCAAATCCTGTCGAAGACCTTCGGCATCTCCGGCACGGCGGACGAAGTCTCGACCTATGGTCGCGACAAGGAAACCGCGCTCCAGAAGGCCAAGGCGTCGAAGGAACTGAAGCGAGACCTCGAATATATGTTCGTGGGCCGCGCTCAGGCCGCGACCATCGCCACCATCTCGACCGCCCGCCTCATGGCCTCGGCGTTCTCGCTGATCGGCGCTGGCACCACGGTTGCCGCTGGCACCAACCCGCTGACCGAGACGCATATCGTCTCCGCCAACGAACTCCTCTACAACGAGGGCGGCGAGGCGGACATCATCATGGTGAAGCCCGCCGACGCGAAGATCATCGCTGGCTTCGCTGGCTTGGCCTCGCGCACCCGCGACGTTGGCGATGCGAAGAAGATCGTCAACGCGGTGGACGTCTACGTCTCGCCGTATGGCCAGCAGAAGGTGGTCCTCAACCGCTTCATCTTCACGCAGCGCGCCCTGCTCTTCAAGGGCAGCAACTGGCGCAAGCTCGTGCTGCGCGACTGGTTCAGCGCCCCGCTTGCAAAGCAGGGTGACAGCCAGCGCCACATGATCCTTGGCGAGTTCTCGCTGAAGCACAACAACTTCCTGTCTTCGGCGCAGATCACTGGCCTGACCTAAGGCATACTGGACGGCCCTCTCTACCTCGCGGTGGAGGGGGTCGCTCCCTTTTCATAGGACGACCATGCGTTTCATCAACGAAGGGTTTGAGTTTCTGGACGACGCCACGACCGGCAAGGTCACGGCCATCAAGCGCGTGCAGGAAATCCCTGACGACTACTTAGCCGACCTCCGGCATGAGCGGGAATACAACCGCACAAACCGCGCGAAGAACTATCATCGCGTGGCATCTGTCCCCATCTCCGTCGCTCACCGATGGCTCAGGGAAGAGGGTCTCGACATCTTCTCCATGACCACGAAAGAGATCATCACGCGGCTACGTCGTGACGAAGACGGCGGTGGTGCATTCATCACCTCCGACAAGACAGGCTACTGACGACATGAACTTCGGCTCAATGAAAGCGACGGTGCGAAGCATCCTTCGTCGCAACGACGTTACCGACGCACAGTTGGGCGAATGGATCAACTCATGCGTCCCTCGCAACTCGCGCCGCATCAAAATTCCAACCGCAGAGAAGACCGCGACCACCACCCCCGTCGACGTGACGACCGAACTGGTCACCCCGAACGACTACCAAGAGATGATCTCGGTTACGGTCGACGGCGTCCCTCTGACGCGCATCGCCATCAACACCATGGAGACGTATCGTTCCGAGAGTAATCCCTCCTCGGTCGCTCCGCTGCACTGGGCGCGCAAAGCGAACAAGTTCCTCTTCTGGCCCGCCATCTCGGCTGGCGCTGTGGTGGAGCTTTACTACTACGGTGACGCCGCCACCTTCTCAAACGACTACGAAGAGACAACCCTCAGCGTCATCGACCCCTACCTCTTCATTTGGGGTGCATTGGGTCTCGCTGGCCACTGGGCCAATGACGACCGGCGCGAAGAGTGGGAAGGCAAATTCGAGCAGCGCCTCGACGAGCTTCAGACAGCGGCCATCGCTGAGGAGTTCTCTGGCGGCGAAATGCAAGTCCGCCCTACTTACACTGTGGAGGACTAATGAGCACCAACGGCTCCTTCTGGAACCAGAACGGCGTCCCGCCGAACACCGACCCTAGCGGCATCAACGCACGCTTCGTAATCATCAACCCCGTGATCGGCGGCATCGACGCAATCAACGCATACGACGCCTTCACTGAGCACCAACTGAACATCGACACGCTGACGACTAACCTCGCTGGCGTTACCGGCTCCCTCGCCGGGAAGCAACCACTCGACGCTACGCTCACCGCACTGGCTGCACAGACGGCCACCGCAGGGCAAGTCTCCTACGCCACCGGCACGGATACCTTCGGCCTCTTCGACACGACCGCCTATGGGCGCACTTGGGCTAACCTCGTGGACGCCGCCTCGGCCCGCACGAACCTCGGCCTCGTCATCGGCACGAATGTGCAAGCCTACAACGCAAACCTCGCGGCCCTGTCTGGCCTGACGCTTGCTGCTGATCGCTTGCCCTACGCAACCGGCGCTGGCGCTCTGGCATTAGCTAACTTCACGGCGTTCGGTCGCGGCATCGTCGCGGCAGCGGACAACACAGCATTCCTGTCGGCAGCCGGTCTCGGCAACGCAGCCAACCGCGCCATCGGCACCTCCGGTGCGAACGTCCCGCTGCTCAACGCCGGGAACACTTGGGCGTCCAGCCAGACTTTCCAAGGGACGACCTTCCAGACGGGCAATCTCGCTGTATCCGGCAACACTACGCTAACCGGAACCTTCGGAATGTCCGGCACCTCCATAGCGTGGAATATGCAGGAGACAGATGGGGGCACCAATGCTCAGTATTGGCGGCACTTCGTCGACGGCGCTGCTTATAGCCTTCAGCTTCTGAATGATAGCTACGCGGGCGCTCTTAACGTCTTCCAAATCAGCCGCACGGCGCACACCGCAGCTACGGTCACCTTCCCGTCGACAACCTCGTTCACCGCTAACGGCTCCGCCCAGTTCAACGGCACACTGACCTCGACCTCCGGCGTCGAGGTGTCGAACGCATCACCTACTATCCGCTTCTATGAGAATGACCAAGGCACCGACCTAAAGCGTTCGCGCTATCTCACCAACGGCGCTGTCCACAGTTTCCAGATCGGCAACGACGCGGACAGCACCTACATCAGCGCATACGACATCAGTCGTTCGACCAACGTCTCGGCAACCTTCACCTTCCCTTCGACGACGACCGTAAACATCGACGGGAATGTAAACGTCGGCACGAGTGCCCGAGTGATAGGCAACGATCCGCTCCTCTATCTCCATGAGAGTGATGCTGGCACGGACTTGAAGGTGTGGTCCCACACAGCTGTCGGTGGCACCTACGGCCTCCTCCTCCTGTCAGACGCTTATAACAGCGGCGCTTACGTCTACACCATTGGCCGTTCGACGAACGCCTCCGCGACCTTCGCCTTCCCCTCGACGACTGGTGTTTCTTTCAGTGGCACCGCCACGTTCAACACCGCCCCGCGCTTGTCGAACAACATCAACATAAACGGGCGTAACGCGGCGAACTCTGCGGACATCGCCATCGCAAGGGTCAACACCAGCGACCGTGTCGAGATAGCCGGTGAAGAGATTATCCCGTGGACCGCGTGGACGCCCACCGTATCCATCGTGAACGGCTCCGTCACCCTGACCGTCCTCGGGTATGCCCGCTACCGCAAACAGGGCCGCATCTGCTTCTATGAAATCAGCGCAGAGTGCACGCCCGACGCCGGTAACACGAACACGGCAGGCGAACTTCGCTTCACCACTCCGATCACCCCTTCTCGCGAGCAAGCGGGTGGCGGAGGATATGAGACCAATGCCGGCCACGCCTTGTATGCCAAGATCAACCAAGCTGGTGGCTACATCGCGTGCCTCCGGGTGAACGCGGGGTCTCCTCTTCGTGATCCAGCGAACGCAAACAACGTGGCTCCTTACATCGTCCTTTCGGGCTGGTATGAGGTGGCCTAATAAGGAACAAACATGACTACCACTCCCGGCGCACTTAAGCCCGGCACGTTCAAGCTATCCGCCCAAAGCGAGCGGACGCTTCTCGGTGTGCATGAAGACCTCGTGAAGATCGTCCGACTTGCGATCAAAAAGACGCGCGTCGACTTCAAGGTCGGTGAGGGTGTCCGCTCAATGAAGAAGCAGCAGAAGCTCCTCCGCTCCGGCGCAACCCGAACGCTTAACTCCCGACACCTCACCGGCCACGCGGTCGACCTCTACGCTATGGTCGGCTCTGAAATCCGATGGGACTGGCCGCTCTACTACAAAATCGCGGAAGCGATGAAGGAAGCCGCTGCCGAACTCGGCGTCCCCCTTGAGTGGGGCGGTGATTGGCGAACCTTCAAAGATGGTCCTCACTTCCAGCTTCCATGGAGCAAATATCCGATATGATCCTTGCGCTGTTCAACTGGCTCTTGAAGGTGTGCGGGTATCGGCCCTACGCCTCCAAGAGTGATCCCCTTGCTCGCGAGTTTCCTGATGAGCGCTTCGACTTGGAAATCCATGTCGACGTGTGCAGCCGCCGCTACGGCGCGCAACAGGAAGCCCTCGCGGCTTCGTCCCGACAGTCGGCCACAAACACGTTGCTGATTATCCCGATGCTCTTTCTGAGCCTCTACACGGCCATCACCGTGGGCCTCGGCCCCGAACTGGTGTCCCTCTTCAAAATCTTCTTCTAAGGAACACACAATGAAAGAAGGCCTTCTCTCCGTCCTCCGCTCCGTGCTCGTCGCGGTAGCCGCGTATCTCTCTGCCAACGGCTTCCTCGCGGAAGACGCGGCGCAAGGTGTGGTCGCTGCGGTGGTCACCATCTTCGCTGCCATCTATGACTACGTCGCCTCGCGTAACGCTGTGAAGCGTGCTGAGGCCAAGGGCGCGGCTAACGCCTAATGTCGTGGGCCGCACTCGTCATCGAGCTTGTCAAAGCGTTTATGTCTCTCGCCACCATTGGCGCGAAGTATCTCGCTGACAAGCAACTCCTTGATGCGGGTGCGGCCACCGCCCTGCTCGCATCGCTAACCTCTGCAAAGGAAGCTCTCACTCGTGCTGAAAAAGTTCGCGCTGCTGTTCGCGCTGGTGCTGCCACTGACCCTTACATCGTGCGCGGTGACGACGACGGCGCAAAGCGGCGGTAGCTTCTGCGAGGTCGCCAAGATCATCACATGGGAAGACCTCGACACCGAGATCACCCGCACGGAAATCCGTGAGCACAACTGTGTCGGCGCTGAGCTTTGCGACTGGCCAATCAAAGGATGCCCTGATGGCAAAGAATAACGTATACCCCGACGCCCCGTCGAATACCCTGTTCGTCGCTGCGCCGGTCACCGGACCCAACGATAACAAGACCCTCGTCTTCGCCGGTAAGGGTTTGGTCTACCGCCTCGACGTCGCAAATGGCGCGGCCATAACGTGGCTCCACCTCTATGACGCGCCTGACATCGCCAGCGTTGTCGTAGGCACCACTGTGCCGGTCAAGCGCTACCGCCTCGCGGCCAACGCGGACGTCTCAAAGTATGTCGACCGCGTCTTCAACAACGGCTGCGTCTACGCGGTCACCACGACTTCGACAGGCTCGACAGGCGTGGCCACTGGTGCGTTTGATGCGCTCTGCATCGACTACCACAATCAGGGCTAAGCCATGCTGATGGAAAGCCCCGGCAGACGCCTTCAGCGACAGCGGATGCGTCAGATGCCCGGCCAAACTGGCGTAGGCCCCGGTGGACCCGGCCAGCCCAACACACCACAGCCGGGGTTCCTTGAGAGGGCCTTCAACTTCGGCTCTGACGCTTCCAACGACGGCCTCATCTCGGCCATCATGGACGCCACCAAGTCTTCCCCTGTGGCAGCCGGTCCCTCCCAAGAGATGGCCCCCGGTGGCCCCATGGCTCGCGCCATGTTCGACCCCAAGGCTGGGGCTTCCGACATGAAGGGCATCGAACAACTCCTTGGCGGCGGGGGCGGTGCTCTGTCCGTGCTCGCCAAGGCCTTCGGCTTCGGCGGCTAAACCCCCATTGACACCTCCTCAGGCGTGCGCTATCTAGTGCGTCCCCTGAGGAGAACGTCATGCCTACTACCTACTTTGAACGCAGCCGCAACCGTTGGGTCGCTGAGAACTACTCGCCCAAGGCACGCGCACGCGGCATGACGCCAGAACAGGCGCTTGAGAAGCTGGAGCTAAAGCTCGCCTCTCTCTCGGTCGAGGCCCCTGTGTCTCCCGAACCTCTCCCCTCCCTCGACAACATCCGCGAGATGCTTCTCCAGCACGGCAACCACATCTGGTCGACCGACGTTGGCGGACGCACCGCATGGGCCGAAACTGCGGCCAACCTTGTTCGCATCGCGGATGACCTCATGGGTCGCCCAAAGCTGACCTCTATCAACGCCCCTATGCTCCACGATTTGGTCGACGACCTCGTGGAAGAGCGCGACTTGTCCAATGCGACGGTCAACCGCTACCTCGCCGCCCTTCACAAGCTCATGAAGGCTGCGGTCTCCTTTGGCGTCCCCTTGAGCATCCCCCTTTTCCCCTACCGCTCTGAAGGCGGCCACACCCCGCGCATCCTCCGTGGTGACGAACAGGCGCGCATGTTGGAAGGCCTCGCGGCCATTTCTGAAGACAGCGCCGACGCCATGCGCGTTTTCCTCGCGACCGGCGCGCGTCCTAACGAGGTCTTCAAGGCTCAGCCCTCTTGGGTCAAGCCCGGCTGGCTGATCGTCCCCCCGGCGTTCTCCAAGACCAAGAAGGAGCGCCAGATCGCCCTGACCCCTGAGACCGAAGCGATCCTCCGCGCCCGCCTCCCGTGGTCGCGCCTCGACCTCCACCGCTACCGGCAGGACTGGAACAAGGTCCGCACGGCCATCGGCCTCGCGGATGACCCCCGGTTCACCCCCTACATGCTCCGGCACACATGGGCCAGCCGGGCGCTCGCCCTGCGGATCGACCCGGTCACCATCCAGCGCGCCCTCGGCCATTCCAAGCTCGAAACCACTCTCCGCTATCTGGAGGTGGCCCCGGAGAGCGTGGCTTCGGCAGCCAATGCGGTTGCGGAGGGGTGGCTTAGGGGTAGTGGCCCGAAAGCCCAAACCTCGCTGTAGGGCCTTCTGTGCGCGTCTGGGAGGATATGTGATGCCTGTCACATTTTATAGGGGGGTAGTTTATGTCCTGTTAAGCGTATAATTGGCCCTAAAAGGCTATATCTGGCCCATCCAGACTTTCCCCCCACTTCTGAGCAAACCTCCGGTAAAACATATAGGAGACCTCGTGACAGACGACACCCGTCAGATTACCCTAAGCCCCGAAGAGGTAGCCCATGAGGCTGCCATGAAGGAGGCCGGGGTCAACCGCTACGTTCGCCGCCAGTCCTCCATGGATGCCGCGTCGACCGATCTTGCGCGAGACCTAATAACGAAACACATCGCTTCCGTTAGCAGCGCCCTGCAAGCCCTCAAGGATGCCCCCGAGAAGGGACGCCCCTCGGCCATCGTAGCGGCGCTGAAGAAGCTCGACCCTGACCTCGTGGCCTACCTCGCCATGAGCACCGCGTTCTCTCAAGTCTCCTCCCGGCGCAAAGCTCAGCGAGCCTATGCCGGTGTGGCCTCGGCCATCGGAGCAGCCGTCTATGACGAGATCGCCTTCAAGTCCGTCAGGGCCAACGACGCCGCCTCCTTCAGCAAGGTCAAGGTCATCACGTCCCGCGCCTCTGGCGAGTGGGCGCGAAGCAAGGCCTTTGAAGCTGCCGGTGTTAAGCCGACAAGTTTGAAGCAGGACATCACCCTAGGCGCTGCCCTCCTCGGCATCCTAATCGACAACGGCGTCTTCGTGAAGGAAGGCATCCCCGACAACAAAGGCCATGTAGTCTATGAGATCGACTTTGCAGCCGACGTCATCGAATGGCTGGACGAGCGTCGCCGCAAGGCTTCTGAGGGCTTTGTCCCCGGCATCGTCCCGGTCTTCGCCCCGATGCTGGAGCCGCCCAAGCCGTGGACCAACATGCGCGATGGAGGATACCGCCGTATACGCCTACCACTCGTCAAGGGTGGCAAGGCCGACTACGCCAACGCCGACCTAAGCCGCGTGCTCAGGGCCACCAACGCGATGCAAGACGTTCCCCTGCGGATCAACCGGAAGATGCTGGAGACGGTTCACGCGCTGTGGGCCGCTGGCAAACCCGTGGGAAGCCTACCGGCTACCGAACGCCTTCCTCCGGTTCTGCGCCTGTCGACCGACGAATGGCAAGCTCTGAGCGAAGACCAACGCCGCGAGCGCGCCTACGCAGCGAAGGAGGCCAGAGAGCACAACGCCAAGGCCACCTCCTCGCTCGCCAGTGTTGGCCAGACGCTCGACATGGCACGCGCCCTCGACGGCAAGACCTTCTGGTTCCCCTACCAGATGGACTTCCGTGGTCGCGAGTATGCCGTTCCCCTGTTTAATCATCAGGGACCGGACTACATGCGGGCGATGATCGACTTCGACCGTGGCAAGCCCTTAGGTGAGCGCGGTGCAATGTGGCTTGGCATCTCTCTCGCCTCCCTGTGGGACGGGCCGGAGAAGCTGAGCAAGCAATCCTTCCAAGACCGCTACTCATGGGCTGAAAGCCCCGAAGCTGAGGAGCTAGTGCATGGCATCACCACGGACCCCCTTCTCGACCGGCGATGGGAACAGGCGGACAAGCCTTTCCAGTTCCTCCGAGCCGCCTATGACTGGAGCGGATTTCTTCGCGAGGGAGAGGGCTTTGTCTCGCATTGCCCTGTTGCCCTTGACGGCTCTTGCAGCGGCATCCAACACTACTCTGCTATGCTCCGTGACGCAGTCGGGGGAAGATCGGTCAATCTTATTCCTAGTGACACCCCCGCCGACGTCTACGGAGAGGTCGCGCTCGACGTGAATGAGATGCTGCTTCGCGCTGAAGACAGCAACTACAACACGTTCTGGCTCAACCACGGCGTCAACAGGAAGACCCTGAAGAAGCCAGTGATGACCTATGGCTACTCCTCTCGCATCCCCGGCTTCACCGACTGGTATGCGTCAGAGTTCGTCCGTCCTGCCCTGAAGGCTGGCGAAGACGTTCCTGACGTCCACGGCACGGCACGCTACCTCGCACAGCTTACTCTGGACGCGGTGGAGAACCGTCTCACAGCGGTGGCCGAAGGTATGCGCTGGCTCATCCACACGACCTCGCTGGTCGCTAAGGAGGGCAAGGGTATAGAGTGGACGACGCCTGACGGCTTCCCTGTTCGACAGGAAATCCGTGACGTTCCCTTCACCCGCATCGACACCGTGCTCAAGGGCGAGCGTCTTCGACTGGCCATCCCCGGCAAGCCGACGACCATCAATCGTGCGCGCATGTCGAACGGCATCGGGCCGAACTTCGTCCACGCCTTGGACGCCTCGCATCTTCGCCTGTGTGTCAACGCGCTGGTGGACGCTGGCGTTCCCGACTTTCTGTTGATCCACGACAGCTTCGGCTCACTGGCGGCAGACGTCGACACTCTCTACGCCACCGTGCGGGAGACGTTCGTCGACATGTATGAGCAACATGATCCGCTGCTCGACTTCTATCACGTCGCTGAGCAAACGCTCGACGATAAGGATCGGCTCCAGCTTCCCCCCGCGAAAGGGACGTTGGACCTAGAGGGCATCACCTCGTCACCATACTGTTTCGCATAAGGAGAAAGCACATGGGTATCACCTACGGCGAGAAAGCCGAAATCAATCAGAAGATTGCGGAGGCCGAAGGAAGGCTCAACACCCGCATCAACCGAGCACAGGAGGCTAGCGTTCGGGAAAGGGCCAAACTCAGGGATCGCATCTCCACACTGGAGAATGACGTAGCTGGTGTCGACGGCCTCTTGATGACCGTCCCTGACCTGAAAAGCCGTCTGGACACACAGAAAGTGCAGATCGACGCTCTGCACGCTCGCCTGAGCAAGCTGGAGCAGCCGCGCTACCGCGCCGAAGGGGAATGGCCAACGTCAATTCGTATAACGCGCATCGACGACGAGGTCCAAGTCTACAAGACGGACGCCACTGAAGAAATGCAGAAGGACATCAAAGCCTACTTCGTCGCGAACAGGCGTTCGCGCAAGCCGGTGTCAGAAGTCACCGAAGAGATCGCCGCGTGGCTCTTCTCTCTCGGATACAAGAAAGGTTGATCGTGCGGGGCTTCCTCTCTGAAGACGCCACGGCGCGTCAGGCACAGAAGGCTCTCACGTTCCCTCTGCGCTATTCCATGCCACTCCCGGTCGACCTCTTCGTCGGCCTCGACACCCTCTTCGTGAAAAAAGAGATCGACCCTCGAAAATAGGTGTTGACCTTCTAGGCGAACGCCGGTATCCCTCAACCCGTCATCAACGACGACAGGAGAAAGGAAGTGGGTAAAAGGAAGTCTGCCTTCTGGAGCCGCATCCTCGGCGTGACGCTCTTAGCGAATGTCACGCGCGGTGCAGCGAAGGAAAGCACTCAGTTGGTGATGACGAGCTACCGCTCGACGGCTCACTTCATCTATGATAACCGGCCATCCATGTTCATCGACCGTCACATCTCGACGCACGAGTTCAAGTCGACGCACATGGAACTGTGGCCAGCACCGGGGAGCAGGGCCGACCATGTGTGAACGCCTCGCTTCCACCATCGGCTGGCTTATGCCGGTCTTCGTAGTCTTGGGGCTTGCGGCCCTCGGACTGATACGCTAAGTCTACAACCGGACAGCCCCATGGTGGGGCATCCACGAAAGGAAATCATATGAGCGCCCGTATCACCGTCTCCGGCTCGCTGACTTTCGAGATCGAAGACAAGACGACCATCACAGGCGTTTCGGACTTCTCCAATGCGCTCGACGAGGCCATCGCCTCGGGCAACGTCCAGTTCCAGCAAGCGTCGACTGCCGACAAGCTGGAAGGCGGCGCGCTGCCGGTCCTCAATGACCCCGGCGATGCCTCTGAGATCGACATGGTTCTCAGGGAGCTTCGTGACACCGACGCGCTCTCGTCGAACCTCGTCGCCACGCCGGATGACGTCGACATCGTCCACAAGGCTATCAAGGAGCACAGGCTTAGCTATACGACCGCTGGCCAGATCATCCGCGCTTCCCTCGCGGTGGCCGGGCCGGATGCCGGTGTGATCTACCTCGGTAACGACGTTGAGCGCATCCTGTTCGCCAACGCCATCGACAACGCCCGTCAGGAGGACAAGATGTTCGACAAAGACTACGTCGACATATCGGACAAGAAGGCGGCGGACTTCTACTGGACCTCCGGCCTCCCGGTCGGCGTTCCGCTGGAGGAATACCCCGAAGGCTCCCTGATCGAAGCCCCGGTGCCTCAGCCCTACGCGCCCTACGAGCAGACGGAAGCGATCCCCGACAGCGTCAACGCCCTAATCAAACAGCGCTGACCCTTAACCCCCACTTATGACCAAGGCCTCGCTCCTAACCGGGCGGGGTCTTTCTTTTTCTCGCACCACTGGAGACGCAGATGGCTACGCTTATTGAGACCAATTCGCTCACCAAAGGTGCGCGCCAGACTATCTACGAAGACGGCGAGATCGCTCACCTCGGTGTGGCGCTCGCAGATGAAGGCTCCGTAGTAATCAGCTTCGACGAACACGACGTCGGAGACCCCATTGAGGAGCGCACCATGCGGTTCAGCATCGCTCGAACTGGTATGGACGGTGCGTCCCTCTCCATCCCCCTTGTCGACGCCCTGTGGCTCGCCACGACGTTGCAGAGGGAGATCAACCTAGAGATCAACCAAAGGTAATCCCAAAGTATGGCATCGAATAAGCTCAAGTGGCTCCCCTACGAGCTTCCAGAAGGCATCGCCAAGCACGCCTACCTCAACAGCCCTGACGTCGGTCGAGAGTTCTCCACCGGCAACTACTCGGTGACCCTCGTCTATCTGGCTGGCTCGCCCCAGTTGGCCGAAGCGGAAAAGTTCTTCGCTGCCCGTGTGGCCGAACGCGAAGCCACCATGCGCGCCAAGACCGGCAAGAAGGTCATCAAGGTCGAGAACCCGCTGAAGCCGGAGATCGTAAAGGTCAAGGACAGCGAAGGTAACGACACTGGTGAGCGGATCGAGACCGGCAACAAGGAGATCAAGCTGAAGGTCGAACCGGCGTGGAAGGACGGCACCCCTCGCCCGCTGCGCTTGCTCGCCCCGACGAATGATCCGGCCACGCCTGTCCGCCGCGTGAAGGAGACCATCTTCGGCGGATCGAAGCTGAAGGTCAGCATCGACATGAACCCGGAGCCGGTTACGGCCAAAGGTCAATACTTCCTTCAGCATCGCATGATCGAAGTTCTCGTCACCGAACTGGCGGAACGTCGCACGGCCAACAGCGATCCGTCGAAGTCCCGCTTCGGCAACGTCGCGGAAGACGAAGACGACGATAATCAGTCCACGGACGGAGAGACCACGGATGGCAAAGGCAACGCCGGAGACTTCTAACCGGCAGCCTGAACCCGCGTGGCGTTCAAAGTTTGAAGGCGAGGAGGCTGCTCGTATGAAAGAGGGCGGTCTCCACCTTCAATACGAACGACACCACGTTCCGTTCGTCCGCCCTGCTCGCAAGGCGAAGTATATCCCGGACTTCGCTGTGGTTCCACCGAACCATCCTTCGGGACACCACCCGCTCTTTGTTGAGGACAAGGGCATCTTCGATGCTCAAGACCGACAGAAACACCTTCTAATCAAGGAGCAACACCCCGAGGTGGAGGTGCGCTTTGTGTTCTACAACGCACATGCCACCATCGGAGAGACCAAGCCTACCGACGTCAAGCCTAAGGTAACCTACGCGCAGTGGTGCGATAAGCACGGCTTCAAGTGGGCGCACCGGACCATCCCGCAAGATTGGATCGACGAGTTCGTCGCGCTCCAGAAGCGGCTCAACATTAAGCCCTCGGGCCTCACTATCGGCGCACATGAAGAGCGCACGTCTAAGAGGAGTATACAAGCATGAGCACCAATCCCACCACCGAACGCGAGGCCTTCAAGATGCTGTCGCCCGGCGCGCAGCGTGTGGTCACGCACCTTCGTAAGAAGGGCAGCATCAGCAACGTCGAAGCACAGGCCATCTTCAAGATGCGTGCACTTCCTCGGCGCATCGCTGACCTCCGCGAAGTCGGCTACCAGATCACCACGACCAACGAGAAGGACACCATGGGGCAGCGCTATCGTCGCTACCATGTGGCTGATCCTATCTGGCGGCAGCCTGAGGTTGTCGTCTCTCCGAAGATCGTAGCCGACATCAACACCGCCAAAGCGACAAGCATCGGTCGACTGGTCTTGTCCGCCATGTCAGACCTTCAGGGCATGGAAAAGTGTGACGACAAAGAACTCGTCGAGGCGGTGAAGGACGGCTCCATCACCATCGGAATGTCGTTCGGCTTCGACGGCTTCGACGGACGCTTCACACTGAGCATTGGTCGCCCTGAAGCAGACAACGAAGGCACGCTCACGCTGGCGCTTGTCTAACCCGCAACCCCAAGCGCCCCTCTGCAATCCGGTGGAGGGGCCAGCTAGGAGAACACACTGAGCAACTTCGACAATGAACACGAGAGCGAAAGCACAATCGTCCTCAGTGGCCAGCCCTGCGATAACCCCGACTGCGGCTCCAGCGACGCCAAAGCCTACTACAGTGATGGACACAGCTATTGCTTCTCTTGCAAGACGCACAAATGGGACGGAGAGGCTGATGCTTCTGAAGCCAAGGTATCTCGGGAAGACAACGTCCCTCCCCCTCGTGATGGACGCCTCCTTCCTCGTGACGCTTGGATTGGAGAGATTGCTTCGCGAGGGCTGAGCTACGAGACGTGTCGCAAGTGGAGCTACTACCGTGGCACGACCCTGCGCGACGACTACGAGACACAGGCGCAGTTCGCTCTCTACCACGACCTCCAGCGCCAGCCTGTCTTCACCAAGGTGCGCTTCCCCGACAAGGAGTTCGCCGTGTGGGGCCGCAAGGCACAAATCCTCTACGGCCAGCACCTCTGGAGCGAGGGTGGCAAGATGCTCGTCATCACCGAAGGCGAGATCGACGCCATGTCGGTCAGCCAAGCGCAGAACCACAAGTATCCCGTCGTCTCCATTCCGTTCGGCGCTGGCAACGCAGCGAAGGCGATCAAGGCGAACTACAAGTGGGTGACCTCCTTCGACAAGGTGGTGCTCTGGTTCGACAACGACATGCAAGGGCAGGACGCCGCGTTCGACGTGGCCAGTCTCCTGCCAAAGGGCAAGACCTTCATCGTCCGCTCCGAACTGAAGGACGCCAACGAGTATCTGAAGCTCGGGCGAGAGGACGAAATCAAAATCCTACCGTGGCGTGCTGAAGAGTATCGCCCTGAGGGCATCCTCAACGTCACCGCCGTGAAAGAGCGGGCGCTCGCCCCGAAGACCATCGGCCTACCGTGGAAAGACACGCGCCTAACTGCGATCACCTATGGTCGCCGCTATGGCGAGCTTTACTTCTTCGGCGCTGGCTCCGGTGTCGGCAAGACCGACTATCTCACCGAGCAAATCGCCTACGACGTCGACGTCCTCGACGAGAAGGTTGGCGTGTTCTTCCTAGAACAGCAGCCGGTGGAGACCGTCGAGCGTGTCGCGGGCAAGCTCGCTGGCAAGCAGTTCCACCTACCTCCTGACGACGGGGGCTACACTGACGAGGAGAAGCTGGAGTGGATCGAGCGGCTGGAGAAGAAGGACAACCTCTTCATCTTCGATCACTTCGGCATGAGCGACTATGATCGCATCGAGCAATACATTCGCTTCATGGCGAAGACGCAGGACATTCGCATCTTCTACCTCGACCACCTCACCGCCCTCGCATCCGGCAAGGACGAGCGTGTGAAGCTGGAAGAGATCATGGGTCGCCTCGGCGGTCTCGTGAAGGAATTGAACATCATCCTCATTGGCGTCTCGCACCTCTCCACTCCTGACGGCACCTCGCACGAAGAGGGTGGCCGCGTGCTCCCCATGCACTTCAAGGGCAGCCGCACGATTATCTTCTGGTCGGCCTTCATGTTCGGCCTTGAGCGCAACACTCAGGCGGAGAACAAGAAGGAGCGCCAGTGGGTGCGCTTCCGTGTCGTGAAGGATCGCTGGACCGGCAAGAGTGGTGGCGCTGTGCTCCACTTTGGATACGACGAGGACAGCGGCTTGCTGGTCCCGGTCGACCACGGCCCCGACATACAAAAGACGTCACGCTTCGGAGCAGTCGCTTCAGGAGCGGGAGACGCACCCGACTTCTAAATCCACCGCGCCTAGCGGGCGCACAGGAGAGTAATGAGTGCATTGGAAATTACGGATTATGGTGGCCGCGTTCTGGCTGTGGGTGACCGTGTGGTCTCTCCAACAGTTAGACGTTTCGGACGCTTTGCACTTCCTGCGTTCAAGGAAGCCACCGTCGTTAAGCTCGGACGCACTAAGGTGTCCATAACTGGGAGAAAGTCACCCGTAGACCCAACCAAGATCGTGAAGGTGGGGCCATGAGCAAGGTTCGCCTCTACGATACCGAAGCGGACAACTTCCTCGACCTCGTGACGCGACTGCACTGCATCGTCATCTATGACGTCGATACCAAGACGTTTCATCAGTTCGCGGATCAACCGGGTTACCTCCCGCTCGCCGCTGGTCTCGCCATGCTGGCCGACAGCGACACGCTGATCGCACACAACGGCCTCGACTACGATAAGCGGATGCTGCTCAAGCTGTATCCAGACTGTGGCATCGACAAGGTCAAGCATCTCGACACGCTCGTCATGTCGCGCCTCCTCTATGCCGACATCGGCTCGGCGCTGGACGACAAGCTGCGGCGCATGGGGAAGCTGCCGCCTAAGTTCTACGGCAAGCACAGCATCGAAGCATGGGGCCACCGCCTCGGTCTCCCGAAGGCTGAATACACGCTCGGCTTTGAAGCGTGGAACCCTACCATGCAGCAGTATTGCTACCGAGACGTCGAAGTCCTCGTGAAGCTCTACAACCGTCTTCTGGACGTCGCTGTGCAGTGGGGGGACTTCCGCTCGCTGGACCTAGAGCACGAAGTCGCCGCCCTGTGTCTCAAGATGGAAGACAACGGGTTTGCATTCGACGAACCGGGCGCTGTCGCCCTGTGGGAAATCCTGAGCAAGGAGTTCGTGGTCCTCCAGAACGATTTGGAGAGCCTGTTCCCGCCGACCATCAAGAAGATGAAGCGTGTCCCCGACAAGGTGATCCCCTTCAATCCCGGATCGCGTCTCCAGATCGAGATGCGCCTCAAGGAGAAGTATGGGTGGAAGCCGACGCTCTTCACCGACAGCGGTCGCGCTGAGATCGACGACGACATTCTCGCCTCGCTCCCTTACCCCGAAGCGCAGAAGCTGGCGCGCTACTTCCTACTGGAGAAGCGTATCGGCCAAATCGCTGAGGGCAAACAGGCGTGGCTCAAGGCTAGCGTGCGTGGTTTCATCCATGGGCGCATCAACCCCAACGGGGCGGTGACCGGGCGGGCAACACACTTCTCTCCTAACATCGCGCAAGTGCCGAAGGCCGCGAAGAATGTGCCGTTCGGTAAGGAGTGTAGAGCGCTCTTCACCGTGCCTCCCGGCTGGTCGCTGGTAGGTGCTGACATGAGCGGCCTAGAGCTTCGCTGCCTCGCTCACTTCATGGTCCCCTACATGAGCGAGGGTGGTGCTGCTGCGTATATCGAGAGCGTCATCAACGGCAACAGTGACGAAGGCACCGACGTTCACACCATGAACATGCGGGCCGCTGGCCTAGAGACACGCGACCAAGCGAAGACCTTCATCTTAGTGTTAGGATGACTGGAGAGGTAACTCTCCTGACTAAAACCGTGTGAACTCAGGGAAACTCTCATTGAGACAATCCTGAGCCAAGACCTTGTGTGTCTCCTGATTGGAGGCTTAATGAAATACCCAAACGGCTACTTCAAATTGAAGACATGCCGTCGATGCGCTACGGAGTTTATGCCTAGCGCACCTTCTCAATTATATTGCAACCCGGAGTGCCGTGGTCGGACATCTTACTACGTCCGAAACTATGGTATAACCGAAGCTGAGTATGAAGACCGGAAGAAGACCCAGCGAGGTCTTTGCCTCCTATGCGAGGGCGAAGGTTTCGTCATGGCTCCTCATGGACACGAACGTCTCTGCGTCGATCACTGTCACACGACAGGCATCGTTCGGGGACTTCTCTGTCATAACTGCAATCGAGCGCTGGGCCTTCTTAAGGACGACCCGGTGCTCCTCCGCAAAGCTGCGGAATACATTGAGACACACAGGTAAGGTGCAACGACTATCCCCTCGGGGAGTAGGACCAAGTGGTCCGAAGCGCACGGCTCCGTCTAAAGGCGGATGATGATATAGTCTGGTCTGCATGGCGACATGCAGCGGCGCGTTATAGCGCGGGTGGGGGAATAACGAACCCCCACTGAACACTACGATGCTTTCCTCTATGGGGCTGGCGACGAGAAGCTCGGCTCCATCGTTCTGCCGCATGGCACGAAGGAGGAGAAGATCGCGAGGGGCAAGTTGCTCAAGGCGCGCTTCCTCAAAGGCGTCCCCGCTCTTGCGTCACTGAAGTCCGCCATCGCCAACCGCGTGAAGCAACGCGGCTACCTCATCGGTATGGATGGACGTCGCCTGACCATACGCTCGTCACACGCCGCGCTGAACACGCTGCTCCAGTCCGCTGGCGCTATCGCGTGCAAGCTGTGGCTGCTCCTGATCCAGAAGAAGTTGGCCGACCTCGGCTTAGTCCACGGATGGAATGGACACTGGGCGCTGTGCGCTTGGGTGCATGACGAAGTCCAGATAGCCGTGAAGAAAGGCTACGAAGAAATTGTCGGTAAAGTCTGCCGTGAGGCGGCACAGGAAGCGGGTCAACTACTCGGCTTCCGTTGTCCCCTCGACGGCGCGTTCAAAATCGGACGGAACTGGGCCGAAACCCATTGACCCGTTCCTCGTCTATGTGTGGGCCTCTCCATTTACGACCAAGTCGAACTACGCGAAGGCACACGCTGACGAGATCGCCACCGCATCAAGTCAAGGGCTGATTACCACGCTCTGGCCTGACGGTTCCCCGACGCGCTACTGGCGCATCACACTCAAAGGAATGAGACAACTCAATGCGTAACCCCATCTCTGTGGACACCACCAAGCCATATATCGTGATCGAGACCTTCGACAACGCGCTGGTCGGCTCCTACGAAACCGAACCGGAAGCCATCAAAGCCGCACAGGCGGACAACAAGTCGGCCCCCGGCGATGCGCTGTATGTGATCGGCCAGACCATCGGCACCGTATCACTGAGCCAGTTCACTCCGGCTGCGAAGCCCGTGCCGGTGGCTTCCTCGGAAGAAGCGCTGGCTGCCGCGCAGAAGCCGAAGGCCGCGAAGTAATGGCTCGACCCACAGTTCTGCTCGACGGGGACATCATCCTGTATCGAGCGTGCGTGGGTGCCGAACGCGAGACGGACTGGGGTGACGACATCTGGTCGCTCACCTCAGACCTCGGCGCGGCGAAGAAGTCGGTGGAAGACAGCATCACCCAAGCCCTCAACACGGTGAACGGTGACCTCATCTTCTGCGTAAACGACGTGGACAACTTCCGCAAGCATCTTAACCCTGACTACAAGGGCGGGCGCTCGCGGAAGCCCCTCGGCTACTACCACGTTCTCAACTGGGTGCGCGAAGACTACGAAGTGCGCTCCCTCCCGAAGTGCGAGGCCGACGACACGCTTGGCATCCTTTCAACCTCCGGCGAGTTCGCTCACCCTGTCATCATGTCTGGTGACAAGGATATGAAGACCATCCCCGGTCGCTTCATCCGTGGTCGCGAATGGTTCAATCATAGCGAAGGAGAGGCCGACTACTGGCACCTCTTCCAAACACTCACAGGCGACGTCACGGACGGCTACAAAGGCTGCCCCGGCATGGGCAAGGTCACCGCAGAGAAGCTCCTCAGGGCGAACGCCCATGCACCGTGGAGCGCTGTGATCGAAGCCTTCAAGAAAGCCAAGCTCACCGAAGAGGACGCCCTCCTGCAAGCCCGCATGGCGCGCATCCTTCGCGCTGAAGACTACAACCTCGAAACGAAAGAGCCTATCCTTTGGACACCAAAGCCCGACTTGGTGGTAACACCCCCCGCGTAATCGCCCTATACTCCCCGGCGATGGAGATGGGAAAGTCGACGGTGGCCAACGTGCTGATGAAAGAGCACGGCTTCAAGCATGTGAGCTTTGCTCAACCGCTGAAGGACATGGTCATCACCCTGCTGCAATACGTCGGCTACTCCTATGACGATGCGGTGACGCTCGTCACGACACAGGAGGGCAAGTCGACGAGCCTAGGCTTCCCCCTCAACACCACGCCTCGACGACTGTTGCAAACGCTCGGCACCGAGTGGGGTCGCGACACCGTCCACGAAGACTTCTGGATCAACCTCGCGCGAAAGCGTGTGCTGAACTTCCTCAACAACGGAGAGAGCGTGGTGATCGACGACATGCGCTTCCCGAATGAGTATCACGCAGTCGCCACCGGCTTTGAGACTTCCTCTGGCCACGTCGCTGGCGAGCGTGTGTGCATCATTCGTCCGTCCAAGGAGGATAACACGGCCAGCGCTCACGCGAGCGAAGGCGCGCTGAACGACTTCGGCTTCGACGTGGTTATCCAGAACAACAAGTCGCTGGAGGATTTGCGTGAAGCTGCCCGCGATCTACCCAATTATTTGAAAGTGCATAAGTGACTGACATCTACGACCTCAACAAGACCGTTGGCGACGCTACCAAACCCAAGTCCGTAGCGAACGGCAACGCCATCGCAATGCTGACGCAGATCGACCTCGACGTCTGGCTCGTTCACACGCTGCGAGGCGTGCTTGTGTCAGATAACGGAGAGAGCGTCACCAGCTACAGCCTAGCCGCTCGTCTGTATCTCGACGAGAAAGAGGTGGTGCAGTTCGTGCTCCACCCGAGATACAAGGCGCTGATCCCGCTGATCCAGTATGACGCCGATGCTACGCCTGAGGCTGTGTATCTGGAAATCCTTCGCGTTATCTACGGCGACGAGAACAGGATCGAGACCGCGCCCAAGCCCAAGATTATTTTGCCGGGCCAGTAAGAAAGCGCTTGACGGCCCTCTGAGGCCTCTGTAAAAGACACCCATCAACAGAGAGACGGCCTTGGAGGGCCAACGAGCAATGAAGAAGATTACCCGTAACGGCACCAACGGCCTCGTCTACGGTGGCGACGTCGACCTCGTCCACATTCAGGACGGCAAGCGAGCTTCAATGGGGAGCCTCCTCGCCTTGATCCTCGACGCCAACATGCGCGCCTACGACAAGGCCGCTGAGCGTCACGACGCGGACACCCCGCTCTGCCCCGGCTGCGCCATGCTGGCCATCTACAACGCAGCGGTCGCCATGGCGGACAGCAATGGCTACGACCGTCGCCAGCTTGCGGCCAACATGATGAACCTCTTCTATGACCTCGCCTTCGATCCTGAGATCGGCCAGCGCGAAGAACTGAAGGTGATCGCGTGATGGACTACTTCGACCTCATCAACCGTGTCGGCATGGGCTTCTTCTTCGCCTCCTCTGGCGCGCACAAGCTCTTCGACCCGGTGGTTCGCCCCCGCTTCCAGAAGCTCTGCTCCGGCCTCGGTGTGAGCAATCTGTGGGCGGTGTTGGCCACGGGCGAACTCCTCGGGGGCCTCGGTCTTCTGACCGGCACCCTCACCCCGGTCGCCGCCCTCGGCATGATCGTCATCCTCCTCGGCGCGATTTACCTCGACGTGTGGAAGGCCGACGTGGTCGCCAAGAACCCGCGCGATCCTGCCGACTGGGTGGCCAAGACCATCTACCTCCCGGAAGTCCTCATGGTCTTCCTTCTTTCGACGCTGGTCTTCGCCGCGCCTACCTTCGGCATCGACTGGGCAATCCTCAACCTCTTCGGCTGGAGCCTGTTCTAATGCAAGTCACCATGGCACAGTCAGTCGCCCTCCTCCAAAACGCTCACCTTGAGCTTGAGGGCATGAACCTCGTTCGCGCCATCATGGGGGCGGACAATCGTGAGACGGTCAACCGCTTTCGCGAGCGACTGATCGAATGGGCCAACCGGCCTGAAGTCGCCAACCGCCTTGCGGTGGCATAAGGGAGATCGACATGACAGAACTCCATCGCGATGACGTGTTGGCCCAACGCAGGGCCTACGTCGACGGGGCAAAGAAAGCCAAGGAGAAGCAGAAGGTGGTCGACACCGTCGTGATCCTCCTCGGCCTGATCGCCCTCGGCGTGACCAAGATCATTGGAGTGTGGTGACATGGCTGACCAAGCAACAACCGCGACGGCGACACCCGCCAAGGTCAGTCCATCCGCCATCCGCGCCTTCAAGGAGGCGTTGAAGGACACCGCTGAGGCTAACGGCGTATCTCGCCTTCAGCTTCGCCGGGCCTTCACCTCGCTGGACTACGCGCTCAACTACGTGGAGAACCCGTGATGAAATGCATCGACCGCTTCTGCGGCGAGAAGATCGACCCCGGCACGCCAACCTTCGTCATGCTCTTCTACTACGCCATGGGCTGGATCATGTTCGGAGGCTCACTCTGGATCACCGGCACCGGCATCGCTGAGGAGAGCATCGCTAAGCTCGCCTTCGGCGGCATGGGGTCGTCTCTCCTCGGCGTTGCCCTGTGGGACAACCTATTCGGAAAGGATAAGACATGAGCCATGACCGTGGATGCCCCTGTGGGGCCGACGCATGACCACAGTCGCCTACAAGGACGGCATCATGGCGAGCGACAGCCTAATCACTGACGGCTCCGCGCGTGTCGGCCACGTCCGCAAGATCGGATACGTCAACGGATGGCTCTACGGCTTCGCAGGAGGCCTCGCCAGTTGCCAGATGATCGAGCAGTGGATCAAGGAGGGCGCGGACCCTGAACAGCGTCCTAACAGGCGCATGTCGAAAGGGACGCAGCTTCTCATGGTCCACGAGAGTGCGCCCAAGAGCATCCTCATGTTCGACGACGGCGAGGCCACGAGGTTTGAGACCAACCAAATCTCCATCGGCACCGGCAGCGAGTATGCGGTCGGCGCAATGCTGCACGGCGCTGGAGCCAAGGAGGCTGTCAAGCTGGCGGCAAAAGTGGACACCAAGACCGGGGGCAAAATAATTTCACGCTCCTTCAAAAAAGGTGTTGACGCCTAAATCGCCCTCCCGTATATGGAGAAGGTCAACGCGCTGAGGCGCGCAAGGAGACCACGTTATGATCCTCGCAAGCATCATCCTGCCCCTGACGGATAACAAGGGCCAGCCTATTGCTTCCATCCACGACGGACTGGAAGAAACCCTGATCGACCTCTTCGGCGGCGTCACCTCTTCTGTGCGCCAAGGCGCGTGGAAGCATGAAGGCAAGGTCTATCGCGAAGCGGTTCGCCAGTATGACGTCTTCGTCGACGAGACCGATCAAGGCAAGTTCTACAAGGGTGTGACTGAGCGCGCCTTCCGCTACATTGCTCAGGACGTTGGCCAAGCTGCCGGTCAGATCGCGGTGAGCATCATCGTCGACGGCAAGCCGGAGATCGTCACGGTCACCTACAGCACGCCGCAGGGGGAATAACATGGTCGACTTCAACGCACTCGTCGAGTTTGAGCAGGGGGAGCTTTCCCCCTCTCGAACCCTCGCCCTGTTCTCCTCTTTGGTCGAAAGCGGTGACGCATGGCGTCTCCAAGGGGCCTACGGTCGACAGGCGCGGCGCTTCATCGACGCTGGCTTCCTCGACACCGATGGTCGCATCCTGAAGGACATCGACGACGAAGACGACGCCGACATCGAAGAGGAGGATGACCTCTACAATCCGCGCTTGCTGAAGCGCCATCCACACGCAGCATAGGAGCAACACATGAGAGAGTTTTTCGTTCGGGGCAAGATCGTCGGCATCGACGGTAAGAGCCATCACCGCAGCATCACCCTCGTCGCTGGCATCGCTGGCGATGATCCGGGCAAGACGCTGACCAACCTCGGCATCCGCGCGCGAGAGGTGTGGCCCTCGTTCACCGTCACCTACTTCAAGGAGCGCGCGTGATGCTCGACGTAAGCAAGGTCAAGGAGGGCGACTACGTCCTCCACAAGTCCACCTCGCGGTTCTACAACCGTTACCTCCTCGGCCACGTCGTGAAGGCGACGGCGAAGCGGCTCACGGTGGTGGACGTGGACACAAGCGGTCTCGACCGTGTTGGGAGGCTCTACCGCTCGCAGATCGCCCGTTCCGACGTGGTGGCCACAGGCGAGAACGCTGGCCCTCTGGTGAGCCTCAAGGCGATGCTGGATGCTGAGGAGGATCGCTACATCTTCGAGCGCCCAACATGCAGCGTGACGCACACCCGCGCGCTGGACAACATCGTCGACACTTTCAACGCCCATGTTTAGCTCCGCCAAGGCCTTCCGGCCCAAGGCGAAGAAAAAGATCACCAAGGCCTAACTTTCCTGTTGACGGCCCTCTTGTGCTCAGGCATAAGGGGGTCATCAACGAGGAAGGACACCAGATGAAACCCGGCACTCTCTTTAACGCCACCCTCTACGGCAAGACCGGCACCTACCGCGCTCAGACTGTGTCTCGCGACGGCAAATTAATACTCGCCACCCGTCAATGTGGTCCACTCAAGGGCCGCGTTACCATCATCAACTCTGTCAGCGTTGGAGCCATCCTGTGACCGAACCCCGCAAGCTCCACGGCATCGCCGTAGGCGACATGGTCGACGTGAACCTTAGGAACACTCAGCCCAATTGGGTCAGCCGCATCGTCGGCATCGACTGGACGCGCGACCAATTCATGGTTCGCAGCGCTGGAGGATGCTCCATCGTATGGGTCTCGCCCTCGGAGGTCGACCTCATGCTCGATAAGGAGAGCGCCGACATCTACGAGGAGGCTGAACCCGGTTCGACCGGCCTCGGCTCCTGTGCCATCGACCCCGGCATCCAGCATCAGCTTGACACTGAGGTCAAGGAGGCCTACAAGTTGGACCCATGGACGGCGGCGATGATCGCCATGCCGTGGTGAAGGAGGAAGACATGAGCAAGCGGCCTTCGTATCGAGAGGCTATTTGGTGGTTATCTCGAAATGACGATAACACCTATGTTCGTGAGGCGGAAGAAGGCGATAATGTCACATTGAGCGAAGCGGCCTCGCTAGTGGCTGACGTCTTCGGCAAGGAGGACGCCGACGTCTTCCACGCGCTCAAACTGGCTGTGCTCAAGTATGATGGAGAACTCTGATGACCAATCCCCGCGAAGACGGCATCCAAGGGGCGCTCCGCCGTGACGCCTCCGTCTGGAGACGCGCCAAGGAGACCACGGAGAACGCATGGGCGCTTATTGCCGTCCCCTCGGCGGTGAAGTCGGCCCGGAAGCTGATCGACGCCCATGACACGCTGGAGAGCTATCTGGCCATGCGTGAGGCGCACTACAGGAGCCATGTGCTATGACCGGAAGCGAATGGCTAGACACCGCCATCATGATCTTCGCATGGTTCTGTGTCCCCATCATCCTCTTCATACAGTCTTGCATCTGCATCCCGGATCATGTAAAGAATGATCGCCCGACACGGCGGAACCGTGAAGCCACCGCTCAAAGGTCTTCTCTGGACCAGCAATAGGAGCCATGTGCTATGACCGGCATCGAATGGCTCGACATCGCCATCATCGTGGCCGCTTGGTTCTCTGTGGGCCTCATCTTGGTGATCCCTGCATGTTTTTGCCCTCCTGACCCGCCAAGACGCAAAAAAGGCGTTGACAAGGGAAAACAGGGGGCTTAGAAGGGGGTCATCAACGGAGAACGACCAATGACCTACAGCATCGTCGGCTACAAGCTCCCCATGACCTACGCTGAGGCCAAGGCCGACGCGCTCGACCGACTGGCCGACATCATGGAAGCCAAGCCCAACAGCCCCGGCATGTGGATCGGCGTTGGTGGCTATCTCGGCCACTACGTCCATGCCACCCACGATGGCGCGGAGATCGTCTTCACCCATGTCCGCGATAACAAGCGGGTTCGGAAGCAGATCGTCCAAGAGTTCCTCGACGCTGAATAGCCTATCAACCGCTCAACGGTCCATGTGACCACGAAAGGAGCACGTCATGTTTGTCTGGTGTATCGCCCTTTTTGTCGCCATCTGCCGCCTTTGCACACCTTCTGAGGAGCAGTGGGCGCGGTTCGGGGAGGCTGCCTCTCACGACCCTATGAACTGGCCATGGGCTTAGCTGAAGAGATCAAGGCGGAGATCGTCAGGGCCTTGACCATCTTCTCCGTCATGTGCTTCCTGTTCCAATGCGCCTTGCGCTTGCTGGGTGCGGAATGACCCATCGTTACCTCGGCGTCACCCTCGGCCTCCTCGCCGTCCTCATGCTGGTCTACGAGAGCTTCCACCACGAGGCCCACGAGCCTGAGCGCCGCTACATAGAGGTCCGCCGCTACTATCCGGCATAAATGGCGGTTTTCCGCTTTCCCCCCACTTATGAAGCCTAAGGCCATTGGCCGGAGTTCGACCCCATGAGGGTCAACCGGGCTTCCCATGAGTGATCCATTAGCAGACCATATGAACCCCATATGATCGCCTAATGGATCATCCCAGTTTCCCCATGCGGTTACCTCCGTCCCTGCCAGTTTGAAGCGTGGAAGCTCCACGGCAGGGTTTAGCCCTCCTAGGCTGGCCGGAGACTTTCATGGCTGCTGCTAGCGCGGCGCGATGATCGGCATGGAGACGTCCTCCCTCGGCAGCCTGAGGCTTAGCTGGCCGCTTGGGTCGGGGGAGGACGCATATCTCACCAGACTGCACAGGATGGCTCAGGACGCGAGTTGACCACTGGTTGGCCCTTGGACACCTGAGGGAAGCCTGAGGCCATCCACGGGGCATCTGTTGCAGTCTCAGGGCATATCTCCCAATTTCCCTCTCTCCTCATTGGGCTGGCCCTGACCAGTGTAACCTCTAGGTGACAAGGGATATGTCCAACGCCTTGATATCATTGGCTTTTCCCTGTCCACCTCGTGTGTCACTAGATAGCATATCCACCTGTTAGCCCTGTGTTATCAATGGGTTAGGCTATGCTCTACCCCCAAGGCCTTTACCCCCAGTCGGCCCGGTCCCTTCCCGGATTAGGCCCCCGTGGCTTTCCAGCGGGTCGATTTCAAAGTCGGACTAAAGCCGCGGCCCTTGTTGTTGTTGTTCCGACCTTTCCCCGTGTAGTCCCCCTGTAAAACTCAAGGATACCAAATAGTAAAAAAATAAGTAAAACCTATGGAATACTTCAGGATACCTTTTGGTATACCTTAAGTAAGACATAAGGATAACCTAGTGTAATACTCTAAGTAAGACTTAGGCCAGATTTAATAATCTCTAACCTATAGTCTTACTCAGTGTCTTACTCTTGTTTAACATAGAGGTAGCTACTCCTGTGTCTTACATGGGGTCGCCTCTTCCTTCTGGAGGTCTTAGGCTATGGCCTTGGAAGCTGCCACCTACATCTCTCAACTCGCCCCGGCGAACCCCGGCTCGACCGACCCTCAGTCGCAGGGCGACGACCACCTCCGCCTCATCAAGGCGGTTCTCCAGTCCCAGTTCCCGAACCTCGGCGCAGCCGCAGTCACCGGCACAGCAGCGCAGCTTAACGCAGCGACAAGTCTAGCCAACCGGCTGACCTTCGCCGGGACGGCTGGCACCAACACCTACACCGCCGCTGGCGCTCCTGTCCCTGCCTCCTATACGGACGGCCTCGTGGTAGTCGCCACCTTCGCCAACGCGAACACGGCAGCAGCCACACTAAACATCGCTGGCTTGGGTGCTAAGGCTATCCAGAAGTTCGACGGCACCGCGCTGGTGACTGGTGACCTCCTGACTGGCCGTGCCTACTTCCTGATTTACCTCCTGAGCGCCGATGCCTTCAGGCTGGTCGACACGACCCCCGTTCCCCTCCCGGTCGCTCAAGGCGGCACCGGAGGCACTGACGCGGCTACCGCGAGGACCAACCTCGGGCTGGCCAGCTTCTTCAACCGGGCGACGTCCAACGACCTCGGCGGCTACGAGGTGTCGAACTGGAAGGCCCCTCAGTCGACCAAGACCGGCAACTACACGCTGGTCCCGGCTGACAGCGGCTCCGTCATCGCCATCAACAGCGCGACCGACATCACCATCACCGTGCCGACAGGCCTCGGTGCTGGCTTCAGCGTAACCTTCGTCCAGATCAACACCGGCAAGGCTGTGTTCTCCGGCTCCGGCCTGACCGTTCGCAACCGCCAGTCTCACACAAAGAGCGCCGGTCAGTGGGCGGTGGTCGGCATCGCTGGCTACGCGGCTGACACGGCGGTCCTCACAGGGGACACCTCGGCATGATCCTAGCACCTCACGCCTACGGCCTGATCGCCAAGGCCCCGGTGTTTGTCCCCGTGCAAGAGACGCTAGGCCCCGGCACATACAGCTTCACGCCCGCTGCTCGACAGCCGGGTGCTTCGCAAGTCCGTATCCGCGTGCTTGGTGGTGGTGGTTGGTATGGCAACGGGTCGCCCCCTTCCCGCTCTGGCGGTGGTGGCGGTGGTGGCCTTGCTGACCGCACTGTGGTCTTCGCCCCCGGCGACACGGCTGTCACCATGAACCTCTTCGTGGACGCTGTGCCTTCGCCCTATTCAGCCGGTGTGGCCTCAACGGTCACCGCTGCGTTCAACACGGCGATTAACATGACGGGCAACGGTGGTAACCCCGGCTCGTCGAACATTCGCGGCACTGGCGGCTCAGCCTCAGGCGGCACAACGAACACGCCCGGTGACGATGGCGAAGACGCAACACTCGAAAGCCCCGACTGGTTTGCCGGTGTTGGTGGTGCGCCTAACGGCGGCTATCAGGTCAGCGGTCCTCCGGGCGCTGGATACATCATCTTAGACTGGAGCTAACATGGGAAAGGTCAATGACCTCGGCGGCGTCGGCGTCATCACGGACCTTCCTCCGGCTGACCTCCCGCCCAACGCCTTCAGCATGGCGAACAACGTGCGCTTCGCCAATGGACGCATCAACCGCTCCATGGTCTTCCGCACCTACGCCGACATTCCGTCCACGGACAATGCTCGGTGGGTCGGCACTTACTCAGCCGGTGGCGTTGAAACGCTCGCCATCGCGCGGACGACTGGCGGTATTGTCACCTTCACTGGCGGCACGGCCACAGATCGCACGCCCGTTGGTTGGACCCCTGTGTCTACCGGCGTGCCGTGGTCGCACACGGTGCTCTCCGGCATCAGCATCTTCGCCTGTAAGGACTTGCCCTACCCGCTCTACCTCAATCCGGTGACTGGGTCGAACTACGCTCAGCTTCCCGGCTGGCCCGCATCGACGAAGGCGGCTGCAATCCGCAGCTACCTCGACTTCGCCATTGCGTTGAACCTTCAGGAAGTCTCGGTGGACGCCCCTCGCAAACTCATGTGGTCTTCTCCGACCATTGACGGCGAGCCTCCCCCGTCTTGGGATGTGGCCAATCCTGCTGAACTCGCGGGCTTCAACGTGCTCGCCCAAGTCCCCGACAGTTTGACCGATGGTCTCACGCTTGGCGGAACGTTCCTCATCTATACGCCGACCCAAAACTGGCGCATGACCTACACAGGCGGCGAGGAAATCTTCGTCTGGTCGAAATGCGACTACGAGGGCGGCATCATCTCGCAGAACTGCGTGGTAGAAGCGGAGGGCCAGCACTTCGTGTTCGGCCTCAACGACATCTACGTCACGGACGGCGTGTCGAAGACCTCCATCGCGGAGAAGTCCGTAAAGGACTATGTCTTCGCCAGCCTCAATCGCAGCGCTCAGCAGTATTGCTTCGTCGAGCACAACCCCGTGCTGGAAGAAGTCCTCTTCCACTACCCGTCTTACGACAGCGAGTTGAACTTCGTCGGCGCTCCGTTCTGCAACAAGATCGCCGTGTTCAACTACGGCAGCAAAACGTGGTCCTTCATGGACGCCCCTAACGTCGTCGGTGCTTCCACAGCGTCTCCAGCCTTCGTTCCGACTTGGGCGACGGCATTGGGAACGTGGGACGAAGCCGGTGGGACGTGGGCCGGAGCCTCCGACGCGGCACAGCGGTCTCTCTGCTATGTGTCGCGCCCGTTCAGCACCATGCTGACAGGCTCGGCCAAGGTTCTTGTCGGTGATACCATCCGCGCATCTCGCGTGGCACTTCCCTTGAACGCCGAAACAGTGAAGCGCGCGTTCGTGCAGAAGCACGCCATCGACATGAGCGCTCAACTGGGCGAGGTCACGACGGCCTACTTCTTGCTGAAGACGGTTGTGCCTCAGGCGCACCCCCGCGACGTCATCAATTCGACGGTTTGGCGCTTCGGATACTCGGACGTGCCAGATTACAACTATGTCTGGACGTCTCCGGTCACGTTTGA
>ERZ869921.146-NODE-146-length-43143-cov-6.133332_pt1 | contig 43143 bp, 47 predicted proteins | sample MGYA00579310_ERZ869921 | MGnify/ENA primary metagenome ERZ869921 (study PRJEB32216, sample SAMN09231816) | wastewater metagenome | place: USA: Maryland | collected 2016-06-21 | study: EMG produced TPA metagenomics assembly of the PRJNA472060 data set (Reclaimed...
GCGGTTTGTTCAAAGTCCTTTGCAGTTTTCATACATCCACCCTTGCGCGGGCTTGGCTGGTTGAGGGTGAGGCTTGCCGCCTGCTCCCCTTCCGCCCTGTTGCCCTGCGCTGTTTTTTCCATGCCATTACTACACGGTATAAGTTTATATACCCATCAGTACATAAGCCCACGACGTTAAACGGTTTATGCCTTATAAACCTTTGCATTATTAAGGGCTTGCGGGCTGTTGGGCTGTTGGGGTGCTGGGCTGTGCTGTGCTGGGCTGTGCTGTGTCATAGCATCTTATAGGGCAATCGTCTGAAGCCCTTTTAAGGTGATAATTCCCCGTACCATCAAATACGCGCACCCATTTGCGCGGCTTATCCCAATAGGGAGTTTTACACTTGCCGCACATGCGCGGTTTAACGTCGGCTAGTTTCTGCCGCCATTCAAACCCGCAACGAAGGCATTTATTTTTTACATCACTTAACATGGTATCACCAACATGATATTAGCGCGCAAGGTTTATATTAGTGTTGTGCTAATAGGGTTGCCGCCAATTCTACCCTTTACACTATCTTTATATATAATATGTACTTTGACTAAAAAGAGAGAAGAGAGAGAGGAGAGGAGATTTTTATATATAACACATAGTCTAGGGTAAGATTGGCGGCATTTACGTTCCTTCAATTCTTGCGGGCTTACACCCATGCGGGCGCATAGCTTGCGTGCATCCTTTAGGCATCAGCGCGCGCGTGCGGGCACGCTGCGCGGGCACACTGGCACGCGCGCAGCGCGTGCCCTTGCATGGCTCGCGCTCGCTGCGCTCGCGCTCGCTGCGCTGCGCTGGCTGGCTTGGGCATGGCATGGGCATGGGCGGGGGCGTAGTGTTCCAAAAGGGCGGCATGAGAGTGTGTAGTAGGTCACCACAAAAAATTTATCCCCTAAATCCGACCCGTGGCGCGGCGTGGCGCTCCGTGGCGGTCCGGGGGCGGGGGGCGGAACCTTTTTATGCCCGCTCGACATCTATCCTACGCGGGGGTCTGCACTCTCTTCCCCCGTCCTCGCACCGCGTCCAACCCCGGAGTTTTCCCGGCTCCAAACCAAGTCGGGCGGTTTTCCTCCGGGTTTGGCGCGGCTCCTCACGCCTGTCAATGTATATCCTTTTTAACTCCGTCTGTTGTATAACCGTATGCCTTCGCAGCCTATTTCCCAACTGGTCGCAACTTCTTCTGCTACTTCCCTCGCTGCGCGGCTCTCCGAGTCCTTACGGTCAACTCCCCGCGACCGTAAGGCTGGCGTTTACTACCCGTCGGAGGCGGGCTATTGCCTCCGAAAGCTCTTCTACTCCTACACCGAGCCGCCCAAAGTCTACGGCGACGACACCCTCGCAATCTTCGCGCTCGGCGATGCGGTCCATGAAAAAATCGCCACCATGCTCAGGCGCACCCCGAGCGTCCGGCTCATCGCAAACGAGAAGTCCTACGTCGGCACCGTCGACCTGGAGGGCGGCGAGGGCTTCACAATCTCCGGTCGCCTCGACGACCTCGTAGAAATCGAATGCAAGGAGCTGGTTGAAAATGCAGAAAATCCAAAAAAAGCGCTGGAAACCGTCGGCAATCCCGGAGAAATCGCTGGAACTCGACCCAATTCCGAAGAAAAAGTACTCGGTCCCGACATGCCCAAAGTCGACCAAAAACCTCTCGCCGCGCCGTGTCCCGCCACCCGAACCGTCAAGAAAGTCTTTGTTGTCGACGTTAAGACTGTCAAATCATTCGACTACCTGGACAAGCCAAAACCAGAGCACGTACTCCAGCTGACCTTCTACCTCCGAATGCTCCGGGAAACTTACCCCGGCATCTGCGGCAAGCTCCTCTACATCAAGAAGGACGACTTCTCCTTCAAGGAATTCGACGTCCCCTACGACGACGAGAACTGGCGCAACCTCATCCGCCGCCTTTCCGTCCTCCATCGCACGCTCACAACCCCGTCCGCAGCCAAGCACGGCTGCGAGCCGGAGTCCAAATACAACCCCGACATGAAATGTGGCTGCGGCTACTGCTCCCACAAGGACAAATGCGAATTCGACTGCGGACCCGACGGCAAATCCTTCGGCGGAATGCGGATAATCTGCCCGAAGGACAGCGGCGTGGAGGCTTTTGTATGAACACCCATAGGAAATTCAACGAGTGCAAGCGCACCGGCACGGCGCAGCACTACGTGAGCTGCCTCTGGCTCTGCCGCGCGCCCATGTGCGAGCACATCCAGCAATACGCCGATGTCCAGTTCTGCAAAATCTCCATCCGCGCGGATATAAGGAAGATGCGCGAGAACGAACGGAAAAGGGAAAATGAAAAGGAGGCGAAAAAGGATGGACGACCTATTTGACAGGAACGACGATGCCGACCTTTACCGATATCTTGAGCCGAAAACCAGGATGGTCGGCAGAAAGAATATCGCCTACCGCCGGAAGCCAGTCAAGCCCCAGCCGTCCCAATGCCATTTCTGCGCGAAGAAGCTCGCCGATTTCGCCCGCGTCAACAACGGAAAAAAATTCGCGCGCAAAATAGTCTTCTGCAACACCCGATGCTTCAACTCCTACCTCGCCGCGAACCGCCCGCTCATCAAAATCCCCGCAGGCTCGTGCCTCGACATCGCGCAGCGTGCCGCCGAGCGCCTGGAGGAAATCAAGGCGGAGGTCCTTTTCTCCCCGCCCGAGTGCGACAAGTCCCTCGTCGAGGAGGAAATCATCTACGAGCTCACATTCATCGTCGAAGGAAAGGAGCAGGTTACCAAAGGTGAGAGATATGGCTACATGCGCCAGTTGTGCGCCCCACAGCGCCCCGCAAGATTGTAGGTTCGTCCCGCTGTTCCAAGGGCTGAAACATTGCCAGGACTGCGGCTACGTCCTATACCCGAAGTGATTTCCATGCCTCCTAAGATAACGCGCGAAAACATCCGCCAGATACTCCCGTGCTGGGGGCACTACGCCACGATGCACTGCTACAACGCGGGCTTCCTGCAGTACACTTTAAATCCCGCGACCGGCATAAAGGAGTTCCATCGCTGTCCATTCGAGGCGACCTGCAAGAAGGAAGCCCTGAAATACGCCGAGAACATGGATGTCTACAACTCCGGGCAAATCGACCGCCCGAGGGAAATAATACGCAGGCTGAGGAAGTGAGGTGAAAACATGAAAAAACAAAAGGAAATCAAAATCAAATCCCCCAAGGAAATCTCCGACGATGCCCTGGTCCGCAAAATCTCGACCTGGCTCGCAGGCTGGCTGATTTTCGCCGCAATAGGGGCGTTCGTCCTGCTCTTCGTCATAACCGCGCTCATCTGGCTCAAGGTGATTTAACATGGTCAAATACGTTTTGCTGAAACAATACATCCCCGGACGCACCTTCGACATGTTCCGCTCGAACGGCTACGACATCCTTCAGATGGTCGAGACCGACGAAATCATCGACATCCCGAAGGACTCGCTTGAGCGCATCATCCGCGAGCACATCAAGAACGTCGCGGTGGCTACGGCGCTGAAAAAGAGGAAGTGAAATGGGCGAAATGGAGGACAAGCTGGCAGCCTTCCCGCAGCGCGCGGTCATCGCAACGGTCGCGCGCACGGACAACTACCGCTACATCATGTGCTCCCAATGCCCCTACGCCAAGCAATGCCCGATGCACTCCACCGGCGACCGCGGCTGCGCGATGCGCTCCCAAATCTTCGACGAGGAATTCTCCAAGGTCGAGTTCAAGGCTGCCGACCCGATTACCATGAACAACCTCCACATCGGCACGCGCTACTGGGTCGACCTGATGCTCCTCCGGAAATTCGGCATCCCGCTCTCGTCGGAGGAAATCATGCTTTTCCGCTCCCTGATGACCATGATGTCCTCCCTGTACGCCGACAAGAAGGGCGACCTAGTTGACCAGAAATCCAAGTCGGCGGTTCCGTGGGAGGAGGACGAGACCGTCAAAGCCATGAAGAAGGAGCTTGAGCAGGCGCGCGCTGACCGCGCCGAGCTTGAGAAGCTGAGAAAGGAGAAACTCGATGGACATTCAGACAACCCCGTGCGATAGCGACGACAAATGCTGGCGCCTAGGTCAAATCGACATCTTCCACGCCCTCGACCACTGGACGGGCTTCACTCCCCATCCAGCCCAATGCCAGATAATCAAGGGCATGAAGAAGAACACCTGCATCGTTGCAGGCAGGCGGTTCGGCAAATCAAAGATGATGGCGTCCCTCGCGCTGCATTACGCCCTGACGCACAAGAAGTCCATTCAGTACATCATTTCCCACTCCCAGGACCAGGCTGAAATTATCTTCGACGAACTCCGAAACACCGCGCTGACCTCCCCGATGATACGCAATCTCATCGAGCGCACCAAGGATTTCCCATTCCCGGAGCTTGTCCTTGAGAACGGCTCGGTAATCTACGCGCGCTCGACGGGCAACAACGAGGGCAAGTACCTACGTGGTCACAACGCGCACCGCATCATCATAGACGAAGCCGCCTTCGTGAAGGAAAACGTCATCAACACCGTCATCCTCCCGATGCTTGCCGACTTCGACGGGGATGTCATCGAAATCTCCACCCCGCTCGGGCAGAACCACTTCTACAACATGTTTATGAACGGCAAGAAAGGCACCCCCAATTATGCCTCCTTCCAATTCTCCTCCTACGAGAACCCGCACATCTCGCACGCCTTCATCGACCGCCAGCGCCTGCAGGTAACGGACCTCCAGTTCCGCACGGAATGGCTGGGCGAGTTCGTGGACGACCAGGTGTGCGTGTTCAAGTGGGACTCAATCAACGATGCGATAGGGCAGTTCCCGGAGGTGTTCGAGCGTGAAAAGGAGAAAAACTACTACATCGGCGTCGACATCGCCAAGATGCACGACTACACCACAATCTACGTCATCGACGGAACTGACCAAAAAAGCTGTCGTGTGGTATTCACGGAACGCTTCAACAACAAGCCCTATTCTTATATCGTTGACCGCGTTCTCGCTATCGCGGCGAACTTCCAGCCCCTCCGCATCACGGTCGACGAAACAGGAGTAGGCGCGGGATTGACCGAGCAAATCCTTTCCAAGGCTCCGATGACCGAAGGCTTCAAGTTTTCCATGCCCGCGAAGATTGAACTCATCAACACCCTCAAGACCGGGCTTGAGCAGCGGCGCCTGAAGTTCTCGCACGACAACGCAACCCTCGTCGACGAGCTCCGCTACTACCAATACGAAATCTCCGAGGAGACCGGCGGCATCAAAATGAACGCCCCGAGCGGGAAACATGACGATTGCGTGATTGCGCTCGCTTTGGCGTACTGGAAATGCGCGGTCATGTACGCCGATGTGGGGGTCACTTTGATACCCGCCCAAGGCAAAGCATTAAATACTGCGGAAACATCTGTGCTCAATGTCCAGGACTCTGGCATATCTGATGGCAATAGTTCAGTCGTGGTAATATGACGAAGGACCTAGGCATAGACAACATAGCTTACGTTAAGTCAGGCACCATCGCAAAGGTGGCACCTACAAATACCGCTGCGACCGATTACAATTCCTTCGCACTCACCCCTGATTATCTCGCTTTCCGCAACACCTGGTGGGGTCAGCCGCAGCCTGTTTCCTACAAATTAATCTGGAAAGCCTACCAGGAGGAGCCAATCATCCGCGCGTGCGTGGACATCACCGTCGATGCGATTGTCGGCGACGGCTGGGTGATAGAAGGCGACACCGAGCTCCATGTCAAGAAGGTCGAAAAGCTGTTCAAAGCCGCCGACTTCCAGAAATTCCTCCAGGACACGGTCACCTCGCTGATTATCTACGGAGACGCCTACGCGGAGATAGTCCGCAACGGAGCCGGCACGGTGCAGTTCTTCAGACCAGTTGACGCCGCCACCGTCCGTATCGACTACGACGAGCACGGCGACACGATGAAATACATTCAGCGCGTCCTCCACAGGCGCGTCGACTTCTATCCCGACGAAATGATACACTTTTCAATCAACAATACAGGCGGGCGCGTCTATGGAAACACGCCCATCCAATCCGTCGTATACACAATCCAAACGAAAATGTCTGCTTATAATTTCAACGCGGAATATTTCCGCCGCAATGGTCTCCCCCGTTCTATTTACACCACGAAAAATCTGTCTCAGGAGCAGGTCAACCGAATGGCGACCACGCTCCGTTCGGCTACTCCTCAAACAGACATACTCCTGAATGCAGGCGCAGGCGAAGTGACTCATACCCTCGTCGCCCCCAGCAACCAGGATATGCAGTTTGTTGAGCTTATGAACTTCTTGAGGCAGGAAATCATTGCCGCCACCGGCGTTCCACCCATTTTCCTCGGCATCACTGAAGGCTCCAACCGCTCCAACTCGCAGACACAGATGGAGAGCTGGGACCGCAAGAAAAAGAAGCTCCGCCTTATGATACAGGACATCGTGAACCTGAAGCTCCTCACCACGGCTAACTTCGGCTTCGACGACGTCAAGTTCAAATTCAACGACGAGAACTCCCGCGAGCTTCTCAAGTACGCGCAGATGGCGCAGCTCATGTCCACAATCGAATGGACCACCCCGAACGAGGTCCGCGCCACGCTCAATCTTCCTCCGCTCGAAAGCAAGAAGGTCACCTATGTGTCAGAGCATGGTGAAATAGACATGAAGACCGACGAGATGGGCGACAAGACGCTCCACGACATCAAGCAGGAGATGGTCGAGCAGAACATGGCGAACGGTCTCACTCCCGACGGCAAGCCCGTCCTCAACAATCCCAACGCGGCGCACCCGATGAGGAACGAAAAGAAGAAGGAAAACTCCGAACGCCTCAACTCGGCGCAGGCTAACGAGTCCCGCAAGTTCGCAAAAGCCGACCCTGGCAAGGACTACCCGTTCGGGGCGGTCGAGCCCGAGCGCGAGGTCACCGACCCGCGCATGATGGAGGACTTCCGCAGCAAGGTGAAGCCTGTCATCGACGCATGGCTGCGCGTCCATGAGAACGTGAATTACGATTACGACGGAAAGAACAAGCAGGATGTGCCGGCATTGGTCCATCCGCGCCCAATGAAGGCTGCGGACGACAAAGCTATATTTTACAAGAATATGACTCAATTAGATGAGATGAAAAAAAACTCAGAGTGCGATTGATGTGACATTCAAGATAGGTGGAACTCCTTGGAATAAAGGAAAACACCATACACTTGCTGCAAGAAAAAATATGTCTATTGCACAGAAAGGAAAGAAAGTATCTGATGAAACCAGAACAAAGATGATGGTTGCTAGATGGTTTAAAACGGCTTCAAAAGAAACTAGAGAAAAGATGTCTCGTGCTCGAAAAGGATGCACATGGTCTGCTGAAACTTTAAGAAAGAGAAGCAAGGCACTATGGAAAGGGGGTCCGTTGGTATCTGATAAGCGTAGTAAAGCAAGGCGAAAGTGCTTTGGATATGATATGATTAACGAGCCGTTCGATGGTTGCGAGGGGCATCATATTGACAAGGAGCATGTAATTTTCATTCCAAAAGAGTTACACAGAAGCGTATGGCACAGTCAAGACAAACCAGAAACCATGGACCAGATTAATGCCAAAGTCTTCTGTTGGCTCCTCGGTAGATAGAAAAGTATATTAAGGGGGCGAACATCTGTGCCAACTATGCAGAACTTCGAAATCTTCATTCCGTTTGAAAAGACCATCTCGGAGGATGGCTCTCTCAAACTCTTCGGCGGCATAGCGTCGTCCACGTCGGTAGACAAGGACAACGAGCGCATGGACAAAGCCGTCCTGAGCAAAATTGCGTCCGACTTAAAGAAAAATTCCACTGTCTTCTTCAACCACGACCTCAAGGGTCTCGGAGTTGGAACGGTCGCCTCCTCGGAGGTAGTGAACGACTCCGTCCGCATTTCGGTCGTGCCCACAAAAGCTGAAGGCATGAGGGATGTCATCACGCAAATCCAGGAAGGCGTCCTAAAATCATTCTCCATAGGCGGCAAAATACGCGACTGGGAAGACCAGTACGACGACAAGCTCGGCAAGAAGGTCCGCGTCATCAAGGACGTCGACTGCTACGAGGTTTCTGTCGTAGGCATCCCTGCGAACGGGGACGCCTCCATTCTGTCGTACATGAGCAAATCTTTTAACCCGGGTGATTTATTGGAACCAGTGATTGAAAAGGCGGCTGTCGCACCGGAAGTCCTCGCAAAGGAGGCTGTGCCTGAAAAGGCTCCGGAGACGGTCGTGAAGGGTGTCGATGAAATCCTCGCATCCGAAGGCTTCAAGAAGGCATTTTCCGACTTCGAGAAGTCCTACGAGGCGAAGTTCGCCGACATGCAGAAATCGTTTGATGCTCAGAAAGCCGAAATGCAGGAAGCCCTCAAATCGCGTGACGCGCGCATAGAGGAGCTGCACAAGGCTCTCGACGCAAAGGCTGAGAAGACGGGCGTCATATCCAAAGCCCTTGTGACAGAGGAGGAAATGGCGCAGAAGAAGGAAGAAGGAAGTTTCGCAATGTTCCCGAAGGGAAGATTTTAGGAGGTAATATTATGGAAGAATTGACACAGAACGAAAAATACAAGCTGCTCTCGAAGATGGCATCATCCTTTGAAGCCACAGAGTGCCTGCCGAACAAGTCGACGTATGTGGACAACATGCGCGGTTTCGACGGGCGCCCCGCGCTCGCAAAGGGCATCTACGAGAAGACCGGAATGGACTTCTCCAAGGCGGCATCAATCTCCGCAGCGGCATCAGGAACGACAGACAAGGCAATCATACCCCTGTATGTGGACCCAAGCATAGTCGATGTCACCCGCAGGCTGACTCCACTCGTGGAGTTAATTCCCCGCGTGACCAACTACGGCAGGACCGCAGAGTTCAACAGGCTCACAGCCCGCGGAGTTGGAGGCTTCCAGCTTGAGGACGCGGCTCTCAATGAGACCGACGACACCTATGTCCGCTCAAGTGTGGCTATGAAGTACGCCTACAGCGTCGGGCGTGTGTCAGGTCCCTACCTTGCGGCAAGCAAGCAGTACCTCTCGCAGCAGTACGTCGACGCGCTCAACCTCGAAGTGATGAACAAGAGCAAGACGCTCAGGTTCATAGAGGAGGACGCAATCCTCAACGGCAACGCATCCGGCACGCGCACCGCATACGGCGGCGCAACGACCGTGTCTGGCAACGAATACACTGGTATCATCAACACGACCAGCATCCAGACGACAGCGGCAGGTTCGACGACAATCACAATCGACACGTTCAGGTCAGCCATAAGAAAGGCTCGCACCGCCAACGACAGCTCGACGTTGGGACAGGGCAACCCTGACATGTGCGTGACTGACTTCAAGACCATCGACGATGTCAAGGCTCTCCTGCAGGACTTCCAGAGGATAGTTCCGATGGACAAGATTGCATGGGGCTTCCAGGCGGTCGTGTTCGAAGGCATCCCGCTGATACCCTCAAGGTTCTCGCCAACCGCGACGAACCTCAAGGTGATGTCGATACTCGACAGCTCGACGTGGCAGATGCGTGTCCTCCAGGACATGACCTACGAGGAGCTTGCCAAGACGAACGACTCGTACAAATTCTACATCAAGATGTACGAAGCGCTCATCTGCACGGTGCCAGAGTACAACTGCACAATAACAGGACTGGCTTAAAGCCAGTCTTTTTCCTTTTTTCATAAAAGGAAAGGACAAAATGGAGGTAATTTTTATGACGGCGATAACAGTTGCAAGCAACAGGCAGTTGGCACCGAACGCGGGCGTGAAGGAGATAGTCATTCTCACCGACTCCGCGGCGGCGACAGGCTTCACCTTCGATGCAACGGGATATTTCGACACCATTTGGGGTTGCTATCTCGCTGACAGCACCGGCGCGGTGAAAATAGCGACATTCTCCAGCCTGACTGTGACCCTTGGAACGATTTCCACAGGCGTCCACTGCCTCAGGATTTGGGGAGTGTAAGGAGGTATTTCCATGACGGCAATCACAGTCAGTGACTTGAGGCAACTCGCCCCGGTAGCTGGCATCAAGGAAATAATAATCCTGACCGACAGTGCAACGGACGACAGTTTCACGTTCGATGCAACTGGTTACTTCGACACCATCTGGGGCGTTTATGTATGCAACGCGACCGGCGGAGTCGAGGCAGCGACGTTCTCAGCTCTGACGGTGACCATGGGCAACCTTACTGGTGCCGGGGTCCACTGCATCAGGATTTGGGGAGTATAGGCAGAAAGAGACCGGGAAACCAACCACCTCTCGGTCCGCCTGAAAAGGCGAATAGTGTGGGGAAATTGGAGATGATATTATGGCAGCAGGATATGGAATTGCGGGCGCACCGCCCTACGGCAAAGGTCTCAACTTCGCTGGCATTCAGCCAGGGACGGTCACGACCGGTTCAATCATAAGCACCGGCTCGACGTGGGTGGACTTTTCTACGGCGGGACAGTGCGGAATAAAACTGATGCTCAGTAATTCCGCCACATCCGGGGACTTCGCAACGCTCAGGCTCCGTGCGCGCAGCGACGCTGCAGGCGCTACAGTCTGTGCGAACCTTTCGGCTTCGGCAGGGGCGAACAACTACGGCAACCTTTACGGAGTGCAGGGTCTTGGGCAGTCGAACGCCTACACCCAGAGCGGGGCATCGAACATCGTTTGCGGAGTCTACTCCTGCATCGATGCAACGGTAGCTTCATCTGGAAGGCGCTGGTCGACATGGATAGACGACCACTCGACAACCAAGGCGGCTGCAGGTCACTATCTCCTGAGAATGTCCGACAACGGTTCAACGGCAAAGGATGGCGCAATCACCATCTATAACGGCGGAAGGCTGCCTGTGCTGTTCAATTTCGAGGACCTCGCAGGGTTTGTGTCCACTGCAACCGGCACAATTACATGCTCGCACAAGCTCGCCTGCACGATTGAGGGAGTAGGAACTGTCTACATCCCGCTCGCATCCGGCATAGCTTAGGTGAAGGCATGAAAGTGAACTTCGGCGCAACAATGAAGGACATGGACGGTTCCGACGTCATCGAGAACGGCAAGCCAGTAACGCTTGCCGCGATTGGCGTCGTTTCCCTCCTTGCCAATTTCGACAAGGAAAATCCGGCGGTCGAGGAAAAGCTCGCCCGCTACCGGATTGCCCACAAGATAAAGGACGGCGGTATCGTCGACCTCACGGTCGAGGAACTGTCAGTTGTCAAGGCAATGGTTGGAAAGGTCTATGGGACCATGATTGTCGGTCAGGCTTTCCAACTCCTCGAAAATTCGGTGTAAATGTCCGCGGTATGATGCCGCGGCTACCCAGGTGATTATGTGTATTTGGAAGGAAAGACCGTCACAGTGACGACGGGCAACAACGACAGCTCCCTTGCGCTTGCCAAGGGGACGTATCAACGCATAAAGCGCATCCGAGTGTCAATCCCGGGCGCCCTCGGCGACATCACAATCCGCTTCTACAACGGAACTGTCTCCGCAGGCACGGCAATCACCGGCGCGGTATATCTCGCATCCCAACCCGCGGAAGGCTTCGACCTCACCGGGCTGAACGTTACCGGCACCCTCGGGTGGAGGATAGCCGGATGGACCGAGGGAAATTCTAGCGCGTTCATAAATGTGACTTATGTGTGGGGTTAGGGGATTGCCATGAACGTTTGGAAGTTCCTGCCAATCCTGTTTCTATTCCTAGGCATAGCCTTCGCTGTTGACGCCCCAGCCTGCGGCAACAACCTGAGCAGCGCAGGGAAAACCTACACCATGAACGCCTCGGCGGACATCAACGGCTCCACCTGCTTCACCGTGACGGCGGCGAACGTGACCTTGGACTGCAACGGTTTCAGCATAACGGGGAACAACACCACCAGCACCTACGGCATCTACTCCAACCAGTTCAACACCACAATCAAGAACTGCGACATAAGCAACTTCCAAGATGCAATCAGGCTTGATACTGGTGCGACTTCGGCGACAATCAGCAACATAACCGCGTCCACGACCCGCAGCACAGGGCATTCCATTTACTTTTACAACGCCAACAGCAACTCAGTTATTCAGGGGTCTTCATTGTCGTCGATAGGGTCAGACAACATCTATATATACGGGGGCAGCAACATCAACATCTCAAACAACATCATAAATGTCACAGGGGCAGGGATGGGCATAACCACTCATACTACCGCTGCGACAACCCTGATGACGATGTCAAACAATTCGATAAGTGCTTCAAATATAGGCATCAATTTGGTGGCTGGGGCGAACAATACAGTTGATTGCCTTGGAGCGAGCATTATCGGCACGAATGCATCAAGCTCCTACGGCATCTATTCCACCCAGTTCAACACCACGGTGAGGAACTGCCAGATAAGCAACTTCTCAACCGCGCTTAACTTCGCCGGTGCAAACTCGTCGATGATAAACAACACGCTCTCGTCGACATTCGCCCCATCCGGCTCCAACGGCAGGGCGATATACGCAACCGGAGCATCGCTGCTTGCCTTCAACAACACTGCCACCGCGCCATCATGGGTCGTAATCTTCACCGGCGCCTCCTCAACAATAGCGAACAACACGGTCACCGCAATGTTGAGCAGTTGCATCAACCCAACCAGCGGCGCAACGGATGCCATTGTCGAGAACAATACGCTTCTCGGCACGGGCGGGGTCTACCTTGACGATTCGCCCCACAGGGCGATCATCAGGAACAACATCATAAACACTACTGGAACGGGAATCAATGTCGTTGGCGGCTCCAACGTATCCATTGACTGCCAAGGAAAATCCATAGTCGGCACAAACACCTCCTCAACCTACGGCATCTATTCCACCCAGTTCAACACGACGATTAGGAACTGTAACATAAGCAACTTCCAGCATGGCATATTCCTAAGTAGTGCAACCAACGGACTTGTGGAAAATACAAACATATCAACCAGTTGGGCTGCAAGTTCATCTCTTCCCAGAGGAAACGGCATATATGTAAGTGGAGGAGGAAATCACACCATATCCAATGTCATTGCGAACACAACCGGTATAGGGCAAGGCATATTCCTGGCATCAACAACAATCGGAAGCAACATGACTAATATAGTGGCTTTTGGCAAAGGAACCAATGGGCGAGGCTTATATCTTTCCTCTTCAGGCTACAATACGATAAACAACGCTACGGTATATTCCGGTACAAGCAATTCTTTGGGGATTACTGGGGTATCAAGCAACAACAACATCAATGGCATAACTATATCTTCCGTTGCGGAAAGCGCAATATACATCGATGGCGGTCCCAACACTTCTATTGATTGCCAGGGTAAAACCATAATTGGCACCAATACAAGCGGGGCTTACGGCATATATTCCAGTCAATTCAACACCACGATTAGGAACTGCAACATAAGCAACTTCTCCACCGCCATAGGTTTCATCGGTGCAACAAATGGGTTGATTGATAACGTATCACTCTACAGCACGCGCGCAACCGACTACGCGGCAAACGGCGAGGGACTTTATCTTGCCACGGGAGCAAACGGCAACACAATAAGAAACTCGTATATATGGTCTGCACAAGGATATGCCTCGGTGATGTCAGCTGCAGACAACAACGTATTCACAAACGTCACCACAATCGCGGCAACCAAGACAGGATGGACCCCGCAGAATGCCGACAACAACACGATAAGCGGCTCGTATATCGAAGGCAAGGGAACCGAAGGTGCAATCCTTCTGTGGGGTTCGGCATTGAACAATGTGGTCGAAAACAATACCATAAACGCGGCTGGTGGACCGACGGGGATTTTGATGGGTTCCAGTGCATGCACTGGAAATAGGTTCAGGAACAATACGATTGCCAACGCAACGACATTGATACTGCTGAACAGTCTTATATCCAACAACACCTTCTGCCTGAACAACTTCACAGCGACAAGCGGCTACTATATCAACGACACCAACGGCTCCAACTCCTACACCTGCAACGGCGAGGGCAACATCTACGCCGACGTTATGAACGGCTCGGTCAATGTTGAGGGGTTCCAGGCATCTTCCATTCCCGGGCTTTACAAGGGAATGTCCGGCACTGGCTACCCATACAGCGCGGTGACATCGGCAAAGATTTCCGGCGCGGGCGTAATCGACAGCGCACCCCTCACGTCATATCTCCTTTCAACGTCCAACGTGGACTACTACGGCATCGACACCAAGAGCGTCAGCAACTCGACCCAAATGGCAAGCCTGATGTCGACTTACGGCTTCCGGCTCTACGGGCAGACAATAAACTACAGCCGTTTCGGAACCGACTGGGCAGCCCTCAAGACCGCGATGAACTACTCAATCACAAATATGTCCTCGGTCAACTTCATCACGTTCTATTTCAACAGCGCGAACTACTCGAACAACACAGCAGAGTGCGCGACGATTGCCGCGAACGTGACAGACCTGAACTCCTATCCGTATTCATCTGGCGTTTCATTCCTGCTCATCGACCTCAACGCAAGCGGCGAGGGCAACAAGACGACCTTCGTGACCAATGTGGCGAACTGTCTGCTCAACGCGACCAACAACCGCCTGCGCGTCTATTCGACCTACACGACTGGCGTTCCGACTACGGCGGCATCGCCCTACTATCTCCCCCACATCTCCGACACGGGCAACCTTTCGCAATCGATAGCGTCGGAACTCGGCTGGCTCAGGAACAGCACCCTGCTCACAAGGATTTACGACGGCTCCAACGCGACCTTCCTGAACTTCTCCAAGGAATACTACAGCGACGTAATCCGCCAGCTTCGTAGCACCCCGACGGGTTCGGGTCATGCCGACGCGAACATCGCGGTCATGGAGAACGGCGACATTGTGATATTCAACACCGCTGCAACGGCGGCGAACAAGACCACGACCTACTCGACATCCGCGGTCGGCGCATGGGACGTGAACACCAAGTCGCTATACCGCCCGTTCACGGCAAGCACGAACGTCCTGGTTCCTGCGAACTTCGCAACCCCGCTACTGCTCGACAACTACACCAAGCTGTTCATGAACGACAACGGCTACACCACGCTCTTCAGGGGCTACAGCAATCTCGTGTCGGGCATGAACTACACCGTAGGCGGAGTGGGCGACGGCTCGTTCCAGGTGGTCGGCAACAACGAGGCGCGCATAGAGCTTTGGAACCCGGACTACACCCAGACCGGGCAGGCTTTCGTAACATACGAGGAGCTTCCATACACCCAGGTGGTCAACTTCAGCAACTACGAAACCATTGTCTTCGCGGGCGGCGTGAACACCCCGGAGATAGTCAATGCTTCCTTCGATGTCACCTCCGACCCGACGATACTCGACAAGGCATACGGCTACATCAGCGTCGCCGACTACAACAACAACAACTCGTTGGGCGACAATGAAACCAACTGCTCGGCTGTCAATCCGTGGGAAACAATGAAGATAGGGCAGGCGCTCAACTTCACGCAGAACTATTCCACCAACGTCTTCATAGACGGCTTTGACATCGGATACACTTGCTGCAGCGCGTGCTTCGAGCAGCGCGTCAAGCGCGTGGTCGATGCGGTCCACGCGGATGGCAAGAAGGCGATACTCAACACCTACACAATCTACCAGACCGTTTCCCACTACGGTGACGCGGTGATGCGCGAAAGCTGCTTCTCAAGATGGAGCGGCAACGTAAGCGCCCCGACATACGAATACGAGAACATGACGCTCATGGTGCAGAACGCGGCGTTCGAAACGTCATACGGCACCCCTGTCATCTGCATGGCGTTCGGCGACCCTGACGACTACGAGAAGATGATGTGGGACTACCACGCCTTCGCGGTGCTTTACGGCACGTCCAACAACAACACCTTCCGCTACGGGCAGCCGAACTTCCAGCTTCAAAAAGAGATACGCCTGCCTGACTTCGACAAGCCCATGCAGCTTTACTACAACAACGACTCGCCGACGGACTGGAATCGCCGCTACCCGAACGGAGTGGTGCACATCGACCCGACGCGCACCGTGCCGTTCCCGAACGGTCACTACTACTGGTTCGAGACCGACGAGGTGGTGAACAGCCTTTCGATAACCACGTTCCACCAGATGATTAGCGCACCGTGCTCGTCCGACCACAACCTGATTTACAAGGTGAACAACGGCACCGAATACACCGTGGACGAATGCACCGACATCGGCAACGTAAGCTGGACCGGAGCCTACGTCACCAAGGACATCACCGCGGACTACACGACCAACGGGCATTACTACATAGACGTCTACCCGGCAAACAGGTCCGACGCGCAGGGCATGAACCTGTGGAACCGCGTGAACACTACCACCGGCGTCCACTCGTCCTACGACACCTCGGCGGTCAATCCGCCCGTGAACTGGACGAGCTACGGAAGGGTCGGGACTTCGGGTGACATCTTCACAACCAACTGGAACTCGCTCATCGCAATCAACAAGACCTTCTCGCAGTCCGTCGACTCGTCGATAAGCACGGTGACACAGAGCATTGCAAGCACCACCGACGGGGTGAACAACAGGACAACATACGTCCTCACGGTCTCGGCTGGAAGCAAGGACTACAACCTGACCACGATAAGCAAGGTCGACGTAATCCCCAACAATCTTCTGCTCAACGCCACGTTCAACGGCTCGCTGCTGAACCTTTCCCTGTTCCCCAACTGCTCGGGCAACGACCCGTCGTTCAACGCCACCATTCTAAACGGCGAGAGCCACGGGCTATGCGTCCAGAACTACACCGCAGACACGGGGCATGACCAATACTACGTCCGCGTGTCCGCGCCCCACCTGTCGGACATGAACTACACGTTCCTCGGGAACGAAAGCGTCTACTGCGGCACGCTCTCCGAAGCCAACACGGTCTACCGCATGATTGGCGACGTTTCGATAAACGGAGCCACATGCTTCACTGTCGCCGCGCAGAACGTGACTTTGGACTGCAACGGCTACTCGGTGACTGGAAATAGCACGGCAAGCACATACGGCATCACCACAAATCAATTCAATACCACGGTGAGGAACTGCAACATAAGCAACTTTGCAAACGCAATAACTCTTGCATCGGGTGCACACTCATTCAACATAGACAGCAACAACCTTTCCACAACACAATCATCAACAGTTTCAGTCTTAAACGCAGCCAATGGCACGGCATCCAACAATAGAATATTCGCTCCAACGGGCGGCTATGCGATTGCAATCCAAAGTACGGCGAAAAACAACAGTTTCTCAAACAATTATATCGAAGCATCCCAATATGCAATATGGGTGGGTGGAACCTCTAATGGGATAAACCTGATAAACAACACGGTGAACGCGTCAGCAGGCGTTGCCACCAACGGGCATGGCATTTACATCAACGGCGGGACTAACACTACAGTTGACTGCCAGGGGGCGCCAATATTCGGGTCGAACCAGACAGGCACCTATGGAGTCTACTCCAACCAGTTCAACACCACTGTCAAGAACTGCGACATAAGCAACTTCTCGATAGGCGTGTTCTTCAACGATGCAGACAACGGAACAATAGAGAACAACACAATAGACGTGACAAAGGATTATGCCGCGACCAACGGAATGTGCATGTATGTCGCGTCAAGCTCCAATTACAACACGATACGCGGGAATACGCTTACAAAAGTCGGGCAGCTTGCCATGTATGTCCAATCATCCACAGGAAACAACGTAATAAACAATATCATCAGCAGCGGCAGCAACTATCCCATAGACCTCCGCGAATCACCGTATTCCGTCCTGATAAACAACACAATGAGCTCCGGTGCAGTCGGGCTTTTGCTATACGACAGCCCCAACGTCAATATAAGCGGCGGAAGCATAAATTCATCCGAAACGTGCATCAACTTCATCGGCGCTTCGCACAATATAAACATCAACGGCGTTGAACTAAGAAGCCTGACCGGGCGCGGCGTTTCGGCTGTGGCAGGTTCAAACGTCTCGATTGATTGCCAAGGCAAAACAATTACCGGAACAAACACCTCCTCTACATACGGCGTTTATTCCGACCAGTTCAACACGACGATAAAGAACTGTAATATAAGTAACTTCTCAAACGGCATCTACTTCAATGGTGCGGACAACGGAACGATAGATAATGTGAGCGTCTATACATCATACACATATACTGCGCCATCCAATGGATATGGAATTTTCCTGAATACCAACTCGAACTACAACCAAATATCCAACAGCAACGCAAATGCGCCAGCCGGAAAGGGCATCTCTTTCACTAGCTGCTTCAACAACACAATCCTCAACTCCACCGGAACATCCAGTTCCAGCCAAGGCATCTCCCTTGCCGGCGCAGGCAACAACACGTTCATCAATTCCACAGGCATTTCCGGAACAAGCATCGGTTTCTATCTCTCGGTTGTTTCCCCCTACAACACGCTCATCAACAGCACCGGATATTCCACTTCGGACATCGGCATATATGTATCTTCATCATCATACAATACAATCATAAATTCCACAGGAAGTTCCGGCGCAAACAGGGGTTACTATCTTAGAGAAAGCTCCAACAACACGTTCACCAATTGCAACGCCATCGGCAAGAGCAATACGTTTGGCGCAGTCTCATTTTATTCGGACTCACAGAACAATACCTTTGCAAACAGCACCATAAACGGCTTGGGAGGAACACGCGCAGTGACGTTTGTAAATGACTTAAACACCGGCAACCTCCTCATCAACAACACCATCATCAACGCAACGAACCTGCTTTACCTCGACGCGAACGCAAGCGGGAACACCTTCTGCCTGAACAACTTCACGGACACAAGCGGGGTTTATGTCAACGACACCAACGGCTCCAACTTCTACAACTGCACCTACGGTGGCACTCCCGCAACGAACGGCACCAACGGCACAACGGTCTACGAGCCTACCAACCCGGGCTTCGAGGCTGCGCTCACTAACTGGACAGCCAGCGGAGGGATTGGCGGGATAACAAAGACCGCACATTCCGGGGCGAACGCATCGATGATACTCCAAACAGGGAACGCACCGACAGTCCTTTACCAGAACCTCACCGCGCTCAACCTGACCGACGGCACGAACTACACCGCGTCCGCATGGCTCTACATGAACTCCAGCCAGGAGCAGTTCGTGAACCTGACCGGGGCGCTTTCGATGGGTTCGGGCATCGGCTCGACGGCAAACAGATACAAATACGGGCTGGTCGAGACCGCGGGAACCGCCGACGCATGGACGAAGGTGAACCTGACATTCACCTACAATGCATCCACCGACCTGTACTTCTGCCTTTACGCAAACGGCTCGAACATAGGCGGTGACGGGTTTGTCTACTGGGACGACACGGCGATTGAGAATGTCACCATTATTCCAATTCCCGCAGTGGCGGCGACCAACGAGGGCAACGTCTACCACAACGTCCTGAACGGCAGCATCGTGGTCGTCGGCACCACCAACTCGTCGGCATACCCCGGGCTCAAGATAGGCATAGGCGGACCCGGAGTGCCATACGGCAACACCACAAGCGGCGGCAAGTTCTCCTGCAACTTCCCCAACTGCGCCGACTACCATCCGCTCACCAACGTCACCTGGGCGGCGGACGGCGAGAACTTCACCATCGGCTTTGTAATCCCGAAGAACGGGACGCTGGTGTATTCGCTGAACTTCAACAAGGCGACCTGCAACTTCTCGGTGCCGACCATCGGGACCACGGGAACCCCCACGTTCAACGCCTCGCTCGCCCCGAACGGGCTTACCTACCTGCAGATAGGCTCGGGCGACTACTACGAGGAAAACGTCAAGAACTACTTCGGGGTTTCGGCGCTTCCGATGATACTCAACCGCACCTACGGAATAGACTTCATGACCAACTGCACGGGCAACTGGGTCACCAACAACGTCACCAACGTCACCGCATGGAACGGGACGGACTGCGCCGGGAAGACCGCGCAGTTCACCGTCAACACCACCACGCTGATGAGGAAGCTGTACTCGGGATGGAACAACACCGTGTGCGCCAACAGCCTCGAACTGACCTACGCCGGGATATACGGCGGGTACACTGGGAGGATAAACATAACCGCGACATGAGCAGGTGACCACATGCCCAATGGAAAAGTCTTCAAGAAAATAACCAACGACGACATCTACAACGAGATGCAGGACATCAAGAGGTCTCTGCAGGAATACCACGAGGAGATGAACACCAAGGTCGAAAAGGTCAACGGAAAGCTGAGTATGCTGAACTACACCCTCAAGGGGGTGTGCATCGCCCTCGGCGTAATCTTCACCATGCTCATCGCGCACCTATTCAACATAGGACTGTGATTTTATGATTGAACTCAACTGGAACCGCCCGAACCCCGACCTGACGTTCGACAGGACGCTCATCTACAGCGCCAGCTCCAAGTACGGCACCTACTCGCTGCTCGCCACAATCTCGGACATCCGCACCACTCACTACGTCCACAGCGCAGGCACGGACTCAACATGGTACAAATGGCGCTTCTACGACGGCACCAACTACTCCGACTACTCCGAACCAATCCAGGGCAGTTCGGCTGTCGACATCTTCCACTACACAACCCCCAAGCAGGTTGCCGAATACCTGAACCGCTACCGCACCGTCACCGGTGAGGCTGTCGACACCCTCGCGTCCGAGACCGTGTGCGAGCCTTTCGACGACCCCAAGGTAATCGAGGACAGCGAAACCGTGTATCTTGCAGGCACGGCGAAGAAGCGCAACATAGACTACACCATGAACTACGACACAGGGGTCGTCACATTCCTCGCCGCAACCACCGGCGCGGTCACTGCCGACTACTGGGCTGACTCCACCGTGGTGAACTCCCGCGTCGTCAGCGCAATCCGGCGCGCGGAGGACGAGATAAACCGCAGGACAGGCAGGACGTTCTACGAGCCCGTCACGGTCACGGAGTTCATCGACAGCTACGACCCGCTGACAACGGACATACGCGCATATTCCTCCCTGACTCTCGACGAGAACGTGCAGGAATACAAGCCGAACACAAACACCCCGCTTCTCAGCCGGGTGCTGCAGCTCGACCACTACCCGGTCACGGCTGTCTCCCAAGTCATCCTCAACGCCCAGCCCACTACCGTCACGCTCGAAGCTGTAGGCACCGGGGCTGGCGTAGAAGACGAGTTCACGCTCGACTACTCTCCGGTCGTATATGGCTCGGAGTTCGTTTATGTTGCAGGCGCACAGGTCACAGCCTATACAATCGACAACTCCACAGGCATCATAACCTTCACTTCTGCGCCTACTGGAGCCATCACATGCACCTACCAGCACTGCTCGCAAGGCACGGTAATCGCCTCCAAGGACTACCTTCTGCGCGAAGACAGCGGAACCATCATCCTGAAGGACACCGTGTCTGCTCTCAAGCGCAACCCCCTCATTGCGACCGTGGTGTACACCTACGGCTACTACGAGGCTCCTCCGGTCGTGCAGGACCTGGCGACCAGGATAGCCGCGCGCGTAGTGTTCATGTCGACGCTCATGGGAAGTCCCAATCCAATGGAATTTACGTCGGCAAACATAGCCGTGATGCAGCGGGACATTGACGCACTCTTTGATACAATCGGCAGGAAAATGGTTATGACGAGGTTGTAGGGATGAAGGTCATACGCGGCAGGGGCGTGGAAATACGCATCAATGCCCCCATCCTTTCCGACCCGCAAGCCTTCGAAGCAGCCTGCAGCGAGGCGCTTGCCAAGGTAGCCGAGGCAGTCCATACCGATGTCACATCGAACCGCGACATGATATTCGCAGATACAGCAGAAGATAGCCGCTTCCCGACAGGAAAGTACCCGAACGCCAATGCCTATTACGGCTCGGGCAAGGTGCCGGTGTACTCCAGATGGCTGCTCGACTCCTTCCAATCCATCGGGACTGATGGTCCTTTCGTGCACCTTGTGGCATTCACCGCATCCTACGCTGGCAAGATTGAGAAGGGCGGGGGCTTCGGCACGGCACCGCGGGAGTGGGCGATGGAGAAGATTGACAAGGATGTCGATGAAGACATCATAATCTATTCGACGCATCCCCATCCGTTCGCCGAGTCAGTGCGGGATAAGATAGACGCCAACATGATGAACTACGACTACCTCAACATCTTCTCCACGGCGTTCGTCGCGTCGATAAAGGGTTAGCTTTATATAGTCCGAAAACATCTGAGCCTCTGGACAAGTAGTCCACGGCTGAAAGTCACCAAGTAGGTGCAAGAATGGCATACGACAACAACGGGCTATCGACGCCACAGTACGCGCTCATAGAGCTTCTTAGGGCTAATGTTCCTTCATGCCAGAAGCGGGTCTACCCTTCCGGCGAAAGGACTGATGCCAAGCAGCCGAGGATTACCACCGACGAACTCACGCCGACCGAGATAAGGACCGGCATCGGAGAGCGCTTCGGGACTGGCATGGGACTTTTCTACGTTTATCAGTTTCGCGTGAACATTTGGGACAAGGAGCCCAATCAGATAAAGCAGGTCGCGGACGAGGTAATGTACGCGATATGGAAGAATAGAGGATATGTTCCGGCATCGCCACGCAACGCGGATGGCGAATTTCTTTTGCTTGAAATCAACGGAGGCTCGGGCACGGCACTCAATCCTGGCTTGGGGCTTTACCAGCGTACCATAAACGTCGTAGGACGCTGGCTTTCGAAGTCGACGGAAACATGGTGATTTTAGGAGGTAATTGATATGGCAGATGTTTTATATGTGGGCGGCGCGACGCAACTCGTGACTCGTGTTGAAAGCACTTACGGCACGGACGCAGCCGGGACGGACGACAAGTGCGGTCTTGTGACCAACTTCACATCGAACATGAAGAACAACATGATACAGATTTACACCCTCGGCGGTGGAAGGTCCTATCAGCAAATCGTTCCCGGCAAGTTCGAGGTGTCCGGCTCTTTCGAGTCAGACGTGCAGAACGGTTTCTTTATGAGGTACGCCCTCGGCGCCGTCTCTGCGGCAACGACCACGACCACGAACTTCGACGGCACCACAATCACCGGCACTCCCACCTCGGCTCTCAAGAGATACGCCGTGACGGAAGCCGACGCAATTCCTTCCTTCACAATGCAGGTCACGAACCAGAGCGTTGCATCCGCGACCGACATCAAGACAATCTACACCGGCACGAAAATCAACCAGCTATCGCTGAAGTTCGACACGGAAAATCCCCTTCATGCAACATACGACTGGATAGCGCAGAAGCCGGTGACATCGACTGGAGACTTCTCTGCGCTTGCGCCAGTGACGCACACCGCGGTTCCGCAGATGTTCTACAGGGGGCAGCTCCTGATGAGCACCGGAGACTACGGCGCATCAGGCACAGGCACGCTCAATACCATGACCGACTCGACAAAGGCATGGACGATTGACCAATGGAAGACATCATGGGTGATGATTGACTCTCTCGGGTTTGCATCGGTAATCACCGGCAACACCGCGACGGCGCTCACCGTGACCGGCACTCCGACCACAGGCAAGTATTGGATTGTCCCACTGTCAACCGTCGCGGCGAACCAGGTGGTACAGTGCAACAGCATTGATATCACTGTCTCGCAAAATTTAGAGCAGTATTGGAGTGTGAGCAATGATACTGCACGCGGTGTCAAATTCCTAGTTGAGAAACAGAGGGAGTACGCCATCAATGCAGACATAAATTTCACAAATGTCGACCAACTTGGAAGGTTTTATACTGGTGCAATTTCAGGTCTGACTCCAACGACTACGTCAGACTACACTAAATTTGCATTTGTAATCGACTGTAAAACCGCAACTACGGATGGGGACAATTATCGCGCGCTTAAACTCATTTTTACAGATGTGGTTGTGGATGAAACTTCACTGCCTGTGAACCCTAAAGATATTGTAAAACAAACACTTAGCTTTAAAGCTAGAAACTGTGCAGCATTCTTTATCACTACAGAAACAGCGTAAGTGTGGTTGCCATGACATCTGGAATTTACTGCATCCAAAACGTCATCTCTGGAAAGAGATACATCGGTAGTGCAATCAATGTAAGTTCCAGATGGCGCATCCACAAATATGTTCTTGGAAAAAGCAAACACCACAGTCAATATCTACAACACGCATGGAAAAAATACGGTGCCTCCGTCTTTGAATGGACTATCTTAGAAGAATGTTCTCCTGAGATGTTGACTATACGAGAGCAGGTGTGGATGGATTATTATCAATCGTATGAAAGAGAACTCGGATATAATATCTGTTCTGTTGCTGGTTCTCTTCTTGGAACTAAGAGGTCATTAGAGTCTAGGAAGAAGATGTCAGAAACGGCAAAGATGCGTGTTCATCTTCCATGTTCTGAAGAAACAAAACGCAAGATATCTATAGCAAATAAAGGAGATAATCATATACGTGGAAGAGTATGTTCTGCGGAAACAAGAAAGAAAATTTCACTTTCCAATCTTGGAAGAACTAAAAATATTGGACGCCCTGTTTCAGAAGAGACAAGAAAAAGGATATCTCTATCGAATGTTGGAAAGAAGCGTTCAGAACAAACCAAGATGAAACTAAAGGAAGCGTGGAAGCGAAGAAAAGACAGGGTGCCTGCAAGTAGTGGGCGCCAGATAGAAAATTCCCAAGTAGGGTAAAAGGTGAACACATGGAAAAAACGCTAGAGATAGAGATGATGGATGGTTCAAAGCAGACCATTACATTAAGACGTATTCTCCGTAAAGAGAAACGTGAACTGAACAAACTTATAGCTCCCCGTGAAATCAACACGCAGGGTCAGGACATCACGGTCAACACCGACAAATGGGAGGAGTACCGCGAGAAGTACCTGTCAATCACAATCAAATCCCCGGCGAGCCTGAAGGAGATTGTCAACCTGCAGGAGCTTCCCGACACCGAGTTCAATGTCCTGTTCCTCGCATCGCAGGAACTGAACGGCGAGGTCAAGGCGGAGAACACCGAAAAAAAATAAGGGTCAGCATTCAGCGCGGGGTCGTGGCGCGGGACGTGGCGGAGGCGTTCGAGTATTACACCTTCGCCAAGACCTTCGGCTGGACCCCTGAGCAGGTGGAGGAGCTCCCCGACGCATTGCTTCGGGAGCTGATGCTGATAATCGACGAGATGGCAAGGGAAGAGGAACGGCAGATGAAGAAGGCGCAACACAAGTGATTGTATGGCTGAAAATTCCGTGACCATTGCACTGAAACTCGATGCTTCGCAGTTCAATGCGAGCATAGCCCAAGCGCAATCCCAACTATCTTCAATGGGGATTTCTGGAGGAAGGCGTGGAGGAGGAACATCCAAATCATCATCTCCCCTCTCAGGAATTGATACGGTCAGCTATGCCAAGACCGGGGCAAAACAGGAGAGTTTTCTTAAAAGGATATTGGGGGTCAACGAAAAGACGGCTGCACAAAGTGTTGCGCTGATGAAGGGAAATTTCTCGGCAGCCAACACAATGGGTGTTATGGAAGGGGTTCTTGGCGGAATGGCTGGAAGTCTCGGAACTCTTGTCCTTCTCGCTGCTGCTGTAGTAGTTGGAATTTCCGCTATGCAGGTGGCTCTCAAGCCGATAATGAAGATACTTACTGCCATCGGCAAGGTCATAGGCGCGGTGTTGATACCAATATCAATAGTGATTATGCAGCTTCTCAAGCCAGTTCTGTTCCTTCTTATCCCATTCATCGGCGTGTTTAAAGGTTTCACAAAGAACCTCCCGCTCACAATAGTGAAGGCTGCCGGTGCGATTACCAACGCGCTCATAGATATCGTCGGAATGGTTGCAAAACTGATTGTCGACACGGCAGCGAATGTGACCAAGTTCCTATTCGATGCCATTGGCTTCGTAGTGAAAGCGGTGATATTTCTAGGAGCTTTGATTGTCAAGACGCTGTTCGACATCGCAGGATTTATCGTGAAGGGAATTGCCACATCCATCGCAGGGATAATCTCTTCAGTCGTTTCGGTCATTGCGATAGTTATGACCACGCTTATCTCAGTGGTTCAGGCGGCATTGAGGCTTCTTCCTTTTGGAGCCGGTGAAGGCGCTGCAAACGCGCTCGAAGGTTCAAAGGCTGATATAAACGCAAGGGCGGAAGGGATTAATGCCGCCATAGAAAGCACTTTACAGACATTCAATTCTGGCGTCGACATAAGTGTAAATAAATCCAAAGATACCATAGACAGTTTTGCCGAGGGAATGTACACTAGCATCCAAAGTTCGGTAGACACTTCAAAACTAGCGATAGACAAATTCGCATCGACTCTCGACACCAACCTCACGAAATCTGTAAAGACTTCCAAGGACAGCATAAACACGTTTATCACCTCGTTCGCCGGTCTTGGAAGGCAGACGCTTGAGGAAGCCAACAACATAGTGCGCGCCAGAAAAGCCATCCAGTCCGGGACTGAGATGCCAGCCGCAGCTTCAACTTCAGCCGAAGTAGCCGCTGCCGTGGCTGAAGGCATATCCGCTGGAAATTCCACCGGAGGGGTGGCTGTCCCTCCCACCGCGGCTCGGCTTGAAGCCATGAATGCCGAACGGGTGGCTTCGGTGTGGAGACCGATACAGCTTCAGCTCATGGCTGCCGGACTTGCCTATGGAAATCCAGCCTACTATGTTTCTGGAACCGGGGCAAAGAACGGTTATCAGTATCAAAATGTCCCTGGGTTCAACGTTGCAGCCGCACTATCGACAATCCAGAGCGGCGAGTATGCCAAGTACATCCACGCCGGTGCAATCGGCGACGGCGTAATCACACCCTCTGGGCAGATAGTCCGAACCAATCCGCGCGACTACATCATGGCTACGACCGACCCGGGCAGCATGGCTGGCGGAAACAATACGGTAATCAATATCAACGTCGAAGGCAATGTCGACGACAAGACGGCAAAATACATTACCCAGACAGTCCAAAGAGAGATAGCCCAGGCATGGAGGAGCATAGCCCGTTAAAGGTGACGACATGACCGACTCGATACAACTCAACTACCTCGACTCTGCTGGCGACATCGTAGCCAGCCCTGTCTTCTATCTCGATGCCGCGGATGTCGACATAGACAATTCGCAGAGCCTTGAGAACTTTGAAATCCCAGGCATGCCTTGGAACACCTGGTTCGACAACAACAACATCACGCGCCGCTGGTCAATCTCTGGCAAGTTCAAAGCCACGAATGCGACGTGGGACTCGGCAACCTCGCAGGGGCGCCCGCTCGACTTCGAGAAGAACCTGTCGTGCTTCCTCAACGGAGTGGACTCGACGACCGGCGCAATGCTGGCTGCGAGGTCGTACGGGTTCGCAATAACCCTCAACCAGACCTTCAATGCGACAAACTATTCGGCTACGACCAGCACCTATTTCTCCGGAACCGGGCATCAGGTCGTGCGCCTTCTGCTCGAAAAGCACAACATCAAACTGACCGGCGGCTCCCCTGGAGTTGTCGATTACAACCTGTCGTTCGTGGAAGTAGAGGACGTAATAAACATGGGGATATAATGGAACTCAAGGACATCTGGAACGCGCTGCTCGCCCTGCTCGGCATCGGCGGGCTGACCTACATGGCTACGGGCGCGTGGTCGGTTCCTCAGTCAGGCATCTACTCATCACTCCTCCCAGCCTCGCAGTGGCTCTATGCCGGCGACACGGCTTCCTGCATCTGGGAAGTCCATCCGAACACCACAAAGACAATCAACTCAGTCTCATACGGAACTCCCGGCAACTGGACTTCCTGCACGCAGAACTCGCTCGACTGGCTCCTTTGGACATGCGGAAACGTCACGGTCGCGGAAGGGAACGTCCAGTGTCCTGGCATCCGCATCGTGCAGAACGAATATCCCGGCACCAGCGAGACCCTCGATGCCGAGAACTACACGTTCAAGACGGCGAGCGTGAAGGGTTCGCGCTTCCCCGGCTGCACTTCCGCCGACTGCACAATCACATCCGGCGCATCAATCGCGGCTGGCACCTACATCCAGCGCAATCTCAAGCTGGACGCGGCAATGACCTTCGCCGGGAACGTGTCCATCATAGCCACCGAGAACCTCACCATAGGTTCGACGGGAAGCATCACCATCTCAACCGCGGCAAACCCATACAAGCTCAACGTGACCGCATACAGGTTCCTGAACAGCGGAACGATAAGCGGGAACGGATATGTGGGGGGAGACTCGTCCTGCAGTTGTTCAGGTAGCGGATGCAGCGCGGCAGGGACCGGAGGGAACGCCGCCAATGCCTATTTCTACGTCGGCAAATTCAACAACTCCGGAACAATCTCGCTCGTCGGAGGGACGGGCGGGGCTGCGGGCGCGATATGCTGCGGGGTAGGTTTGGGTTCGGCATCCGCGGCTGGCGGAAACGGAGGCAACGGAGGCAATCTCATAATCTCCACGACAGTTCCGACCTCGGCGGTTGTCGGGACGATAAACATGAACGGCGGTCTCGGGCGCGACGGGGCTGCGTGCTGCGGCACCTATGCCGCTGCTTCTGCCGGAGGAAATGGTGGAAATTCCGGGAGCCTCGTCCTCACCGCATTTGATGGAACCTCGTCAAGCACTGTAAGCTTCAACGGAGGCAACGGCGGTGCGGGGGCGAGCAGCGGGTGCTCGGCTGCCCCCTGCGGAAACGGAGGCAATGCCGGGTCGAGCAAGAACCAGAACATCACAATCCACAGGAACATCACGGTCACGGCACAGATGTCCGCTGTCGCCGGAACTGCCGGAGCTGCCGGGAACGGCGCTCCGTGGGCTACCTGTTCAGCCGGAAGCGCGGGAACCAACGGGGCGTGGAACGTCTCCCACTGCGCCAACGGAACGGAAATGAACTGGACGAAGTTCAGCCCCACCGCCGTGATGTCAGCCGCGCTGTGCCTCGCCCAGCCAGCCGCGCCAATCGTGGTGCCGAACACAACATCGAATTACGTTTCATACCTGCAGAACATATCCGTCGACATAACGAAGTCGGCGAACATCACGCTCGTAGTTTCATTCTCCAAGGACAACGGCAGCACATGGGAATGGCTGTCCCCCGATTTCTATTCAATCCCGTTCAACGGCAGCAACAACGGCACGCCGTACCTGAACACCCACCGCCAGGGAAGCGATTACTCCAACTACTCCTGGGTGCGCGTAATAGCCTTCAACAACTCGTCCGGCATCTATTCGGAACCGAACACGTTCTCGTTCAACCTCACCGACATGGCTACCGCCATAACCAGCACGGCGGTGCCGAACGGTTCCGTCTCGACCAACACAATCCGCTTCACATGCGAATATACCAACACCACCGACAACATCGAGGCTGCGACGCCATACATCTATCTTGACGGAACGGCTTATCCTATGTCGGAAAATACAAGCGCACAGACATACTACTGGGACAACAACCAGACCCTCGCGGCTGGTCCTCACTGGTGGCAGTGCCTCATCGACAAGGCTAACTATCGGACTGCGACGAGCACGAACACGTCCTTCAACGTCACCGGCTTCGGAATATTCTATCCTACCGGGCAGACCTCGGTGAAGCTCTCCTGCCCCTTCCCGACCATCAGCGGGATTACACCTGCAGGGCAGAAGGCTGGCATAGGCATCTTCAGGATTGTCAACTACAACTCCACCGCACTGCACAACTACTCGCTGTTCCTAAACAACACGTTGCCGTCCGGCGTAACCATATACGGAAGGTGCGACAGGTTCTCGCCGAAGCTCGCCAACTGGACGGTTCTTTCCACCGACACCGGCTACAAGGGGCTAATCAACGTGAACTCAACCAACACGAGCGCATACTGCTGGCTGCGGATGGATTGCGTGAGCGCAACGCCCGGAACGTACACGCCGTTCGATTACATCTTCACGGAGGAATAGCATGAAAACACCCGTCATCCTCGGCATTCTTTTGGCATGTTTCGTGCTGGCAGGCTGCCTTCTGCCTCAATCCCCCCAATCAAGCGATTATATTACTGGCGCCTATCCTGACGACATTTCATCGAACCTGTCGAACGGAATATACGCTGTATCTTTCAAGCCAATCCACGCATATGCAAAGAACGTTCAACCTGTAAACCAGACACAGACGCTTGCACTTTTCAACGTATCTGCGAAATCCGGCGGGACGTTCGGAATAAACATCAGCATGACCCCGGCAATCACCGGCTTCACGGTCAAGTGCGCGCCGAACTACAATAAGACAGGGATAATCACCTTGAGCCAGACAACGGCATGGATTTCCAACATAACCCGGGCATCGGGCTCTACAGCGGTTGGAGGGACCAAGACGGTGGATGGGGATTATACCGTCCATACATTTGCCTCGAACGGAACGTTCAACGTCACAGGAGCGATAAACGCAACCGTCCTCGTGGTGGCGGGAGGAGGAGGTGGAGGATGGTCAAGGGCGGGAGGCGGTGGCGCAGGAGGCTTGATATACAATACTTCATACAACGCAACCGGCAACATAACCGTGGTCGTGGGTGCCGGAGGCAACGGAGGGACAAGCACGGCTGTCAGGGGCTACAACGGTCAGAACTCGTCCTTTGGAACCCTCGTCGCGGTAGGGGGAGGCGGAGGCGCATCGTCCGACGGAGCGCAGGCTACGGGAGCCAACGGAGGCTCGGGAGGCGGAGGAGTAGCCAACTCGGGAGCCGGAGCAGGAAACGGAACAGCCGGACAGGGGTATGGGGGAGGCAACTCGTCCTATGCCGTCAATTATCCTGCGGGAGGAGGCGGCGGCTCGGGAAGCGTAGGGCTGAACGCCCCCGACACGACACATGCGGGAAATGGAGGGAACGGAACGAATATCTCAATCAACGGTTCGGAAGTATGCTATGCCGGAGGAGGAGGCGGAGGAGTCCTTAATGCCAGAACCGCTGGAACCGGAACGTGCGGAGGAGGGAATGGAGGCAATGCCGACCCGACACCCGGCGGCAACGCCACGAACAACACGGGAAGCGGAGGAGGCGGAGGCTCGTATGCACTCGGCGGAAAGGGCGGCTCGGGAGTTGTGATAATACGATACCTGACTGAAACATCCGCCCCGGTATACCAAGGCTTATGGTGCTGGGCTGATTTCAACAACCCGGAAGTCGGAAGGAAATACAACATCACGGTGGTGCAGGGATGACCGACTTTGAAGGAGACTATTCATTCCCTGTTTCGCAGTACGCCAGCGGGGAAATCAGGGTCTACGACTGGGCGAAGTGCCGCGTGATGATAAACAAGCAGGTCATCGACCCAGTCTATTCCATGACATGCACCCGCTCGGCGGACATCAGCGCAGGCACCGCCACCATCAAGTTCGTCGACCCGAGAAAGACGCTTGCCGCGCTTATGAACCCGGGCGACGAGCTTGAGATATTCCTGTCCGAACAGTCGCCACTCCTCATAGCGAACAAGGTCTGGGGCGGCTATGTCGACAGCACCAGCTTCGACGTGGACAACAAGATAGTCCTCACCGTTAAGGGGAAGGAGTATTCCAACAACCTAATCCTGAACATGACGTCGTCCACCGTGGATGCCGGGGAAAACAGCTTCACCGCCGAGGAGCCGGGGGTGGCTATCCAGGCGCTGATGTCCAACTACCAGGTGGACTTCACCACCGAAGGCGTCCTCACCGGCACGGCATCCACGCTCACAGCCGACTATGTGAACAAGACGCTCTTCGACGCAATCAAGTCCATCTGCGACGGCTTTGGCTATGTCTTCTACATCGACCTGGACAAGGACCTCGTTGTCCGCAAACAGGAGACCGTCGTGCCTGTTCCCGAGACGGACTACCTCACCTACACCGGCAACATGAACTCCATAAAGGAGGAATACAACAAGGAGCTTCTCGCCAACGATGTGATAGTCTACGGGACCTCCGCGGTGAGTTCGCAATACACCGACGCCACGAGCATCGCGCAGTATGGAACGAACGCCAAGCGCATCACGATACCCTCGCTCACCACGAACGACGACTGCAACAACTTCGCGGCGGCATACCTCGCGGCATACAAGGACCCGCTTCTCCAGTACAGGACGGTCTCCCGCCTCGTCGCGTTCTCAGAGCCGCTTGAATACATCACGGTGATTTCCGACAAGACCGAGATAAGCGGGCAGTACCAGATAAGGGAGATTTCCCACAGCTTCCAGAAGAACGGGATAAGGACCGAGATGACCCTGTGCAAAAAGATTTCAGACCTGAGCATGTCGCTCGGGCAGCTTCTGAGCCGTGTTCAAAATCTCGAGGTGACCACCTATGTCTAGCTACAACATAATTGAAAAGCTCCTGTGCGCGCGCCCGATAAAGGAGTGCGAGATGTTCGCAGGCACCAACGCCCAGCTCATGGACGACATCTACGGTCTTCAGACGGAGAAGGTCAATCTCGAACGGGAGAAGGCGGAAATAATCGCCTCGGCGGATGCCTCCAAGCAGGAAAACATGGCAAAGATTGCCTCTCTTTCGACACAAGTTAGCACACTCACCGGGGAACTGTCGACCTGCAACACTTCCCTCAACCAATCACTCCCAAGCGACCTGCAGAACCACTCCTCCAACTTCTACAAGCTGCCCGCAGCTACCCAGGTCCTGGCGAATGCCTATCTACAGAAATTCCCAGAAGCTTATGTCAAATATAATGGGCGTTCTTTTGGAAAGAGCAATACGCGCTATTCCCTTGATGTCAAGGCATGGCTTCTCCAGGGCAAGAATGATTGGGAGATAGTGTCAAAGGTAAAGGCATGCCGTGGGATGGTATCAGATGTCCTTGCTGACAACCCAGGGATTTCATTTCATAAAGCCTGCGACCGAGCATTCATGCGCGTGACTCATGCGCTTGGAGATAGTGTGACTTATGGCTTTGACCAGAATACATGGGGCGAGCAGGAGTTTTGGAATTTTGCAAGCGAGAGTAGAGCAATAGGCGAAATAGGAGGAGGTATAGATTGCGAGGATAAGGCAATTCTGAATTATGTTTCCTGCACAATTGCGGGAATACCAGACGAGCTTATGCGTATTGGCGCCGGTATGACTTGGTCTGGCGATGGGCATTGTAGCAACTTCTACATGTCGAGTGACTTGAAATTTCACCACAGAAATAGCACTACAAACTACTCAGCTGATAAGGATGTTCTTTCGCTCCCACTCACTGGAGATGAAAGCGAAAGTCTGAACTTTAAGAACTTCTGGTTCTCAGCCAACGCACAGCACACCTGGAACTGGTTTGCTACGTCAGCGGAAAAGAAAGAAGCGTTGTCTTTAAAGGATGATTTGTTCCTAAAATTCATAGAGATATATGATATGTTTGGAAAGAAAATAGTGTGATATTTATGACACACCGAACAGGATATTACAAAGATTATTACTGGAAAAATCATGATAGATGCCTGAAACATCTTAGAGAGTATAATATACGTCACAATGAAGAACGCAGAGCTTACAAAAAGAGATATCGTGAGACACACAAAGAGGAAAACAAAGCATATATGAAGAAATGGCGTTCTGAACACCACGGATATATTTTGGATTACAAACGTATTTATGAACATAATACTAAGACCATGCAAAAACAAAAGAAGAAACATGACTATTATCTGAAAAATTCAGACAAGATAAAACAAAGGAGCAAACAATGGGAAAATACACATCGTGAACGCATTAGACATCGGATAGCCCTAAAGATGTTAACCGATGGAAATTTCAGAACTGCGTGTCGTCTACGACACAGACTTCTGAAAGCATTGAAGAACTATGGAACTGGAAAGAAATTCAAGTCTGAATTTTATGGCGTTGATTTCAAGGCAATTATAGAACGATTAGGAAACATGCCTCAGGATGGAAGAAAATATCACATCGACCATATCCGTCCTCTTTCTTCATTTGATTTGAGAGATGCCGCACAAGTAAAACTTGCATTCGCACCAGAAAATCACCAGTGGTTAGAAGCCAAGGAGAATTTAAGCAAGGGTTCAAAGTGGAACGGAGGTAATTGAAAATGAATGCAACGGAGTTCGAAAACGATTTGATTGCGAAATACAACTGCTACATAATCAAGCCGTCCGCGATAAACTGGACGGTCGACAGCGAGTTCATCATCGACACCGACATGCTCTCCATCCTTGACAGGGACGGCGACAACATTTCCAAATGCGTCCGCCGCAGGTCGGAGCAGGTCGGCAAGCTGTCCTACTACTTCAGGGCGAAGATAGGCGGGCAGTATTTTAAGGTAGTCGAGAGCATAGTGACAGCAACAGGAAAAAAAGGTGATTTATTGGATATGCCAGAAATACCGGAATGGATGCTGAACATCGGAATGCACGCGGTGAGCGGTTTCCTCGTGGGCTTCTCTGCGACGTTCGTAGCCAACCCCGCGCCTGAACTGCCCGACCTCGGAACAGCAATCTACGGAGCCGCGGTAATCGGTCTCTACGGAGCCGTGAAGGAAGTGGCAGCATACGTCGAGTCGCTGGTGAAGAAGAAGGACACCAAGGCGGGCGGACTCAAGAGCCAGCCAGCCAAGACGCTGAAGAGCCGCATGCTGTAAAGCGTGTGATTTTTGCACTTTTTTATTTTTTCTTCTTCGGTCTACCCTTGGGTTTCTTGCGCGGTCCATGCTTCAGCCTGCCTACTCGCTGGAATGGGCGAGGCATTAGACAATCACCTTTTCCCATTTAGCCTGCTCGAAGTGCCGTGCCGTGCCGCGCCCGCGATAGCGCGCGGGAGTCCATATCCACACCCAGTACTCGTGGCTGTCGGTCTCGCAATCGTAGGTCTCCTTGAACTTCTTGACGGCGGCAATCTTCTCCGCGCGGTGCGATGCAAAGCTGCATGATATGAACTTCCAGACTATTTCCTTGTAGTTCTTCTCAGGATAGTCGCGCGAGAACAGCGCCACTACGTCGAAGACATCTCCGAAGTCCAGCCCGACGAAGAAAGGTCCGCGCTTCACCGTGCACGCCTTGAATGCGATGAAGTAGCCGTCCTTCTTCAGCTCGTTGGCGCAGAGGGTTTCCTTGCGCTGTCCCTTATTCTTTGTGTTGACCATGCTACCACCCGGTGAGTTTTACGCGCATGAGCTTTCCACTTATCGGTTGGGGGATGAGCTTGTAGTGCAGCGCACCGCCCATGTTCGAGATGCTCACTTTCTTCTGTGGACTGTGGATTATGACAAAGCCGTAGAGCCATGAAGTAATCCCATCTGCTTTTATCATCACTGCACTGTCGTGCACGATGAATGCCTGTTCAATCCTTTTCATTTGTCTTCACCTCAATCCCTTCGATGGTCTCGCCGAAGCGGGCTAAATATCGCTTGATTTCACCGAACTTCTCAAGAGCAGCGCCCAGCTTTCTTCCTTCTTTTGTAAGAGCGTAGAAATAGGTGATTGCGTCTTTCGAGTCTCCGTGGCGTACACATACCTCAAGATTGGCAATGATGCCTTCCTTTCTAAGATTTCTGCACATCGCAGAGATGCTCGTGTAATCGGCATTCAATCTCTGTGACATTTCGTAGACATCAAGAGGCTTGCTTGCACGGTGAAGTGTTATCACAACATCATATCTCGATATTCGGTTGTGGTTTTCAATCTGCTCCATCTAATCCCCCCACCTGAGCGCCCCGCATTTCCTGCACGTCTTTTGTCTGGTTATGACCCACCAAAGCTGTAAAGTTCATTTTTTCCCTCTGTGCAAATCAAATTTGTGGTTGGCTTCATCAGGCATCCACGCGCCCAATACCTCTCCGCAACAGCAATGCACTTCATACAGGTAGCAATCACCCGAGTGCATGTATTTTGTTCTCGCCGTCACTTTGTGCTTCATGCCGTCACCACCATCATACTGAAAATGGCGCCTCGCACCCTGTTCTTTTTGTAGTGCTGCTCGCATTCCTCGCATCGCCCGTGGTCGTTGAGCTTGGCTCCTTTGCCGCACCAACGACATTGTGTTTTCCAATATTTACTCCGCATAGTCCCCATCTCCCGTTTTCCCCTTTTGGTCTTATTCCGTTCTCGCGCAGATAGTCCATGACCGCGTTCTTGTCCATTTTGTTCATCCCGAACTTGTCCAAGCCGTGCCGGAACATGGTCTGGTACTCCGCCAACTCCTTCGGCTTGCCGATAAAATATCCCGTGGTCGCCTTTAGGCAGAGGTCATCGACAAAATTTCGGAAGGCAAGATTGTACATGGCAATCACAAAAAAATAGAGAGGGGCGTTGCCGCCCCATCTCCCCGCTTACTTCACACCATCCTCGAAGAACAGGTACGTCAGCGGCTTCCCCGACTGCTTGTACTTGTATTTCTTGAGGAGGATGTCCCCATTGAGGCACGGCGTCTGCAGGATTTTCCGCAGATTGGCGTTCCAGATTGACCATTCCTGGGTCACCGGCTTCCCGTTGATGGATGCCACGTTGACGATGAGCACTGCGCACATCACTTCGTCGCGTCCCTTCACCTGGCGCAACTGCCAAGCCGGGTGCTGTGTCTCTCCGTTCACTGCCTTGAAGGTCAGCTCGTAGGGTATGTTGTCCAGGGGCTTGAAGTACTTTGCCCCGAGGATGTCCATTTCGGCTGCCTGGTCGAAATTCTCCAAGGTCTTCTGCGCGTCGTCGGTCATATTCTCATTCCTCCATATTTTACTTGCCTCTTCATGGTTTCACGCCGTATCGGTCGCCAGCAAATCGCACTAGCCTTCCGGCGAGGTGCATGTATTGCAGGGCGTTCCCGATGTCGTGCGGCACCAATTTGGGCTGCGTCGTTCGTAGAGCTTCGGCGTTCGCCGGGAGCTTGTACGTAGAAATTGCCTCCAGGACGAGTTTCTGGACGTCCTCGGTCGGTCGGCTCGGCAGCGACTCGTTCAGCCAGTTGTGACGCAACTGTCCGCCGATGCCGTTGCCGGAGACCAAGTGGTAGCGAACGAGGACGTCTGCCTGCGGGAGCATCGCATTCCCGCCAAGGAATAATGCGCTGACCGCAGACTCGTCCAGCTCGTCTGGAAGCCACATGATATACTCTCCATCCCACAGTACATACTTGTCGTCGAGCAGTGGGCGGATGGAGACCTCCCAGCTGAATTCCGGGCATACCCGCTCGAACTCCATGACCATCAAATCCATCAGCATTTTTGCACTTTCCTGGTCGGTCGCCGCGAGGAACTTCGTCCTCAGCGTGTCGAGGATGAACTGCTGCCCCCTGGATGCCGCGTGCTTGTAGAACTCCTTGCGCTGCTGCTGCTTGCTCTCGTTCTCCCTGTTGTGCCTGCGGAGCACCACCTGGTAGACCACGCCAGCCGAGCGGACATGCTGCGGAAGGATGTGTATTTCCTTCGTGTCCTGATTGACCTTGCCGGAAATCAGCGCGTCCTCGAAGGCATACGCCGACGCGATGTTGGCGATGAACTCCTGCGCGCGCGTGTAGATTTCCACGCCGTACTTTTCCTGTATCGTCTTTCCCTGCAGGATGAGCTCGTTTATGGAGTCCTGCCCCATGCTCGCCACGAGCGTCTCCTTGAACGTCATTAGCGTGCGCAGGTCGTATGTGTTGAGCGGATAGGGCGTTTCCATGTCCGAAAGTATCTTGATGCCGTCCTTTTCCCCCGTCTTGAGGCTGTACTGGTTCATCAGCTCCTTCACCCGGCGCTCGTTGTTGTTCTTCATCTGCATCTGTATCTGCGTCGGCACTGGATAGATAAGCAGGCGGTCTAGCAGCGCCGCGTCCAGGTGCGAATACATGTCGGAGACCGACGTGATGAAACCGCCCTTCACGGACAGCCAGTTGGAGCCGAAGATAGCCGAGCCGCGCATCACTATGTTCATGCTCCCCAAGCCGGAACTGCATTTTGCCACTTCCCCCTCCAATATGGTCTTCATGCTGCGGAGGATGTCGTAGGTGTTGTCGTTGTTTTGGGAGTTCTTCATCAGGTCAAAGAACTCGTTGCATAGAACGAAAGAGCGCGCGGTTGCCATCGCCCCGGGAGTCTGCCCCTTGGGGCTGAAGGATGGCAATAGACCTTTGATTGTTGTGTTGCCCGCGTCCAAGTACGGGTCGCCCGAAATCGCGCTTAAACGCTTCAGGAAGCCGCTCTTTGTGCATCCCGGCGGACCTATGAATGATATGTTCAGCGGAATGGTGTTGGACTTTATGCCAAAGACCGCCAGGAACGGCAGCTCCTTGTAGTCCGACACGGAGTTCTCGAAGGGGAAGACCACGGAATTCCTTATCTGGTCATGCGTCAAGCCCCGGAATTTCGCAAAATATGCCTCGTCGACTTTCAAAAGACTTCTCATAGGTATCGCCCAATCAATTAGCATGTAGTTGTCATGGAATGCAACTGCCTTCGTATTTCTTTTATCTTCAGCCGACCACATCAATCCGCCGACCTGATAGATTTGCCCCAGCTCAAGCTCAGTTTCACAAAATGCCTGGATGTAGAGCCCCTTCGACTGGATTGCGTAATGGTGCCTGCCATACCGGAAGCCAAGGTCAGGCTTCTTATAGCCGCGCGTAAGCAGCTCGCCGGGGAAAAGCAGGTTCCAGTGGTGGTGCAGCTTCTCGTGCGGCGGGTCGGGGTCTTTCTCAAAACAATCATATGCTGCCACTAAATCAAATATCGTCTGCTTTCCAGCCTCGGCTTTATCAAGCACTATCTGCGCTTCAAAAACACAATACTTTCCCACATACGCCCCGTTGTGGATGCCAGGATGCTGTATCAGTGCATCAAGTTTGGGAAGAACTAAGACAGGTCTATCACAATCTAAGGTAAGTTGCCTGCTCGCCGTCTTGACCTGAGCCCATCCAAGCGGATAGGGCACTGTCAACCTTATAGATTGCTCCAATCCATCAATTACCTCGGCGCGTGCGCGAGCGTATAGTTTATCCATTATCGATGGCGGAAGTTCGTCCACACCTATGACTTTTGTTTCTTCTCCGTTCATGTTTTAGCCTCAAATCCCTACTTCATCCCAAGCCTCGCACGCCCTGCGCATCCTGTCTTCACTTAGATGGCACGGATGACAAACTACCACAACTTCTAGTGGCTTATTATAATCTGGATGATGTCGCTCTAACCTTTTATCAGAGCCGCATCTAACACACATAACCATTGGAATTTTCGCTTTCTGCGCTTTAACTCTGACTAATTTCTTTCTCTTATACTCTGGATTGCTCTTGTACTGGTTTGTTTGCCAAACGCGCGCGTATTCTCGTCTTTCTTCTGGATGCGATTTCCACCACAACACGGCATACTCCTGAAATTTTTGGGTGTGCGTACGATAATAGTTCTTATTGTACATTGCCTTTTTCTCCTTATTTTTGAATGGCATATACTACACCTTCTCCGGCGTGATTTCCGCACTTACATCCGTCATCGCGTCGTACAGCGCTTCCGCTGACTTCGCTAGGACTATCTTGCCGTTCGACGCGCGCAAAAGTAGCGTCATGCGCAGGGGGTAGCCCAAGGACGAGAGGAGCATCCTCACTTCCTTTGAGCCTATGATATTCACGCGCCCGTCCGTCCTTGTCGTCAGGCGCACTGAATAGGTTATTGATGAAGAAGCCTTGGCGGGCATACAAATCATCGCGTGATTATTGCTTGCCCTCGGCTTTCATCCTGTCAATCTTCTCGCGCACCGCAGCCCTCGTGAACTGGGTCGTGAATTGAAATCCGCCCGGCTTGTCCAGGAGAAATTCCTTGAGTTCCCTGAGAAGCTCCTCGCCGAGCATCCCGCCCTTCTTGGTTTCCATGTTTTCATTCATATCTACACCTCTCCTATTGCCCTGCACCCTTTATTGGGGGCAGGGTTTATAATTGTATACCTTGCCTTGCTCTGCCCCGCCGCGTCTCGCCTCGCCGCGCTCTGCCACGCCAAGCCAAGCCCTGGTCAATCCTGCACAACGGTTTTATCCATTGTGCAGGCGACCGCGCCTAGCCAATCCGTGCCCCGCCCCGCAGCTCCGCGCCCCGCCCCGACATAACTCGCCGGACCAAACCCTACCCAGACATGCCATGCTGAGCCCTGACTTAGACCGAAGCACTACACTCCAGCCGCAATCATAACCTCGCCTTGCTGGGACACGCCATGCGATGCCTGACCGCACCCCGACTTACCCCGCCAGTTGGCAGCCCTCATTGCTGAGTTCTGCATTTTCATTATCATAACCCTGCCTCGACTGACCGGGCAACGCCCCGCCTAACCTCGACATCCGCGCCTCGTTGTCAAAGTTGTGATGCTATGACCGTGAATTTATTTGTTTTCAATCGGTGATGGTTTATTCGGCGCCGCCTTCGGGTCTATTCCGTAGAACTCCCCTTCCCGGATTATGAAGGTCAGCGTCAGGTTGTCCAAATTCTGCAGGACACTAAGCGCCTCCTCTTGGGATTTTGCGAACCCTTCCATTTTTATCGTCGATATTTCCGAAGCGGTTCTGCCCACCTTCAGGTTGCGGCTGATGCTCACAAGGAACCCGCTGTTCTGCGTCTCGATGACGCTCAGGATTTCCTTGCTCACGCCAGTCGCCTTCGAGACGGCTTCGGTCTTCACTTCGTCCTTTGCTATGTTGTTTTCCATAATCTCACCTCAATCCTCCTGGCATGCCGCCATCATCGTCTTCATCTTCTGCTCGCGCTCGCCCTGCTTGGCAAGGTAATAGACCGCTATGGCAATCGTCCCGAGCGGGAGCGTGATTAGCCCGAGCAGCATGCAGAGTATCGAGGGGGACACGGACACCTTCTCAATCTCGCCGTCCTTCCCGAAAAATCCCTCTATCCGCATGGTCGCCGTGTTGTTCTCCACGATTACCCTGTCGCTCATCATGCTGACCTTTCCGAAGCCAGACACCAGCGCCTTCTTATACAGTTTTTTTGTTTCCATATTTTCACCATCCATTTTTGTCTTTTGTTTTCCTTTCGATATTCTCCAGCGCGTCCGCGATGCGGCGCAACTGCAGGAGCTTGACTCGCGCTTCCCATTGAAGTTCGTGGCAGTTTAGGCAAACACCCTCATCACCAGCTTCCACAGCATCCAGTTTTGCATTGCAGATTGCACATCGTTTGGTCAATGGAAATAATTTCATCAAATCACCAATCCTCCCCATCGCTGTACGGCACAATCCAGAACCTGTCAGCCAGCGAATGCAGGTGCTGCCCAATCCACTTCTTCATGGCGTCCTTCATCTCAGCCACGCGGTTCCGCTTCGGAGGCACGCGCCCCTTCCCTAATTCCTTCTTGTAGGCTGTCATCAGCTCGAACATTGGAACGCTCCTGCGAGTTGCATCCACAAGGATTGGGTCAGCATACAAAGGAATTTGTGAATTTGTAGTCAGTTCGTGCAGTAGTTTTGCCTTCATTTTATCAGGCTCCATCTTCGTGTTCAGCTTCTCCCATGCCGCGTCTATGGCGGCGTCCACCTCCTTCTCGTGCCCGCGGGGGATGTAGAACTCGGGAGTCCATTCGCCCTCGTAGCCGTTCGTTACGCTGCTATGCTCCCAAACGGCGTCTATGATTTCCTGCCTGAACTCGGCGCGCGCCTTCTCGCGCTCGGCGTTGAGCTTGACAAACTGCGAGTTGTACTCCTTGTCAATCTCGCGCTCCATGCGCTCGGAGTGCTCGCGCTCCCGCTTTGCCATGCGTGCCATCTCTGCCGCATCCGCTGCGTGAACAGAGGGGAGATTGAGGTACTCCTCATAAGTGTAGACCGGCTCCTTGTTTTTCTCGATTACGATTTTCACCATCTATTCCACCTCCTCATTCTTCTTCTGCCCCATCATCATGTGGCGGTAGCAGTCGCCGCAACAAAAACACCGCCTGTCGAATTTCGTGTATGACTTCCTGCACAGTTCGCATCTCCCTATGTCGTTCCATGTGAAGAGCATATCCCCGCAACCGGCTATCTCCCTTGCCCTTTCCATCGACACTCGGATTGTGCTGTTGTTTCCAACCGCATTTCCAGTCGGGCTCATGTGCTCCCTCCTATGAAGCTAAACAGCTTCTTTACCTCCTCCTCGTCCGTCTTGCTGTGCTGTGCCATGCCGTACCGCGTGCCGTAGTACCGCGCCTTGAGGTCGAAGTAGCCGCGCCGCGAGTAGCCCGTGGACTTGATGTATGCCTCCACGCGCTTCTCGACCGGCTGACCGTCGCCGTACTTTTCCACGAGAAGGAAATGGCGCAGGCGGGTATCGACTTCCAGCAAGTTGAAAATCAATTCCTGCGCCCTTTCCTCCCCCAGGGCTAAGTATATCTCGGCTGCCCTGAGAGCCGTCCTCACGTTGTATTTGTGGGCGTTGCTGAAGTCTAAGACGCCCTCCATCATGGTCAGCAGCTTCTCCTTTTGCGCCCGGTCTAAGAGCCGAAGCTCAGGCGTGTCCGTTGAAAAGACGTACCTGACGAGGAGCTTCTTCTCGTCCAGCGTGAGTGCGACGTTGTGATAATAGACCCGGCTGAGGAGAGCCTGAAAGCTCTCGCGCAGCGTCGCCGGGATTTCGTTGAGGATTATGATAATCCTTCCCGTGAAAATAAAACTCTGCGGGATGCCGCGCTCCTCCAACACCTTCGCCGTGCTTGAGTATGTGATGAGCCGCTCCCCGGTCGCGCTGAAGAGCGCCGCCTTCAGTATGGAGATGCTCTTGCGGTCTTGCAGTATGCCCGTCGTATCGTCGAAGACCACGGTCTTGCCGTTGTTAAGGTACAGGCTCTCGTACATCGCCAGCGGCGTGCTGTATGAATTGTAGATTGTGTAGGGCAGCTTCGCCCCTGAGATTGCCTGAACCACGCGCTTGGTCTTGCCTATGCCCGCACTGCCAGTGATGATTGCCCCCTGCGTGTAGTTCGCGCGGGAGGATGTAAGCAGTTCGAGGAAGGCGTCAAGCGCAAGGAATGCCGGGATGCCGCAGCTCCACAATGCGTCCATGCCCCGCGCCGCCACCGTGTAAGTGGCTCGCGCTTGGGCACTTTCCGCCTCGGATGCCAGCTTCTTCGCCTCTATTTCAATCTGCTTTAGCTGCGGCTCTGGGATGCTCTGATAGCCTAAGTCTTCAGTGAGCGCGGTGGCTATGGCTTGCGCTATGTCTGGGTTCCAGCAAACATCCCCCAAGCGGTTCTGCAATGCGTCCGTGATTTGTTTTTTCTCCATCTACTCACCACCCTCTTTCTTCTCGAACATAAACGGATATCTCCTCTTGAGTT
>ERZ869921.147-NODE-147-length-42970-cov-6.267039_pt1 | contig 42970 bp, 46 predicted proteins | sample MGYA00579310_ERZ869921 | MGnify/ENA primary metagenome ERZ869921 (study PRJEB32216, sample SAMN09231816) | wastewater metagenome | place: USA: Maryland | collected 2016-06-21 | study: EMG produced TPA metagenomics assembly of the PRJNA472060 data set (Reclaimed...
CCGACGTTTTTTCGGGCGCAGGTTTTGGGGGGTGGGGGGGTTGCTTGCACAAACGGCGCGTCAAGTATGCAGCCATGGGACTACGAGGACCGCAGCCGAAGCCGACCGTGCTGAAACGATCAGCCGGGAACCCGGGCCGGCGCCAGCTGAACGAGAACGAGCCGCTCCCGCCTCCGGGCGAAGTTCTCCCGCCGTCGTTTCTCGACGGGAGGGCCCTTGAGTACTGGCACGAAAACGCCCCTATCGCGATCGCGATGCGCACGCTGACCCGCGCCGACCGCATGACGTTCGCGCGGTGGTGCGACAAATGTGCCAGGTACGAGATGCTGCGTGATTTCATGAAGACCAAGACCTCGACGACGTACCCCGTGAAGGGCGAAAACGGAAAGGTCCGTTGCTTCCTGGAGTACCCGCAGGCCGCCGAGCTCCGCCGGCTAGACGAGCAGCTCACCCGGGCGGAGCGGGAGTTCGGCTTCACGCCAGCGTCCAGGTCCAGAATCCGCGTCGAGCCCGTCTCACCATCCACGCCCTCGAACGCCTTTGCGGCGAGCACCAAGAGCGGGAATTACAACATCCAAGCGTTTCTTGCGGCCGGTGGGCCGGACCGTTCCAAGGGCGCGAGTTAATCCAGCGAGCCCGCGACCGTGGGGCGATTCAAACAACGCGAACGCGGCGCTTGCAAATTCGGGAAAAACGAGCTGGCGCTGCGCCCGGACCCGGGGATGCAGGGAACCGAGGTTGAGCTCAAGCTCGACCGCCAGCTGCTCAAGCGCGGCTGGTACTTCCAGAAGTCCGAAGCCGACCGCGTGTGCATTTTCTTCGAAGAGTGGCTGCGGCACTCCAAGGGCAAGTGGGCCGGCACCGCGTTCAAGCTCCAGCCGTGGCAGCGGGCCCGTCTTCGCCGGCTCTTCGGATGGCGCCGCAAGGACGGGACCAGGCGGTACCGACGCACGGCCTGGTGGGTGCCCCGAAAAAACGGAAAAAGCACCATCGCCGCGGGCGTGGCCCTGTTCCTCCTGGTCTGCGACAACGAGCCCGGCGCCGAGGTGTACTCCGCCGCCTCAAACGAGGAGCAGGCCGGCGCCGTCTTCAACGAGGCAAAGCGGATGGTTCGGGCCTCGGAGCCCATGTCCGAGCTGACGGAGACGTTCACCAAGTCCATCTTCGTGCCGTCCACGCTGAGCCGGTACCAGGTCCTGAGCGCCAAGCCAGACTCAAAGCACGGGCTGAACGTTCACGGCATCGTGATCGACGAGCTGCACGCACTCAAGGACCGCGAGCTCTACGACGTGCTGACATCCGCGAGCGCCGCCCGCGAGCAGCCGATGGAGTTCCTGATCTCGACGTCGGGCAGCGACATCGGGAGCTTCGCGTACGAGATCTGGGATTATTCGGTCAAGGTCCGCGACGGGATCCTCGAGGACCCGGAGTTCATGCCCGTCGTGTACTGCGCCGAGGACGGCGACGACTGGCAGCACGAGTCGACCTGGAAGAAGGCGAACCCAAACTACGGCGTCAGCGTCTCCAAGACGTTCCTGAAGGGCGAGCTGAAGAAGTGCGAGGGGATGCCCGGACGCATCAGCGCCTTCAAGCAGCTGTACCTCAACATCTGGACGCAGGACGTCGCCGCCTGGCTGGACCTCGACGCCTGGATCGAGTGCGCGGTGCCGGGCATCAAGGACCTCGAGCGGTACCGCGGGCGCAAGTGCTACGGCGGGCTGGACCTCTCCAAGACCACCGACCTGTCGGCGTTCGCGCTGGTGTTTCCCAACGACGACGGCACGGTCGACGTGCTCATGTGGTTCTGGTGCCCTGCAGACTCGGCTCAGAAAAGGGCCAAGAAAGACCGTGTCCAGTACCCGCTCTGGATCCAGCAGGGCCACATCACCGCGACGCCCGGGAACGTGGTGGACTACCGGCACATCCGCAAGGCGATCCAAGAGATTTCGCTATCCGTTGACCTGCAGGAAATCGCCTACGACCGGGCGTTTGCCAGCGAGCTCGTGCAGCGGCTCCAGGACGACGACGGGATCACCATGGTCGAGTTCGGGCAGGGCTTCTTGTCGATGTCCGCCCCGACCTCGGAGCTTGAGCGTCTCATCACCGCGCGGGAGATCACGCACGACGGAAACCCGTGCATGAACTGGATGGTTTCGAACGTCGTCGTCAAGATGGACGAGGCCGGCAACATCAAGCCCAACAAGGCGAAATCCCGGGAGAGGATCGACGGTGTTGTGGCGCTGATTATGGCGCTCGGCCGGTCTAGTGTGCGTGTGGACACGAGCTCGGTGTACGAGACGCGCGGGTTGACACGCTTGTGAGCGAACGCATGAGGTACAAGGCCCCTGAATTCGTGATCGATCTGGCGTGGTTACTCGGCTGCATGGCCGTTGTGTACGGGGTCTCGCTGGTCTCGGAGCCGGCAATGTACGTCGTGATCGGCGTCATCATCCTCGCGCACGTGTTTGTCGTTGCCAACGGCCGCGAGCGCCGCGTGAACTCTTCTTCCGGGAGGCCCATTCCATGAGAGGTCTGGTTGGGTCGATCCTGAACTACCGCGCGAGCAAAGGCGCGTCGAGCAGTGTTTCGAGCGACAGCACCGCCTGGCCCCGCATGTTCGGCATGACGGCCACGCCCGCCGGCGTCGAGGTTGACGAGTTCAAGGCGATGAACCTCTCGACGGTGTGGAGCTGCGTGACGGGCGTCTCCGTCGACGTCGCCAAGGTGCCCGTGCACATCTACAAGCGACTCTCGCCGGCGGGCCGCGAGCGGATGATCAAGCACGCCGCCGCCGGGCTGCTGCTCCGCCGTCCTAACGACGAGATGAACGCGATCTCGTTCCGCGAGACGCTCCAGCACCACGCCCTCAACTGGGGGAACGGGTACGCCGAGATCGAGCGCGACGGCGCCGGCCGCGCGGTGGCGCTGCACGTCATGCGCCCCGACCGCGTCGCCGTGAGGCGCATCAACGGGAAGATCTGGTACGAGTACACCTCGCTCTCGGGCCGGAAAACGCTCATCCCGGCCGAGGACGTCTTCCACCTGAAGGGCCTGAGCTTCGACGGCCTGGTCGGGTACCCGGTGATCCGCGTCGCCGCCAACTCGGTGGGGGCCTCGCTCGCCGCCGACGCGTACTCGTCGAACTTCTTTGCGAAGGGGGCGATTCCCTCGGGCGTGCTCGAGCACCCCAAGACGCTCAAGCAGCCGGCGGCCGAGCGGATCCGCCAGGAGTGGCAGGACATCCACGGCGGGCCAGACCCCGAGTTCCGCGTGGCCGTGCTCGAAGAGGGCATGAAGTTCACGCCCATGCAGATGCCACTCGAGGACGCCCAGCTGCTCCAGACCCGCCAGTTCAGCGTGCCCGACATCTGCCGGTGGTACCGGTACCCGCCGCACAAGGCGTTCGACCTCAGCCGGGCGACGTTCTCGAACATCGAGCAGCAGGATCTGTCCTACGCCGGCGACACGCTGATGCCCTGGTGGGTGCGGTGGGAGCAGGAGGCGAATGAAAAGCTGCTCATGCCGAGCCAGCAGAACGACCTGTACTTCGAGCACCTGGTCGACGCGGTGCTCCGCACGGACATCAAGACGCGGTACGACGCCTACGGCCTGGCCCTCGACCGCGGCTGGCTCAACCGCGACGAGGTTCGCGAGCGCGAGAACCTGAACCCGCTGCCCGACGGCGAGGGGCAGCTCTTCACGGTCCAGCTCAACCAGACGACGACGACGACGCTCAAGCACGAGCAGGACAACCCGCCGACCGATCCGGCCAAGCCGAGCGCGGACCCCGCCGCCGATCCAAGCCAGGACCCAAGTCAGGATCCAATCCCCGACCCGGCCGCCAAGCCCAAGGCCGCACGCTCGGCCGAAACGCCCGAGCCCATCGGCGAGCTGGCCCAGCGGATCGCGCGGGCCCACATCCCCGTGCTCGAGGCGGCGTACGGGAGCCTTCTGCGTGTCGAGGCCGACAAGGCCCGGCGAGCCGCCAAGCGCGGCGGCCTCGCGGCGTGGTCGACGGAATTTTACAACGGGCACCGGGACCAGGTCGGGGGGACGCTCTTCCCGGCCGTCGAGTCGATCGCCCGTTCGATCGCCGCCGCGCGGGGCATGACGTCGCTGCAGGTCCGCCCCGGGACGTGTGTTCGCGAGCTCGCGGAGGCCCATGTGGGGGCTTCGACCGACCAGCTGAGCACCAATCAGGCACCTGCGGAGCTTGAATCCGTGCTCCAAACCTGGGAATTCGGGCTGGAGAACGAGCCCAAATCACGCTCTTGCAGGGACGCAAGGGCGGCCGCAGACCGCATCGCCGCGGCGTTCGCCGCCGCCTGGGAGGACTGACCATGCCACTTGTCGAGATCCAGAAGCGTTCGTTCGCCGTCCGCGAGCTCCGGGCGGTAGCGTCCGGCGAGAAGCGCACCATCGTTGGGCACGCCGCGGTGTACGACCAGCCGTCGGACCCGATCGGCGGGTGGTTCACGGAGATCGTTCGCCCCGGCGCATTTGCCGACACGCTCCGCACGGCCGACGTGCGATGCCTGTTTAACCACGACGCGAACTTCGTCCTCGGACGGACCAAGTCGGGAACGCTCCGCCTGCGTGACGGCGCCAAGGGCCTGGAGATCGAGTGCGACATCCCCGACACCCAGGTCGGGAACGACGTGTACGCATCGATCCAGCGGGCCGACATCGACCAGATGAGCTTCTCATTCATGACGCGGAGCGACCGCTGGACGTTCGGAGCGGCCGACGCGCTCCCCGTCCGCGAGCTGCTCTTGCTCGACCTGGTAGACGTCGCCCCGGTGACGTTCCCGGCGTACCCGCAAACAGACGTCGGCACACGCTCGATGGACGCTCTCAAGGCCGAGTGCGAGCGGGCCCGGAAGCTCTTCACCGCGGCGTCCCAGATCAACCTCCGCCGCTCGAGGATCCGCCTGGCCGAGGTTGAGGCCGGCGTGACGGGCACCGCGCGGGCCAGTTGACGCGACCATTTCACGCGGTAGTATCGCCCGATTGACATCTCAGGACCCGTCACGCCTCGTCGCCCTTCGGGCTGGATGAAGGCGGACGCGGGAGATGATCCAGCGCAGCCTTTGGCCGCACGGATCGCTCAAGCACGGTAACCCGTGCCGGCGATCGACGCGGCATTCCTGAGCAGTCACCTCGTTTCCGGCACACTCGCACGGAAGCGAACACCCATGACACTTCAGGAGCTTCGGGAGAAGCGGGCGCAGGCCCTCAAGGCGGCGCGTGACATCCAGGACCGGGCCGACAAGGAGAAGCGCGACCTCACGACCGAAGAGGGCGCGACGATCGACAAGGCCCTCGAGGACAGCAGCAAGATCGGCGAACAGATCCGCCAGCTGGAGAAGGCCGCCGAGCGGCGTGCCGCGCTCGGCCAGATGGAGTCGGAGTCGAACGCCTCGGCGGGCCGCCGCACGGACGCGGAGGACCCCGAGAGCCGCGGCGGTCGGGGCACGGACGCCCTGAACCGCCGCCGGGCGGAGCCCACCGAGGACCGCGGCGGCGGGAACGACGGGCTCTCGTGGCGTCAGCGCCACAGCGGGCGCGAGCGCAACATCGCGATCCGCGGGCAGGCCACCAGCCCCGAGCACCGCGAGGCCTACGCGCGGTTCCTTAGCAGCGGCCGACTCTCCCCGGTGCTCAGCCGCGCTCAGTCCCGCGATGTCGAGTCGCGCGACCTGGCGGCCGACTCCGAGGTTGACGGCGGCTACCTGGTCGCCCCGCTGCAGATGATGGCCGGGCTGCTGAAGTTCATCGACGACATGGTGTACATCCGGCAGTTCGGCACGGTGATCCAGGTCACCAACGCGCAGTCCGCCGGCGTCGTTTCGCTCGACTCCGACCCCGACGACGGCGATTGGACGAGCGAGGTCGGCACCGGCACCGCCGACACCGGCATGAAGCTCGGCATGCGGGAGCTCAACCCCAACCCCGTCGCCAAGCGCATCAAGCTCTCGCGGAAGCTCATCCGCACGGCGCCCAGCATCGAGTCGCTCGTGACCGAGCGTCTCGGGTACAAGTTCGGGATCACGTGCGAGAAGCAGTTCATGACGGGCGACGGGGCAAAGAAGCCCCTGGGCCTGTTCACCGCCTCGGCCAGCGGCATCTCGACCGCCCGCGACGTCGTCGGCCAGAACACCACGACCGCGATCAAGGCCGACGGCCTGATCTCGGCCAAGATGGCGCTCAAGGCTCAGTACCGCTCGCGGGCCAGCACGCGGTGGATCTTCCACCGCAACGCCATGGAGCAGGTCCAGCTGCTCAAGGACTCGAACAACCAGTACATCTGGCGTCAGGGCCTGATCGGCGGCGAGCCCGACACCCTGCTCGGCATCGCGACCGCCGAGTCTGAGTACGCGCCCAACACGTTCACGACCGGCAAGTACGTAGGGATCGTCGGCGACCTCTCGTTCTACTACATCGCCGAGGCCCTCGCCCTGGAGATCCAGCGTCTCGACCAGCTCTACGCCGAGACCAACCAGGTCGGCTTCATCGGCCGGATGGAGTGCGACGGCATGCCCGCCCTCGAGGAAGCGTTCGCCCGCGTCAAGCTCGGTTAATCCCAGCCTGAAACCCCAATCGCCCCGGGCGTGGAGTCCGCTCCACGCCCGGGGCACGCTCGAAACAGACCCACCTCCAACCGGAGAAGCACACCATGAGCACCCCGCTCGCCCTCTCGAACAACACCCAGGTCCAGCGCGTGATCAACGCGACGGCCGCCGGCACAACCGCGATCACCGGCACCGCGATCGACATGCAGGGCTTTGACCGCCTCTCGGTCATCGCCCTGTTCGGCACCCTCACCGCCACCGCCGTGACGGGCATCAAGCTCCAGCAGTCCGACGACGACGGCGGCTCGGACGCTTACGACGATCTGGCCGGCTCGGCGCTGGCGATCCCCGACACCGACTCGAACAAGGTCCTGCACGCGGACCTCATCCGCCCGACCAAGCGGTACGTCAAGGTTGTGGTCACGCGCGGCACCGCCAACGCGGTGGTCGACGGCGTGATTGTGATCAAGCACGGCGCGATGAAGGTGCCGACCACGAAGCACTCGACCGTCTCCGGCACCGAGATCAACAACTCGCCCGCCGAAGGCACCGCCTGATTCTCTCTCTTTCTCCGAACCCCGGCGGGACGTCACTGTCCCGCCGGGTATTGCTCCCCACCGTTCCGCGGCCACCCACGCACCCCACGCGAGGCACCCATGCAAGTCAAGATGAAGACGCTCTCATGCGGGCCCGAGGGCTCGCGTCTCCCCGGCAAGGTCTACGAGGTTCCGGACGCCGAGGGCGAGCAGCTCATCAAGGGCCAGTACGCCGACCGCGTCGGGCCCGCCCCGGTCACTCCCGCGACCAAGCCCATTGAGCGTGCGGTGTCGACGGTCCGGCCGGAGCGCCGGGCCGTGCGTCGCGGAACCCGTCCGCCCGCAAGCCAGCCAGCAAGCCAGCCCGCCACCTCCGCCGCCAATCAACCCGCGGCGTGAACCGTCCCCGGCCGACTTCGGCCACCCGCCCCCTCGGCCTCTCGCAGCTCTGATGGCGCGGCGACGCGCGAGGGGCGGTTCTTTGTAGAGCCCCGCCCGGAACCCCATGTCGTACCTGAACTCCAAGCTCGTCCTCAAGACCCCGCCGGCCACCGAGCCCGTCACGCTCGCCGAGGCCAAGCTGCACTGCCGGGTCGACGCCAGCGACGACGACGCCTGGTTCAACACCGCGATCGCCGCGGCACGGTCGGCGTGCGAGACGCAGTGCAGGCGGGCGTTCATCACCCAGGTATGGACGCTCTACCTCGACCGCTTCCCCGGGGCGTCGTCGGGCTCGTCCTGGGCGTCAGAGTCGCCGACGTTCCGAGACAAGCGGGCGATCCGCATGCCGATGCCGCCGCTGGCCTCGGTCGCGTCCATCACGTACGTGGACGTCAACGGCGCAACCCAGACGCTCGCGGCGAACAAGTACCAGGTCGACGACAAGGACGATCCCGGCGTGATCGTGCCGGCCTACGGCGAGTCCTGGCCCGACACCCGCGACCAGCTGAACGCCGTCGCGATCGAGTTCACCGCAGGACAGGCGTCGAACCTCGACCCGCGCGTGAAGCAGGGCGTTCTGATGCTCGTCGCCCACTGGTACGAGAACCGCGAGACGGTGGTGGTGGGGGCGATGACGCGCGAGATCGAGATGGCCGTGTGTTACCTCATGGGCCAGATGTGGAACGGAACCCTTCGGTAAAGGAGAACGCTGATCATGGCCGACCCATTTTCCAACCACTCCACGGGCCTGACCTCGCCGGCACGCAACTGCGCCGCGATCACGCCCAACGACTCGACCGACCTGGCCGTGGTCACGCGCGGGATCTACGTGGGCGTCTCCGGGGACGTCGCGCTCATCACCGAGGGCGGCCAGACGGTGACGCTCAAGAACGCGGCCCAGGGCTCGACGATCCCGGTCCGTGCCGCGCGGGTGCTCTCGACCGGCACCACCGCCACGAACCTGATCTCGTTTTACTAGAGAGAGCCCCCACCCATGGCCCGCATCCGCGCCGGAAACCTCGACCGCCGCATCACGATCCAGGTCGCGAGCGACATGAAGGACTCCTTCGGTCAGCAGGTGAAGACCTGGACCGACTTCAAGACGGTGTGGGCAGCCCTCGAAACCCAGACCGGATCAGAGGCGTTCGTGGCCGAGCAGCGGAGGAGCAGGGCCTCGGTGATCTTCCGGATCCGGTTCGTCGCGGCCGTCCTTCCCCAGATGCGGGTGCTTCACCGCGGCGAGGTTTACGACATCGATGACGTTTCCGAGCCCGACCGAAACCACGAGATCCTGTTGACCTGCCACGCCTTTGAGACCAAGTCCGGAACCTGAGCATGGCCAGCATCAAGAACAACCAGCTCACTCGTGACTCCGTGGTGCTCGGCCTGGCCGACATCCGGCAGAAGATGCTGAGCCTTCCCAAGCGCGTCGGAACCAACGTGGTTCGCCGTGGCCTGGTGGCCGGCGCCGGCGTCATCCGTGACGAGGCACGGCGGCTGGCTCCGCAGCCCGGCACGGTCGGTCCGAGCGGGAAGTACCCGCGAACCGGCGACCTGAAGAAGTCGATCAAGGCCGAGAGCCGAGGCGTATTCCGCTCCGCCGGTGGCGTCCCCACTCAGCATCTGGCCGTCGTCATCATCGACAAGGTCAAGCGCAAGCGTGGCAAGTCGTCGCGTTCCAACGCCCACCTGGTTGAATTCGGGACTCGGCCGCACGCCGTGGGCAAGGGGAGCATCCTCGAGGTGTTCAAGCGCAGTAAGGCCGTGAAGAAGCAGGTCGGGCCGATGCACCCCGGGAGCCGCCCCCAGCCGTTCATGCGGCCGGCATTCGACACCAAGAAGTTTGAAGCCGTGCGTGTGATCGCGGACGTCACTCGTCGCGAGCTCGGCGTGGAGCTCGCCAAGCTCAAGACCCAAAGGCGGGCCGGATGACCATCCTCGAGGCCATTGTCGCTCACCTTCTGGCAGACGCCGGCGTGTCCGCGATCGCCGCCACGCGCGTCTACGCCAAGAGCCTTCCGCAGTCCCCGACCTATCCGGCCCTGGTGATCCACAACGTCTCCGGGACGAGCGAGCACAGCCAGGACGGGCCGTCCGGCCTGGCGGAGCCCAGGTTTCAGATCGACTGCTTCAGCCCGCGGAAGGCGAGCTCTGTGTTGCTGGTCTTGGCCGTGCAGACCGCTCTGGATGGGTTTCAAGGAACGATGGGCGGCGGCGGAGGTGTCTCCGTCGACGCTGTGTTTGTCGAGAATCGTCGCGACGACTACGACGACGAGCTGGAGGTTCACGTCGACTCGCGTGACTTCCTGATCATGCACCACGAGTAACGCAGGAGGCGGAACATGGCAACGGGCGCAAAGGGCGGGTATAAGACGCTGGTGAAGCGGGGCGACGGGGCGACTCCCACGGAGAACTTCGTGGCCGTCGCTGAGCTGCTCGACATCACCGGTCCCAACATGACCAAGATGATCGAAGACGCGACCACGATGGACTCTCCCAACGGAGCGGTCGAGAAGATCTCGCTGGGTCTTCGCGACGCCGGCGAGGTGACGTTCCAGGTCCACCTGCTTGACGAGAACACCTCGCACAACCTGCTCCTCGCGGACTTCTGGGTGGACACCTTCGGAAATTTCCAGATCGTTCCCAACGGCGCGACTAAGGCGGTCCAGTTTGCCGCGCACGTCGCCGAGTTCGGATCGTCCTACCCCGTGAAGGGCAAGATGGTCCGCGACATCAAGCTGGTCATCACCGGCAAGCCCGTCAAGGTCTAATCGCACGCACCAGGAACAGATCCCATGAGCAACGCCATCCCATCCGCAACCGTCCAGATCAAGGGCAAGCCCGTGACCGTCGACTTTGACTTCACGCGGCTCGTCGTCATCGAGAAAGCAGTGGGCAAGAGCGCTAACGAGCTGGCGTTCTCGGATTTCCCACAGCTCAACCCGCCCAAGCATCATCCGGACGGACGCGAGCTCACGCTCGAGGAACAGCACCTCGAACGGCTCCGGAAGTTGCGGATCGGCGACATGGTCCCGTTTGTCGCTGGATGCCTCGGTGTCGCCGACGTGGACCTGGTGGCTCAGGTTCCGATGTCCGATCTGAGGGCCGCGTTCTTTGCCCTGGTGCAGCCGTTCCTGGACGCGGTGATGCAGATCAACGGGATCGACCCTGACACCGTCAAGGCCGAAGGCAACGCCGAGGACCAGAAGGACGCGGCCGCAGTAAACCCTCCGAGCGCGTCTATCCCCGACTCTCCGACCTGATCCCGTGGGCTCGCGTCGAGCTGGGCATGCGGATGGACGAGCTCGGCCCGATGGCGCCTCGTGAAGTCGCGGAGCTTCACGAGGCGTGGGAGAAGAGAGAGCGGCGTGCCGACTACCGGGCCGGCGTCCTGGCGATGATCCTCGCCGAGACCAACCGGGACCGCGAGGAAAATCCCAAGCCGTTCCACCCGGCCGACTTTTTCCCATCACTGGAAACAACGCGGCCGGAGCTGGAAGAGATTGATGTCCCGTCGAAGGTGGAGGAGTTCTTCCTCGCCTTTGGGGGAATGCCCGATCGAGAGCCCGAACACAAGGACGTCTGAGCTATGAGCGGATCCCCCATCGGCGAGATGCGCGTCGACCTGTACGCGGACATTGCCCGCTTTGTTTCGGGGATGAACAAGGCCAGCTCGGTCCTCGATCGCTGGGGCGATCAGACGCTCAAGATCATCGACCAGGTCGACAAGACGCTGGAGAAGATGGGCACCAAGCTCTCGCTGAAGGTGACCGCCCCGCTGATCGGCCTGGCCGCGGCATCGCTGAAGGCAGCGGACCCGACGGGGCACGTCTCGAACGAGATCGAGCGTCTGGGCCTTCGAGCCCAGCGGGCGCTCAAGCCGGTTGGCGACGTGCTGGTGAAGCTTTTCGACGAGGCCGGCCCCAAGATGGACAAGGCGGTGGGCTACGTGAAAGCCCTGAGCGACCGGTTCGACGGGCTGAGCGATAGCCAGAAGAAGACGACGGTCGAGGTCCTGGCGTTCGCCGCGGCCGTGGGCCCGACGCTCATCGGGCTCTCCATCCTGACGACGGTCGCGAAGACCGCCGGGCAGGCGTTGGTGTTCATGGCCGGATCCGCCAAGGTCATCCCGGTCATCTTTGGGGCGACGTCGCTCACTCTCGTGGCGGCCGCCGGCGCTGCGCTTCTTCTGTCCGAGGCGGGGAGGCAGATTTACGAGAGCTTCAAGCCGGTGCAGGAGCTGTTGGCCAACAGCATCGACGCGGCGCGGCTGGGCTTTGAGGAGATCAGATTCGTCGCCGCCGCGACGTTCAACGCGCTCGAGGTTGGCATGGCCATGTTTTACAACAGCGTCATCTCGAAGAGCGCTGTTTTACGCACGGTGCTCGGCGGTGTCATGGCGGCGGCCGGACAGCCTGGTCTTGGGTCGGTTGTTGCCGGAGGCGCGCTGCAGGTTCAGGTGCCCACCCTGGACACGGCCGCCCTTGCTCGCGAGCACGACGCGAACATGGCAAGGATCTTGGCCGAGAACGCCATCACGCGCAGTTCGATCAACCGTGAGTTCACCGGACCGAACGCTCCTGGATCGCCTGGCAACACCGCCCTCGACCGCGTGATGGCGAACGTGGGGAAGCTGGAAACCGACTTTTCCAAGCTTTGGGAAGCTGGGACGCGGAGCTTCAAGGGTCTGGAATCCAGCGCTGACGCGTTTGCCACGTCGACCGATCGATCGTCCGGGAGCGTTGTGAACACCCGCCGCGAGCTGGAGTTGTTCGACGCCAAATACAAGGCATTCCTGCAGTCTCAAGAAGAAGCACGCAGTATCCAGCGTGAGGTAGATCCGGCGGCCGCGTTTGCGCATGCCAAGCTCGCACTAGACCAGACCGCTCGTCTTAACCCTGACATCATCACGCCGGACATCTACGCCGCCAAGCTCAAGAACCTCGAGGCCCAGGCCCGAGGCTTCGGGGAGACTGTCGATCGCGTGTTCGGTGACAAGCTTGGCGGCGTGATCGCCAACTTCTCCAGCTCCACCAGCGACGCATTTGCTCAGATGGTGGTGGATGGGAAGAGGTCGTTTGGCGATCTGCTCGCGTCTCTGGAACGGTCCCTCGTGTCGTTCCTGGCCAAGGAAGCTCTGTTTGCCCCGTTGTTCAACTACCTCGGGGTGGCGATCAGTGGCGCTTTCGGATCTTCCACCACTTACACGTACCAAGGCAAGGGGCCGCACGCCGCACACGGTGGCGTGTTCAACGGGCCGATCATCCCCTTCGCGTCTGGCGGCGTCGTCACTTCAAACAGAAACTTTGCGATGGCCGGTGGAACCGGGGAAATGGGCGAGCGCGGTCCGGAGGCGATCATGCCGCTCACGCGGACCGGTAAGGGCCTTGGCGTTCATGCGGTTCCAAGCCCCGTCCTAATCAACATCGTCGACCAGCGTGGTTCCGGAGCACGCCCAGAGGTCACGGAGGGGCGAGGGCCTGACGGGCGTCGTCAGATCTCAATCCTGATCCGCGACGAGGTGAAGGCCGGCTTATCGGATGGTTCGTTCGACCGCCACCTCTCGACCGGGTTCGGACTCAACCGCCGCGGCACGTCGAGGTAGGACCGCTGGATTCAGATTCTTAGATCTGGTATTGTTTAATCGGGCATGGATGCCCCGGGCTCCCACGGCAGGGACTTACCGGAGTCGCTTCTTATGCTCGCTCGAATCATTGCGTACGGCGTTCTCGTGGCGGCTTCAACGCTTGCGGGTTGTCGCGCTGCTCCAGCACCTTCGTATTCAGCCAGTGTGACTGCGAGCAGTCCTACCACCTCGGTGGCGGATGAAATAGAGCCCCTGGAGCAGTCATCAGACGTCGAGGTGATTCGAAGGTGGTCCAACACCCCGACCCCGACCATTCAGAAAGAGATCGAACGAAGAAAGCTGTTCACAGACATTGACTGGAAGTTTGTGCGTGAGAAGCAAGTCGGGCTCGGGATGTCGGAACTCGGTGTATTGGCCGTGAAGGGCTATCCCGATGACGTAGTGAGGACAAACAACGCGTTCGGGAAGACCGCGATGTTCACTTACGGAAAGTACACCGATTACGCACTGGTCTACTTCAGTGAGGGCCGCGTGACGCAGGTCACGAGCTGGTGATCGTCGAACCCTCATCCCAACCTGGAACTAATCATGATTCTCGCGATTGCCGACGCATGGCTCACGTGCGGGCTCCCGATTGGAATTCTCTTTGTGCTCGGCCTCATTTCGAACTGGATGAAGGCGAAGCCGCGAGTGTGCCGACTCTGCCAGTCCGCGATCAAGCGAAAGTACTACCACGCCGATATCGATGGTCAGCACGTTGTGTTGTGCCCTCAGTGCTTTGGAAACATCAAGCAGCGTGCAAGCCGGATGGCGGTTGCGGCGGCTATGGGCGAGCCCGTCAAGAACAGGATTCTGACTCTCCCTGCGGTCGATTCTGGCCAAGCTCGGGCAGAACCGAGGGGCTGCTGGGGATCGCTGGGAAGGCTGGTCACCATCGTTCTCGTCGCGCTGGGCCTGTTCTTTCTGTTCATGATCGGCTCGATGCTTTACATGCAGCTCACTGAGAAGCCGTACCCAGCCGTTCATTCGCCGCCCCCCGCTCAATCTTCAGAACCCGAGCGGGCCAGAGGCGTCGAAGATCCTCCTATGCCGATGCCCCCAGCCATCCCCGTTAAATAGTCCTCTTGACTCCCGCTCCCGAGAGTGAAGTATGCCGCACGCGCGTGGCGACGGATCGCCGCGCGTGCCGCACACTCCCTGCAGGAGCACGATCATGATCACCGCACAGTTCATCCCTTCCACGGACGGCGAAGACACTCTCCCCTTCTCTGAGGTCGCCGCGAAGCCCGGCGCGTACGGCTCGGGAACCAACGATTTCACGTTCATCTCGGCGTTCGGCGTCGTCCTGGCGGTGAGCGCCACGGGCGAGGTTGGCTCCAAGATCGATCCCAGCACGACGCAGCTCTTCCGTCACCTCGCCGGCGAGGTGGACATCTCGATCAGCTGACGCCGCACGCGTCAGATCCCGGTATCCCTGCCCCCCATACGGGGATCGGAGCGGATGATGGGGTTCACGTGCGGCGGCGTACCCATTGCCCGACCACCACACGGCCCGTTCGGCTTCATGCCGGCGGGCCGTCTCCGTTTATATGTGCTCTATGTCACCCGTGACACCGGTGGGTGCTCTCCAGTGGGAGGGGTGCGCATCACCCGTGACACTGCTGATGGAACCCGAACTTGATCGTTAAATGAAAAAGGCTCGAATAGGCGGCAACCTGTTCGAGCCCTGATGATCCAGCGACCGGGACGAACCCGGCAACCAAACGAACTCAGACGGGGCCTCAACAACTTTTCATTTTACCGCGCGGGCTCTTTGGTTCAATAGGTCTCCGCGTGACTGCGTGAACGGCGCGGGTAGTATCGCCCGACCGCGCCATCACCCGCGGAACCTGGAGACATGGCCCTCGTCTGGCCGCCCGGTCTGCCCCAAGCTCCCCAGCTCGGGTCATTCACCAAGCGGCTCCCCAAGCTCACGATCCGCTCGTCGGTCGACGCCGGCTTGGACAAGGTCCGCCGCCGCTTCACCACCGCGCCAGTTCTGCACGACATGAGCCTCAAGCTCACGCGGACCCAGGTGGCGATCTTCCGCACGTTCTTTCTGGAAACGACCAAGGGCGGGGCCCTGCCGTTCACCTGGAAGGACGCCGAGACGGGTGACCCGTGCGACTTCCGCTTCGTCGACGAGCCCAAGCTCCGGGCCCTCGCGCCACGCCAGAGCGGAAGCGAGTACTGGGAGACCGAGGTCTTCACGCTCGAGCAGCTCCCGCTCGACGACTCCGACACCGGCGGCGACCCGCCCGCCGACCCGTTCGGCGGCTTCTTCGTCCGCGAGTTCGAGAGCGAGCCTGGATCAGAGGCCGAGGGCGAGGTTGCGAGCTACGGCGCCCCGATCGCCGAGCCCGACGCGCCGGCGACGGGGTACTACTTCTGGCTCTTCGAAGCGGTGGGTGACACGCCGTCCGACATGGCAACCGATGACCTCGGCCTGGCCCAGCTCTACGGCGAGTCCGCGGGCACGTGCGGGAGCGCGGGCGGCTCGCACACCACCGACACCACCACAACGACGTTCCTCGGGCGTTCCAGCTCCAGCGGCAATCTCGGCTCGTCCTCGGGCGGGTACATCGACTGTTGACCGCGTCAATGACGACGCGGCCTTTTCACGTTTCAAGGAGGATCCCATGGCAGGCCTGTTCTGTTCTCTCAAGACCAACGGCGCGATCAGCGTGACCGCCACCACCGCAAAGACCATCATCCAGCTCGTGGCTCCGTCCGGGGCTGGCGTGAGGGTGACGCGCTTCCATCTCGACCCCAGCGGCGCAAGCCCGACCGCGACCAAGGGCACCTGGGAGCTTGTCAAGAGCGCCACCGGCGGAAGCGGCAACTCAAGCCGCGCCCCGGTCAAGTCGCACGGCCACACGGGCAGCGTCACGGCGACCGGCCAGCAGGGCTACACCAGCGACCCCAGCGGCGGGACCGTCATCGACTCGGGGCTCGTGCACGAGCAGGGCTCGATCAACATCCCGCGCGAGATCCTGCTGAACCCCAGCGAGACTCTCGGCCTCCGGGTGACGATGGCCAACAGCATCTCCGTGGCCGGCGGCTTCAACTTCGAGGAGTAGCCCGTGGCCCGCCCGGTATCGGCCGCATTCCGCAAGGCGGTGCAGGCCCGGGAGACCGAAGAGGCCTTCCTGCTCCTGCTGACGCTCACGCACCCGTCGCTGCCCGCCCCCATCCGGGTGGTCAACGACGGGGCCGATCTCGTCGTCGGCGCTCTGACCTTCCAGCGGTTCCCGTTCATGGTGACCCTCGCCCCCGAGGTCGAGGACCAGCCGCCGCGGGCCCAGCTGGAGATCTGCAACGTCGACCGCCAGATCGTGACCGCGCTGCGGACCGTCAACGGCGACCCGATCGCCGTCGAGATCTCGATGGTGATGGCGTCCTCGCCCACCGTGATCGAGGCCGGGCCTTACCAGTTCACGCTCCGCGACACCACGTACGACGCGATGGTGGTGACCGGAACGCTGACGTACGAGGACATCCTCAACCGAGCCTGCCCGCCCCGCACGATGACGCCGGCGGCGGCGCCGGGCCTGTTCTGAGAACGAGCTCATGCCCAAGCTGACCGAGCACATGCCGCCCTGGGTGGGAACGTACATCGGGCTCCCGTTCGAAGATCGCGGCCGCGACCGCGACGGGCTCGACTGCTGGGGCCTCGCGCGTCTCGTGTACGCCGAGCGGTTCGGGGTCTACCTGCCGAGCCTGGCCGACGGGTACGTGGGCGAGGACCGCGCGAGCGTGGCGAAACTCTTCCACGCCCAGAGCGGGCTTTCGCTCGACGAACCGTCGCCGGCGGACCAGGACCCGACACGCCACTGGCAACTCGTCCAGTCCCCCGAGCTCGGGGACCTGGCGAGCTTCCGCATCGCCGGCAAGCACGGGCACGTCGGCGTCCTGGTTTCCGAGAACGAGTTCCTGCACGCGATCGCCGGCGTGAAGTCGTGCGTCGAGCGGCTCAGCTCGCCGCTGTGGAACCGCCGCCTGGTCGGGTACTGGCGCTACGCCGGGCCGGTGCGCGTGGCCGGGCGTCCGATCTTCATGCGGCCCGACTCGGTGAGTGTCGAGCTCCCCGCGGGCCTGACGATCGCCGAGCTGCTCGAGGCGGCCGGAATCGAGATGACGCCGTACCTGGTGGTGCATGTCGGCGACGGCGAGGTTCCCTTCGAGCAGTGGCCCAACGTGAGGCCCAAGGCCGGCCGCGTCGTGAAGGTCTCGGCGGTTCCGCGCGGCGGCGGCGGTGGGGGAGGCGGAAAGACCGCGCTCCGCCTGGTGGCGACGATCGCGGTCATTGCTCTGGCGGCGTGGGCCGGCGCCGGCGTCGCGGCTCTGCCCGCGTACGGGGCCGGCTGGGGCGCGGCAACGACCGCCGCCATCGGCATCGTGGGCTCGCTCGCCGTCAACGCGCTCATCCGCCCGCCCGCGGCCCGTCTCAGCCTGGCCGGCGGGAGCGCGGCGTCGGACCAGATCTCGCCGTCGATCTCGTCGGGGCGGAACGAGCTTCGTCCCTACGGCGTCGTGCCGATGGCGTTCGGGCTCTACCGCTGGGCCCCGCCCTACGGGGCAAAGCCGTACGTCGAGGTCCAGGGCGACGCGCAGTACCTCCGCTGCCTGTTCAATCTGGGCGAGGGCCCGCTCGAGGTCTCCGACATCAAGATCGGCGACACGCCCATCACGAACTACGAGGGCGTCGAGATCGAGATCCGGCCCGGGTACCTGAACGACGCCCCGCTGACGCTCTTCCCGAACGCCGTCGTGCAGGAGGATTTCTCAATCGCGCTGACGCAGGCGGCGAGCTGGGCCACGAGGACCTCGGCCCTGGGCGCTCAGGAGCTCAGCGTCGACATCGTCTTCCCGGGCGGCCTGGCTCTCTTCAACCCCGACGGCACGAAGACCAACCGGGCCGTCGAGGTCGCGGTCGAGTTCCGCCGCGTCGGCGACGTCCCCTGGCTCCAGGTCAACGGCGGCGGGACCAACTCGGGCTCGCCCACCACGTTCCGGGAGATGGACTTCCTCTACCGCACGCCGGAGGCGACGTTCGGCGGCAAGGGCAACCACGCCAACGACGTCAACTGGTCGGCCTCGCAGGTGCCGTACCCGGACGCCAAGCCGGCGTACCTGCCCAGCACGTCCTTTGCGTGGAAGGTCGAGGGGTACATCTACTGCCCGTATCCCGGCTACTACCAGTTCTGCGTGGACTCCAACGACGCCGCCGACGTGCACGTTGACGGGCACGAGGTCGCGAGCTGGTACGGGTCGCACGCCACCGAGGTCACGCAGGCAACGCTCAACTCGTCCACGCACGCCGGCGCGCCGATCTACTTCGAAACCGGCTGGCACTCGTTCCGGGCTCGCGTCGAGTGCCGCACGCCAGCCGGCGGCGCGCTCGCGGTGGGATGGAGAACGCCGGTCGACGGCGTCTTCAAGATCATCCCCCAGAGCAGCCTGGCCCCGGTGTCGTCTGGGTTTGGCTCCCAGGGCTCGCTCAATTACGAGTGGTACCTGACGGACGGGTACCGCTCGTCCATCTTCGCCTTCGAGTCCCGCACCGACCCCATCCGGCGCTCGCTCTCCTGGGCGACGCCGGACGCCGACCCCTCGACCGCCTACGAGGTCCGTCTCCGCCGCATCACGGTAGACACCGACGCGACCAACATCACCGACAAGGTCTTCTGGTCCGCCCTGCGGACGATCGAGGCCCGCGACCCGATGCCCCAGCCGGGCATGGCGAAGCTGGCGGTGCGGATCAAGGCGACGGACCAGCTGAACGGCGTCGTCGACACCCTGACGGTCCTGACGCGATCGATCCTCGACGACTGGGACCGCGTGACGCGCACGTGGGTGAAGCGCGGCACCTCGAACGCGGCCAGCATCTACCGCCGGCTCCTGAACGGACCGCCCTCTTCGCCCGTGCTCTCGGATGCACGGATAGACCTCGACGAGCTCGCACGCTGGCACGAAGAGAGCGAGGACCGCGGGCTGGGCTTTAACGGCGTCATCGATTTCTCGGGCACGCTGTACGAACGCCTGCAGGACATCGCCGCGGCCGGACGCGCGACGCCCGGCATGAAGGACTCGCTCTTCTCGATCGTGCGAGACCGGCCCCAGACCGTCCCGATCCAGCACTTCACCCCGGGGAACTCGCGCGGCTTCAGCGGCAGCAAGACCTTCGCCGACCTCCCGCACGCCTTCCGCGTCCGCTTCATGGACGCCGCCCTCGGGTACCAGCAGAACGAGCGGATCGTCCCCGACGATTACCACGCCGTCGGGGGCCTCACGGCCTTTGGAGACCCGACGACGCTCCCCGAGGCGACCCGCATCGAGACGCTCGAGGTCTTCGGCTGCACGTCGATGGACGAGGCGTTCCGGCACGGGCGGTACCACCTGGCGGTCGCCCAGCTCCGTCCCGAGGGCTTCGAGCTCTCGACGGACGCCGAGCACCTCGTGGCAACGCGCGGGGACCTGGTCCTGGTCACGCACGACGTCCCGCTCTGGGGCCAGGCGTGGGGACGCGTCACGGGCCTCGTCACCGACCTCGGCGGGAACCTGCTGGCGATCCGCACCGACGAAGAGCTGACGATGGACGGCGGCCAGCTCTACCGCGTGCGGGTGCGGCTGGAGTCCGGGGCGACCTGGCTCCGCGACGTTGTCACCGTCGCCGGCGTCACGCACGAGCTGACGCTCGCGACCCCGGAGGGCGCGGCCAACCCCAAGCCCAATGTCGGCGACCTGTTCATGTTCGGGCCTCCCGGCCTCGAGTCGCGCGAGCTCGTCATCAAGGGCATCGAGATCGATCGCGACCTCGGGGCCAAGCTGACGCTGGTTGACCACGCCCCGGCGGTGCACCTCGCGGACCAGGGCGTGATCCCTCCGTACGACAGCGGGATCACCGGCACCACCAAGTACGAAGAGCGGCCCGAGGACCCGGTGATCACCAGCATCCGCTCGGACGACCTGGTGATGATCCGCGGCGCCGACGGGTCGCTGCAAAACCGGATGCTGATCTCGCTCCTGCCCGTGAGCGGGCGTCACCCGTTCCCCGTCGCGGTGCAGTCGCGGACGCGGCCCAAGCCCGCGCCCGGCGCCGGCGACGCGGGGAGCTGGACGACGCACCCCCAGGTATCGCTCTCGAACAACTCCTTCGGGATCACCGACGTCGAGCAGGGCGTCACCTACCAGATCAAGATCCGCACCGTCAGCGCCCAGGGGGTGACGTCGCACTGGGTGGCGGCCGAGCACACGATCGTCGGCAAGACCCTGCCACCGCCCGACGTGCAGAGCTTCGACGTCGTCCGCCTCTCGGACGGCACCCGCAAGTACTCCTGGGTGCTTGGCGTGGTCCCGCCGGACATCGCCGGCGTGCGGATCCGCTACGGCGTCGACGGCACCGACTGGTTCAACATGATCCCGCTGCACGAGGACGTGCTGCAGGCCTCGCCCTCCGAGCTCAACGCCCCGCCGGCGGGGACCTGGCTCTTCGGGATCAAGATGGTTGACACGTCGGGGAACGAGTCCGTCGAGGCCCTGTTCATCCTGCGGACGCTCGGCCAGGAGCGGCTCGAGGGCGTGGCGTTCTCCGACGACGCAGGGCTCGCCCTCTGGCCGGGCACCAAGTTCAACTGCCACGTCGCCAACGCGTCCTTCCCGCCGGCCCTGCTCGAGCCCGACGACACGGTCACGTGGGACACGATGCCGGGGACCTGGGACGGCTGGGTGCGGTGGATCTTGGGGCCCAAGACGCCGTTCACGTACGAGCACACCGCGCTCGACGCCGGGTTTGAGTTTGAGTTCAGCCCGGACGCGATCACGGCCGGCGACGGCGCGCTCGTCACCGAGCTCGCCTGGTCGAGCGACGACGTGACCTACACCGACTGGGCCGAGGTCAGCACGGTCCGCCAGACCGCGATCCGAGCGCGGTACCTGAAAGCACGCGTCACGGCCAACCCGATCCCGGGCGTTCCGATCCCAACCGTGACCCGGCTGCTCGTGCTCATGCGGGCCCCGACCATCACCTACGAGATCCAGGACGTCCCCACAGCGTCCCTTCCGTCGACGAGCATCATCGGCGTGGGCGACGTGCGGCTCCCGATCGAGCCCGGCCGCTTCACGCTCATCCGGCACATCGCGCTCACGTTCAACGGCATGGGGCCGGGCTGGACCTGGGAGCTGGTCGACAAGGACGTCGCCGTCGGGCCGCGCGTGCGGATGTACAACGCCGACGGCGTGCTCTCGCACGCGACGGTGGACGCGGTCATCCGAGGGCTCTAGACCCTGTGATCTTGGAGACGCCGATGAAAGACTCGAACCAGATGGAGATCCCGATCGTCACCCACGACGCGCTGCTCAAACTGCAGCTCGCGTTGCTTCGACTGCTGACGGTGTTGAACAGGCTTCCGACCCGCCGGGTCTGGTGCGTGTTCGAGGTGACCCTGTCCGGATGGTGCTCCGGGTGGTTTGTCCGGGGCAAGCTCCACCTTGTTCCGCGCGTCAAATTTTCGATCAAACGTATAACCGCTCCCTGAAAGGCTCCCGCCATGGCATGGCCCGGTTCTCCCGTCCCGACCACCAACCTCGACGCAGGCTCCGACTCGCCCGCCACCGCGCGGTCGGACATCCTGACGGCGGTCCAGGACGTCAACTCCATCATCGCCGCCCGGAACGCCGCCAACGGGATCGCCCCGCTTGACGCCGACTCCCTGACGCCCCTGGCGAACCTCCCGATCACCCCCATCAACACCGGGATCGACGTCAAGCGCACGCCGGCCGTCACCCAGAATTGGGCCGTGCCCGCCGGGGTTACGCGTGTTCGCGTCCGGGCGTGCGGGGCGGGCGGCGGCGGCGGCTACACCTCGGCGGGCACTGGGGGCGACCACGGCGGCGGTGGGGGCGGCGGCGGGTACATTGAGCACGTCTTCACGGTGGTGCCCGGGTCGAACTTCACCTACCAGGTCGGGGCCGGCGGGCCGGGCGGGCCGTCCTCGGGCGACAACGACGGGACCGACGGCGGCGACACTACCGTCACGAGCCCGGCGAGCGCCACCCCCAGCTCGTACACGATCACCGCCAGGGGCGGGACCGGCGGCAAGGGCCCCGCCACCCGGTTCGGCGGCGGCGGCGGGTCGCTCGTCAACGGCGACCTGGGGATCGAGGGCGGGGCCGGGGCCTCGGGGGCTTCCCGCGGCGGCATGGGCGGGTCCAGCGGTATGGGCGGGCCTGGGAACGCCACGAACGTGCTCCTGTACGGGGCGGGCGGCGGCGGCTTCGGGTCCGGAAACGGGACGGCCGGTTTCCCGGGTAAGAACGGGCTCGTGGTGTTCGAGTGGTGATTTCAGGCGACGACGGCCGCGAGCCCGACCCGGAGCCGTCGGCCGACGTGCCGCCGTTCATCGACGTCCCCTGGACGGCCGTCGGGACCGTCGTCCAGGCGTACGTCAGCGTGCACCACGCCTCGAGGGTCACCGCCCAGGAGACGAGCCCCGGGACGTTCCGCGTGAGCGCTGGATGATCGCCGGCCCGCCGATCTAGATCGAGATCTCGATGCCGACCCCCGAGGTGCGGGCCGACCCGCCGCTCCCGCCGACCGATCCGCCGTACTGGTAGGCCCCGTACGTGCCGTCGTTGGGCAGGCCGTTGATCCCGAACGGCACCTTGAGCCCGAGCGGCTTCTTGATCGCCTTCAGGTCCGTCGCCGGCTGCATGTCGCTCCCGTCGAGCGTCGCGTAGGGGTTGGCGACTCTCTGGATGCCGTTGGGGTCAATGACCGAGGCCCACTCGGCCGCGGTGTTGAACGTGGCGTTCTGAGACCAGAGGCCGGCGCTGATGTTCCAATAGACGCAGTCGGTGAAAACGTGCTTGCCCGCCGCCATCGCCGAGTCGTTGAGGCAGATCCAGCGATTGCCGTTGGTGGTGCGGAACGCGAAGATCGTCCCCTTGGCCTCGACGTTGCCGCCGCCAGAGATGTCCTGGTAGAAGAACATGACCTGGTTGCCGGCGCCGCCGACCGATCCGTTGGAGTAGACGCTGCAGTGGTGCAGCCAGACCTTCGAGCTGTTGCTCGAGTTCCCGACCAGGAACAGCGAGTAGATCGTGGCGGCGTTGCTCTGGTCGACCTTGATGACGCTCCCGAAGAACCCGTAGTGGGCCGGGGAGTTGGCGCCCGTCGCCGTCGCGTTGTCGCCGATGGTCTGCACCGGGGACCCCACCGCGCTCATGCGGCTGAAGTCCAGCTCGCAGTTCACGAACGCGATCGACGTGAAGCCCTGGCATCCCGACCCGCCCACCACCTTGCAGCGGATGCACTGCACCGCGTAGGAGTTGGGGTCGGACGGGTCCGCCGGCGGGGCCGTGTCGTTGGTGCCGAACGCCGCCCCGCCGTTTCCGGTGGAGTCGCTGATCTTGCCCATCTCGATCACCGTGACGTCGATCCACTTCACCCCGACCACCTTGGCCGGCACGGACGAGTGGCTGAAGCACGCCGAGATGGACCACGCCGGGTTGAGCAGGTCCCCGGTCCGGCCGAGGTGCGTCTGCTTGAGGACCGTGACGTTGCGGCACGTCGCGTTGGTGAGCGAGTTCGCGTAGGTGAAGAAGACGATCGAGGCGGAGGTGTGCACCCCGCCCGAGACGACGCAGTCGTGGATCGTGTTCCCGTTCTGGACCTGCCCGAGGAACCCGATGCCGTGCCAGCCGTTGTCAAAGCAGTTCACCGAGACGTCGCAGTTGTTGGCGTCGGACCCGAGCACGCCGTAGCCGTACCCCGCGACGGTGGTGCACCAGAGCGCGGAGTTGAACCCCGAGAGGGTGTAGCCGTCGCAGGTATCGAGCGTGAGACCGCTGTTGGAGTTGGAGACGTACGTGATGATCTTGCCCGACGTCGTCTCGCCCGACCCGATGCCGATCGTCAGGACGCCCGTCCCCGAGTTGTACGAGTAGGTGTTGCTGTTGGCGGTGGCGGCGCCCGCCAGCAGGTGGCCGTAGTGCCGGCCCTTGGCGTCGATGCTCGCGTCCCAATCGATCGTGACGGCGTAGAGCGTTTTCCCGGTGCCGATGTTTGTCGTGAACACCCCGCCGCTCCCGCTCCAGGCCGACACGACGACGGTGTCGCCCTTCACCCACGCGGCCGTAAACCCGGCCCGCTGCTTGATCGACCCGCCGCCGGTGTCTCCGAGGATCACGCACGCCTCGCGGAAGTGCCCGGTCGCGGGGTCGGTCCCGCCCCAGATCTCCAGCTTGTCGCCGTTAAAGCGGTTGGCGACGAACTTGGCGAGCGTCTTCCAGGGCGTCAGCGGGTTGAGGGCCTGGCCGCGCGAGTAGCCGTCGCTCCCGATGGCCGGGTCGCTGCAGGCGTAGTAGGGCAGCGAGATCGGGACGTGGTAGACGATCACCTCGATGGAGTCGACGTCGATCCGCCCCGTGCCGGAGGACCCGAAGGTCGCGTCGAACTGCACGTGCACCGTGAAGGTCCCGTTGGCCGTGGTGCCGTCGGCGGAGTTGGCGACGCTGAGGCCCAGCTCCTGGGTCTCGCCGCCGAAGACGTAGTCCTGGTACCCGACGCCCGAGGCCGGCGCCGCGATCGCGCCCTCGAAGGTGCCAGACGTGCTCGCGACGTCGACGCCGTTCTTCCGCAGCGTGACGTACATGCTCCACGAGGTCGGGTCCGCGATGTCGGACGACACCAGGCGGTTCTTAAGCTCGACGCGGATGCCGGTGATCCTCCGGCCTGCCGGCACGGCGAAGCCCAGCGGGGACGAGCTGAGGATTTCACTGATCTGCCCGCTGGTGAGAGTCACGATCGCGACCGGGCTCGGCGGAGGCTGCCCAGCTCCGGGGTTGGCGATCAGGAATCTGACGCCGCTGTTGTCTCCGGTGAACCCGCCGGCGACCTTGGGGCCCTCGGGCGTGTACGTGATTGCCATGAGCGTGAGTCCTTTCGCGCTTCCGGGTCGATGGTGGTTCTACTCGTTGGGGTCGCTGTGCTGCTCGGACCGGTGGCCAGAGCCGGCGCCGGTCCCGTTGCCGGTCCGGTGGGGCACAGACCGGAACGCCTGCGTGAGTTCTTTGGTCGCCTGAGTGTTCCGGTCCATCGCGGTCGCGATCAGCTGGCGATCCGCGGCCCGCTCGGCGGAGAAGCTCAAGCGGTCCGCGTCTCGCTCTTGCTTGTGGGTTTCGCGTTCTTCTTTGAGATAGGCCTTGAAGTCGTCTGCGAGGGTTTTCATCGCGTCAAGGTGCCTGGGCAGCAACTTCACCACGAACCAGACCACCAGGAAGACGACAAGTCCGAAGGCGCCGCCCTGCGTGACCGCTTGAATGAGTGAGATCTCGGTGCCGATCGCCTGGGCAAGTAGAGCGCTCTTCATTCGCGATACTAGATTGTCGGGATGCCCGTTCCACCCGGGGTGTTCACACTGCCGAACGGTCCGGCATGGGGCTCGTCTTCAGCCTGGATTCGATGCCGTCCAGCTCAGCGCGGTACGCTGCGTCGGAGGCGTACGCCGCGGCGGCGATCCGGTGCTGTGCGATCACCGTCGAGTGCGTGGGGCGGTTGGCGTAGAGAGCGATCTCCGGGTAGCTGTACCGCGTGAGGCGTCGGCAGAGCCAGACGTACGCGCGGCGGGCTTTGACCACGTCGGGGTGCCGGCGCTCGCTGAAGAAGTCTTCAGCGGAGATGCCGTAGTGGGTCACGACGGCCAGCACGACGTCGTCCCAGACAATCACCCGCTCCATGATTGGTGCAGGGACGCGACGATAGTCTGCGGTGTACCACTGGCCGGTGCGGGCGCGGTAGACCGGGACCTTCTTGGGATTGAGTTCCGGAATCGGGCGGCGCGGGGTCGGAATCATGATGGTCGCGCGGTCCCTGGCCATGAGGATCTCTGGGCTGGATGGGTGCTTGTTGCTCACGCTGCGCCCCCGCTTGTGCGCACTGGACCTGCTCGGTTGTACGGTGCAAACCACCCATCACCTATCTGGCGGATGAGCCCGAACCGCTCAAGACGCCGCAGGCACTTCATGAACGTGTCCTCTTTCTTGTCCGGTTGCTTTGTATTCGGATAGACGCGATACACCATCGCGCGGGCCGGCATCATGGGGCACTTTCGCACCAAAGCCAGCAGCTTCAGCTCCGTGTTATCTAAGCCGAGGTGTCCAATCTTCACGTTGATCCCCCCGATAGCATTTCACGTTGCCAGCTGAACAGTCCATCCCAGACGAGCTGCGCTTCCGCCTCGACGCGGCCCGGGACCGTCTCGACGTAGATGTGCGTCGCATTCCCCGCGGCTCGCCGGAGTGCAACGGGAGAGACTTTGACGTGTGGCGGGTCTCGATCGGCCCCCATGGGTGGCGTGACTCCCCGCCACCATCCCACAACCTCAGGTCGAGGATCCATCCCGACCCACACCCCCGCGAAATGATCGGCGAGGGACCGAACCTGCCGGCGATACTGACGCAGCTGCTCGATGATGCCGAGCGGCGCTGGCCCGTCTGATGCCGTCATGACGCCACCAGCCAGTCCGCCGCCTTCACGGTGGTCTTCGATGGGTAGGTGATCAGCCCCAGCCCGCTCAGCTCGCTCAGCAGGTTGCGGAACGTGCGGCCGGTTGCCTCGTACCCGTTCCGCTCGGCCGTATTGGTGCGCGTTGACTCGCCCCGGACGCCGACCAGGTAGAGCAAGACCTTCCGCTGTGGGTTGGAGAGCTGCTCACCGACGCGGCGGAGCAGCTCGACGTGCGTGGGCGGATCGTCTGGCGTGTTCGCGGCGTCCGTCCCTTTCCAGGTGAGCCGCATCTTTTCGCCGACGTCCTCGATCAGCTCGAGCGAGCGGCACTCGCTCATGAGATTCCGCCAGGTACGGCCCGACGGGGTGTAGCCCGCGACGTGGGAGACCTGCGTGCGGTTGGGCTCGATTCCGAACGCGTTCCACCAACCGATCGCGTCGATCAGCTTCTGCTGGGGTCGGGTGAGGCCGGCGGCGCTTGAGGCTGTCTTGTCTTCCGACAGGCGTGGCAGTACCACTTGCCGCCGAACATCGACTTCGCGAGAAAGTCGAGCAGGTCGAGATTGGCCGTTCGCGTATCGTGGATCACGAGCCGCTTGTTCCAGGTGTCCTTGCACTCGGCGCACGTCGCTTCGATCTCGAAGTAGAGACTGCCCGGAAGCCGTTTGTACTCCATCTGTGTGTAGTTTTTCATTTGGAGCGGCCGTCGTGGGGTCGGTGAGTCCGTCATCTGCATCCTCCAATTTTGCGACCGCGATGTTCAAGCGCGAAGCGACGGCTTCAACGTTCATGCGAAGTCCGGCGATCGTCTGCAGAGCCTCCATCAGAAACGGCGAGGCGGCCTCACGAATTCGTCGGCGCTCAAGATCAGCCGAACGTTTCAGCTCGTACGGATCGCTGATCGGCGTTGCCCCGAGCTGCTTCTTCAGCTTGGCGATCTCCGCCCGTAGCTCCTTCGGGTCGTTCTCCCTGGCGACCTGGACGGCCTCGGCCATCGCGGCGTTCACGGCCGCGAGGTCGACGCTGGCGAGCGTCCGCGGGCCCTCGACGGTCTGCCCGTCGTCGGGCGTTCGTGAGCTGTCGAAGGTGGTGATCGTCGGGAACTTCACCCGATCGAGCACGCCGTGCTCGGGGCTCCAGATCCAACCCTCGCCCCGCTGGAGTGATGCCAGGCTCCGCAGGACCTCGCCGGCCTGACCCTCGTCGGCCTGGCCCTTGATCCACAGCTCAATCGCCTTCCGGTCCTGCGTGGCCGGCAAGCGCATGGCGATGAGCGTGTTGGCCTGGGTGAGGACGTTCTTGTTGAGCACGGCCGGCCGCTGGCTGATCATGATGACCCGGAAGCCCTTGATGCGGCCGCGGCGGACGATGCGGTCGATCGCCCCCAGCATCCGCTCCGTCCCCGGTGCTCCGGACTGCGGGGCGAACTCGTCGGCCTCGTCGATGATGAGGTGGAGCGGCCGCTTGTTGGCCCGGAAGACCGACTCGGCGAACCGCTCGACGAAGCGGTGCCGCTCGCCCAGCGTGGTGCCCGACAGGTCGATGATGGACGCGACATCCTGCGTGGCGACGAGCTCGCCCACCGCGTGGCCGGCGTGCTCGTTGATCGGCACGTCGGCGTGGTCGCCGCCGAAGACGATGATCGGGAAGCCGGGCTTGGTCCCGTCCGCGCTCGACTTCATGCCGTACCAGGCCCCGGTGGGGTCGAGCACGCAGACACGCCGGCCAAGGCCCAGCAGGTGCTCCACGATGGTCTTGGCGGCGTAGGTTTTCCCGCTCCCGGTCTTGCCCAGGATGGCGGCGTGCTGGTTGAGCGCGTCGTCGGGGAGTTCGGTGGTGTTGATCTTCATGAGTACGCCTTCCGCTCCATCTGGGCGGCGTTGAGGCCCTGGTAGAGACCGTCCTCGTCGGGCTTGACGGCGACGGTCAGCCCCAGCCGCATCCAGGAGATGACTTCCTCGAGCGACGGCTCCGGCGTCTCTTCGACCAGGATCACCTGGCGAGCGACGACGTCGGGGCCGGACGCCATCTTGCCGGGGTACTCGATCTGCCTGTTGATCAACTTGCGGTAGTAGTCCGACTGGGTGAAGCCGCGTGATTGATTCCATGGGCTTGTCGTGCTCGGCCAAGGCTCACACCAGACCGGACCTCTGTTCTGCAGTGTCTGCGTTCCCCACGCAGAGAGAGACACCGACTCTCCGTTAGGTTCTGCCCCGGCTCCATCGATGATGATCGGAGCGCCGTTCGGGATGAACGCTATCGAGGCGGAAATGACACGTTCATGCTCATCCATGCGCTCCATCTCGTCGACCTCACGCCAGTAGGGGTCAAGGCTGACGGATCCCAAGTACACAGCTGGGTAGGTACCGAGGATTTCGCACGCTGATTGCATCCCACTGATGAACTCGACCGTCCGCTTCGCCCGTTCGCGACCGTCCGGCCACGCCTTCAGCCACTGGTCAAAGTCCATCGATTCGACGCAGCCGCCTGGATTCCTGATCACCATCCCTTCGGCCCCGAACTTCGCGGCGATCTTGGCGTGCCGGAGCAGCGTCATGTCGTAACCGGTCTTGAGGACCTCTGGCAGAATGCACCGCGTCGAGAGGTCGCTGCTCCCGCCGCCGATGAGGAGGTTGTACCAGACGCGTCCTGGCCGGGGCTTGGTCATCGTCGGGCGGAACTTGAGCCCTTCACCGAGCGATGGACGAGTCTTGGAGTTGGGCGTGAACGTTGCTTTGATTGTCATCGTGGTTCTCCTGGTTGGTGGTGTTTGTCGGCCGTTCTACCTGGGGACGGTCTCGTTGCGTTCGAAGCGGTCGGCGGTCTCTCGGAGAGCGTCGACCATGGTGGAGCGATCGCAGTTCGAGACGTACTGCGTGATTCCTCCCGAGGCACCGTTCTCGTTCGGCTCGAACGCCAGCACGAGGAACATGGTGCCCTTTGGCAGGCTGAACTTCACGCGCGTCGCGGTGTCCTGCATGACCTTCCGCAGCTCCGGCTCGGTCATGTCTCGAAGGCTCTTCATGTGCTTCCCTTCTCTGTGAAATTGGGGTCCTCGAACGTGATTTCGATCACAGCGCCCGGTGCGCCGTCGATCGCGTGGTAGAACTTCCAGGGCCCGGCCCCGCCGTACACCTGGGCGTCGTCGACCCAGAACCCGGACTCGGAGATGGCGTCGAGCGTGGCCTTCTCCAGGTTGTCGCGGTCGGGCTTGGCGGTGTGCGGGATCGGGCCTGGCGGGCTCGACTTCTTGCACAGGTACTTGGGGCGCGGCATGTAGAACGTCTCGGTGACGAGCATCGGGCCGGCGTGGGGCGTCTTGGGGACGTGGGCCTGTATCGCCCACTTGACGGCCGCCTTCCACTTGTCGGCCGTGCCCGGGTCGTAGTTCATGATGAAGTGCTTGCCCGTCTTCTTCGCGGCGAACCTGCTGATCCCATGCCGCTGGCGCGGCTGGCCCTTGGGCTCGCCCTTCACTTCGATGGTGATGGTCCGCATCATTCAACCGCCTCCCACCCGTCGTTCGGATCGCTCTTGCGACGCACCAGGCCGCTGGCCTCGAGGCGGGCCAACGCCTTCTGCGTGTCCAGCCACGAGATCCAGAGCCGTTTGGCGATGTACACGGACGACGACGGCTCGTTCTTCATCTGACGCACCGCGTCGAGCACGCGATCGTCCAGCGTGATGGTGCAGGTCACATCACCCCCGTTTGTGAAACGCCGTTCTCTGGTGCTGGTGGCGGATTGTGCTTGGGGCCACGAGGCGGTATGCACTGAACCCCTCTATCGATGCCGAACAGGTGTTTCCCGTCCTGGTCGCAAATTCTCCCGTGCCTGCACACGACATTCCCAGCCATGTCACGGCGAAGGCCCAGGTTTCCGAGGATGCGGAGGAAGACTCTTTTGACAAAGCGAACCGCGAACTTCAACAACTCGACGGCGGCAAATCCTGCGATCGACACCATTAGGTAGTCCGGCGTGCTCCAGTTTCCGTTCATCGCCCGTAGCCCTCCGCGATCCACGCCCGTGCCGCGAGGCCCGTCAGCTTCTCGTCCCAGGCGCCGATGCGGTTCTCCGCCGCGCGGGCGAGGAACTCGGCCTGGCCCTTTAGCCCGATTGATTTGGCGTAGCCGTCGAGCGTGCGGCCGGCGGCGGGCCAGGACGACAGCGGGGAGCCGTTGGGGGCGAACTGGTGGCCGTCGACCGCGATCGGGTCGGCGTTGCCCTTGGATGGCACCGATGGGTCGACGTTCACGCCGCCCAAGATCCCGGGCCAGTTGGGCCAGTCGAACACGATGTTGTTCGAGATGAAGACCGGGCAGGCGAGGCCGTCTGAGTTGCTGTTGACGATGATCGCCGCCTCTCGGCCCGCCACAGCCGGACCCTTCGACGCCACGATGTTCCCCTCGATGCGGGCCGGTCCGATCGGGCCGTCGAACCCGCCCGAGTCGTCCGGGTGCACCGACAGCAGCTGCAGGCCCATGCCGCGCTGGATGTCGGGGGCGATGTCGCCCGACCCGACGATCACGTTGTCCGTGACGCTGGAGCCCGGGCGGAAGAAGATCCCGACGGGGCAGTTCACGACCAGGTTGCGATCGATGACCGACTCGTAGTTGCTCGCGAGGCCCGTCGCCGAGGCGTCGACCGAGAGGTTGCCACGCAGGACAACGCGGCGGACGCCGCGGCTGAGGTACGTGTTATGGTTGAAGATCGTGCGGTCCGCGGCGTCCTTCCACCCGTTGTGGTCAAAGACGTTCTCGGTGATCTCCGCCGACGCCAGGTCCTGCAGGTAGATCCCCTGCGAGTGCGAGCCGTCGCGCGAGTATGCGTACCCGATGTACGAGCGGTGCAGCCGGAACCGCGCCGGCGCCGAGGCCGGCCCCTGGACGTTGAGGTTGTCAGAGAACCCGACGACGCTGCAACCCTCGATCGAGAGCGAGCCGCCGCGTCCGAAGAAGATCCCGCTCGCCGCGTCCTTGTCTCCCCGGTCGGTTTGGAACGTGAGCCCGACCACCTGCAGGTAGAAGCTGGGCGGTGACCCGCCGCCGCCCGAGCACTCAAGGCCGGGCTGGGTGCCGCGGCACTGGACGACCGGGTTGGGCCCGTCCCCGAAGCGGCCGATCAGCATGGGCCGGTCGGGAGACCCGGCAAAGGGGAGCTTGCCGAGCGACGAGAACGTCTGGCCGGCCGCGAGCAGGATCCGGTCGCCGCGCGAGCGGTCGATCTTGGTCCAGGCGTCCTTGACCTGGGCGTCGTTGAAGCACCGGAACTCCACCGCGCCCTCGGCCAGCGGGTAGAGCGTCCAGCCGTCCACGGCGCCAAACGCGAGCGTGAAGGCGTCGAAGTCCTCGCCGGTCACGAACCCGTCGCCGTTGAAATCCGACGACGCGTCTCCGGCCCTGAACGCGGCGACGTACGCGTCGAAGTCCTCGCCGGTCACGAACCCGTCGCCGTTAAAGTCGCACGAGAGCGACGAGCCGCTCGGCCCGGCCACGGCCCCGTCGGCCTTGCCGGTGAACTTCACGAAGAAGTACAAGACCAAAAAGACCGCCGCGGCGATCACGCAGAACCGGAATACGAACGCCCAGAACTCCCGCTGGGTGGCGAGCGGGTAGAGCGCGACGGGCCGGCGCGGCGGGTGAAAGCTTTGGTCAGCGCCGTTGAGCATGACTCGCGACTCAAACGGCGGCGTGGGCGGTGGAAGCATGGTGTCTCCTTGGCACTCGGTGATGGTGTCGGACGCAAAGTTCGATCTGCACTGGAAGCACATGGGAATCTCCTGGGCGATGGGTGTGGCGGACGCGGCGGCTACTGCTGGGCGGCGCCGACCTGGAGTCGGGCGACGTGGTCTTCGCGGTTTTCAGGCGTGACGTGGGGCAGGCGGAGGATGCGGAAGCAGTCGGCCTCGGTGGGGGTGAACACCGGCTTGCCGTGGCGGTCGACGAGGAAGCCGTTCGCCGACGCCTTGCCGAGCTCGCCGAACGGGATGTCGAACGCCTTCTTCCACCGCCCGAGGAACCACACCCCAAACTCGGTCGGCCCGGTGCGGTAGAGCTCGAGCCAGCCCCGGTTGCCGCGCTCGCCCGGCTCGTACCTGAAAACCTGAACCTTGATGGACACGGCCTCGCCGGTCCGCGAGTCGGCCATCAAGACCTGGAGCTTGCAGGCCTTGAACCCGGGCTTGAGACCCTCGATCGGGTAACCCACCGGCTTCTGGGCCTCTGACCCCGCGAAGATCCCGTCGGCCTGCATGGAGCCGGAGATGGCCCGGTAGACCCAATCCCGCCTGGGGTCGCACAGCGGCGCGATGATCTCCAGGTCGCCGACGTCCGGCTTGCGGCGCCGCACGCTCCCAACCACCTGGCACGAGTCGCCGGGCGGGACGTTCCAACGTGCGAAGAGTGCCGCGGCGATGCGGTCGGCCTGCTCGAGTGTGACTCTGGTTCCGGTGCTCATGACGGTCTCCTGTGTGGCGGGAGTGGCTCGGCCTGGTCGGCGAGCACCCAGGCGTGGAACTCGTGCCCCTTGGCGGTCTTTCCGGTCGCGCGTTCGTACCGGGCACGCAGTCGACGCATGGACTCGCGGGCGGCTTCGCGTTCCTTCTCGCGCTCCGGGTGGAGCTGCGACCAGGTCTTCTGCTCTGGCGGTGGCTTCTCGCTCACTCGTCGACTCCGTCGTCAACGTCGGACTCGACGCGGTCGGGCTCGCGCTTCGGGCGTTTGGCGGGCTTGGCGGCGGGAGCCTTGGGCGTGGGCTTCTTCTCCGCCTTGGCCAGCGTCTCGATGGCCGCCTTGGGCATGAAGGACTCGACGGTGGGGGCGGGGTCGAGGTCGACTCCGAACTCCGTGGCAATCACCTCGAGGATTCCAGATTCCTTATCCCTCCAGGTGTTGAGCGGGCTCTGCTTGTACCCAACCTGGGCCTCGATCAGCTTCAAGCCTTCGAAGTCAGGATTCGCGGCATGGTTCAGCACGGCCCGCAGCACTGGGTTCGCGACCGCACGGGCCGTCGTCTTCTCCTGCTGGCCCTGCGTCGCGGCGTAGAGCTTGGTCTCCGTCACCATCTTCAACATGGACCACGAGCCAGGGATCGTCGCGAGTTTCTTCGAGAGCCGCTCTTCGAACTTCTCGCAGCGCTCTCCCATCGCGTCGCTCCAGTCCTTCTCGGCCTTACGCTTGGCCTCGGCGATCTTCGCCCCTTCGGGCTTTCCGTTGAACAGCTTGGTGGTCTTGCCAGGGCGGTGAGACTCGCGACGGTCCTCGACCTTCTTGGCCAGCGCCTTGCGGTCGACGAACTCGGGAACCTTCACGCTCACGTTCGCCGCGGCCTGGGCGACCGCGCCCTTCTTGGGCTTCTTGGGGTCTGACTCGACGATCCGCTTGGCGGCCGCGGCGATCGCGCCCTTCGCGGCGCGGAGCTTCTCGGCGTAGCAGCTGGCCAGCGTGCACACGCCGGCGTCGTTGACCTTGGCGGAGTCTGCCTGGGCGCTTTGCCAGGTCCCGCGGCCGCCGACCATCGCGGTGCTCACCTCGCCGCCGTGCTCGAAGAGCCCCGGGTGCGTCGCGGAGTTGTGCTGGCACCCGGCGCAGGCTGGCTTGCCGGCAAAGGGCACCTGCAGGTTCCACGGGACGACGTGAAGCGCAAAGACCTGCTTGCGGACCTCGTCCTGGAGGTCCTCGAGCTTGCCTGGTTCGAAGTCGCTGATCGAGTCGTTCCCGCCGGCGGCGTAGTCCCGGGCCAGCTGGTCCCGGAGCTTCTCGTCGGCGACCTTCGCGATCTCGCGGGCGTGGGCCAGCGGGAGCTTTCCCGCGAGCACGAGCGCGCGGGCCTTCTCGCTCAGGCGCCCGATGTACATCCGGTCACGTACCCAACTCGCCGGCTTGCCGAGCATCGCGGCGACGAGCTCGGACGCAATCCGGCGAACGCGATGATCCAAGAGCGCGTCGTGAGACATTGCCGATTTGACTGCCACTGTGGTGGCGTCGAACGAGGTAGCTGCCGACACGGTTTTTCCAGACCAGACGCCACACCCTTCCATGAGCGGAAGATCAAGTTGCCGGGCCGCCGGGAACGCCTGAAGCTCCATAAGTTCGGCGACGGCCAGCGTCTCCTCCGCCGGCGTCAGGTCCTGACGCTGCACGTTCTCGATCGCCACCACCGTGCGGCGCACGTCCGGCGATAGCGGCGGGACCACAACCGCGCGGACCGTCTTCCATCCAAGCATGCGGGCTGCCGCCAGGCGGCGGCGTCCGAAGACTCGGACGAACGAGCCGTCCTGGGTGTCCTCGACCATGACGGGCTGCAGCTGCCCGCACTCACGCATCGATCCGGCAAGCTGCTCGATCGCCACGGCGTCCCCGACGCGGGCCAAGCGGTCCGGAACACCGCTCGGAGCTTCGATCAGATCGACCTCAATGTCGCGGAGCTCGCCCTTGACGTCGACGCCCAGGATCGGCTTGGGCTGGACCTTCGGATCCGTCTCGGCCTCACGCTTGGCGCGGTATGACTCGGACTTCGCTTTGTTGGCGGCGGTGAAACTCACAGGATCGCTCCTTCCTTCTCCACCTCGGCGGCGGCTTTGCGGTGCTTCTTGCGGAACTTCTCAACGGCGGCGACGATCGCTTTCACGTCCTTGGCGTCCCAGTTGGTGCGGACGCAGATGTCCGGGACGGTCGGGCACTCGTTCATCAGCTCGATGAAGTCGATGACGTGCACAATGCCGGCGGTGACGCACAGGCCGATCAGACGCTCCTGCATGTCCAGCTCGTTGACGTGGACCTTGAAGTGCTCGTTGTGCCCGTCGCCGCGCGAGGCGTCCGCCGACGCCGCGGGCTTCTTGCCCGGTTTGCCGACGCCGCGCTCGTGGGCGGGAGACCCGGGGCCCGCGGCCGGTAGCCCGCGGCCGCCGACGGGCTTGCCGTCGCCGAGCTTCATCTGCTCGGCGTCCGCCTTCTTCTTGGCCTCCGCCTTGGCGTCGGGGGGCATGTCGTACATGAAATCGAGCTCGGGCTCGTCGGCCTTCTCGACGAACTGCTTCACCTGCTTGTTGTGCCAGGCGATCCGCTCGGTCAGGCTGTCGATCTGGATGATCGCCTTGGAGTGCCTGGTGCGGGCCTCGTGCGCTTCGTCAGAGTCTTCGTCGGCGATCTCGTTGATCTCTTCGACCGCCGCGTTGCGGTCCTCGAACGCGTCCTTCCGCGCGTTCTCCAGCTCGCGGCCGACGCCGACGTGGTGGCGGATGGCGTCAGAGACCTCGGGCGTGAAGGGCTTGCCGGTCATGTACTTGGACTTGCGGGCCATGGTGTTCCTCGTGGGTTTGCGGGACGGGTTTCGTGAACAATGCCCGCCGGCCGTTTCCGCGGCCGGGCGGGCGGAGGAGAGACAAGATCAGGTGACGCGCTCGAGCAGGAGCGCGGCGAGCTCGCGGGTGCCAAGGTCGAGGCACTGGTCCTCGGTGACCCACTTGGCGTGGATGAGGTGCCAGCTCACCGCCGGGCGGAGCTGGTCGGTCGCCCAGCGGCGGGCGCGGGACTCGGGCCAGCGCTCAACCACGCGGCGGGCGTGGTCGAGCGCGGCGTCGAGCCGCTCGGAGATCTCTTTGACGCGGGCCCGCCGGTCGTCCCGGGACCGCTCGGCCGCCCGTCCGGCCTCGAGCTCGGCGAAGAGCCCGTCAGAGCCGCGGCGGAGGGCCGCGAAGATCCAGGCCTTGCGGGAGCGGTTGAAGCCGAACTTGGCCTGGTGGTTGGCGTTGGCGATGACGTCCTGGACGTACGCGAGCGTCCGGTCGTGCGACCACCGCCGGGCTTCCGCCTCTGAAAACCCTTCAGCCCGAAGGACGACGACGACTTGCTCGATCTGCTCAAGCCTTGCGCGCTCGGGAGTAGAACAGTCGTCGTTGTTGTTGTCTTCAACTCTGGATTCAGGAAGAAGAGAAGACTCGGAGCGCGCGGAGACCCCGGGCCGGGCCAGTCCGCCGTGGCGGACTAGTCCGCCATCGCGGACTGGCGAGTCCGCCGTGGCGGACTGGTGAGTCCGCCACGGCGGACTCGGCACCCCGTGCTCGGGGTAGTCGGGGGGCGGGCCCGTCAGGCTGAGGGTGACCGCCCGCGTGACCGGTGGCGCTTCGTCGAGCCCCTCGGGCTCCGTCAGTTGAATCCACGTTGTTGAATACGTCGCTGTCGGTAAATGAGTCGTCGTCGTCGTACCGGGCGCACGCACCCGGCGTAAGAGCCCTCGGTCCGCGAGGGTGTTGAGCGCGTCAAAGTACGCGGAGCGGCCCATGCCCACCTCCGCGCTCCATGAGTCGGGGGAGATCTGCCCGACGCCGCCGCGGCCGCAGCGGACCAGCAGCCACATCGCCATCTTGAGCGTGGCCTCGCCGTCGAGCTCGGCCAGGTGGCCGTGCAGGACGACGCGGGCGAGCCAGCGGCCGGCCGCCGAAGCGTGCTGGCCGTCTGCGGTACCACCGCGGCTGGGTTGTGTCGAGTGAGTCGCCAAGTGCCCCCTGCTGACTTGATCCGGAAAACCCGGCGCCCCGGTTAAGGGACGCCGAGCGGTCGTTCTGAAAGAGCTGTCCGTTTCCTCGCGTGCGTCACAGGTTCTTCATGGGGCACCCCCTTTCGCCTGACTCTGAATAACGGCCCCTGGAGTTGCACCAGGCTGTCCGGGTAATGAGCCCGGCCTCTGCGCTCTGGCCGAGTCGACCGCCTTGAACCTGGGTTAGAACGGGATGTCGAAGTCGTCCTCGGGCGGGGCCGGCGGCGTGCCGGGCCGCATGACCTCGCCGGTCTTCGTGTCGATGACCTCGGTCGCTGGCGGCGGCGTCCAGTCCGCGATCGTCTTCGCGATGAACGGGGCCTGGTCGATCTGCGTCATCGCCGGGAAGCCACGGCAGAACTGCTGGTACCAGGGGATCACGTGGCCGGGCACCTCGTAGGGCATCACGCCCTGGCAGCCCTGGTCGGCCCCGCTGCGCTTGAGGTGGTCGAGCAGGTCCTGCCACGTCTTGCCGCGGCTCTTGAGCGCCCAGAGCATCTTGGCGGCGCTGTCCTTGCCGATCGGGCCGGCGGCGGTCGGCGAGGCGTTCTGGCCGCCCTGGCCTTGGGGGAGCTGGCCCGCGGGCAGAGCGCCGGCGAGCGGTGCACGCGGCGGAGGCGTCATCGGCGGGAGCTGGTTGTGAGCGGCGCCGGGACCGACTGTCACCGTGCGCTGTCGCGATGCGGGTGCGTTGGGATCGACCGCGAACGGGTAGACGACGACGTCGAGCGTGCTCTCGCCGAAGTTCGTGACCTGCCCGGCGGTGAGCCCGATCTTGCGACCGTACCAGTCCTCGGTGTTTGGGCTCCCGAGCACGGCCGAGATCGCGTCGAGCCGCGAGTTGTAGAGGCGGAGCGGAAGCGGGTAGCCCTCAAAGTACACAACCCACCGCGTCTTGTTGACCTTCTTCGTGCCCTCTGAAGCCTGGTACTCCTCGGAGTCGAAGCGGGCGATCTTCACGATGTTGACCCCTTGCGGGTCCGGCAGGTCGGCGAGCTCCAGCTTGCTGCGGCTCTTGAGGTCGTTGATGTTCGGCATAGCGTGGTTCCGTGTGGGTGGCGGGGAAACCGGGCGACGTGCAACAAGCGCGCCGCCCAGTGGTGAATGGATCTCTTGGTTTGGGTGTTGCTTAGCCGGTGACGTCGAGCCGGCTTCCGACCAGGTCGCCGACGTGGCCGCTGGTGGGCGAACAGCTACGGTCGCCCTCGCTCATGAGATCGCCCTCGCGGCCGTTGTGGGCCGCGGGCAGGTAGTCGGATTGGTCGCGTACGGCCTCGGCCTCGGCGGACTTCAAGAACCCTTCGAGGGATCGAAGACTGGTGCCCAGGCGGATCATGACGTTGTTGGCGTCCGCAACCGCGTCACGCAGCTTGTAGAGATCCCCGAATGGCATCGGCACCGACACGGTCGGGCGGGCGTTACGAGGCGGATTGGCGCTGTGAAACGGGGTGCTGGACATCAGCGGCTCCAGAACGGAGCAGCCGTGCTACGGCCTCGAGCAAGTCTGCCAGGGCGTTCGCCGACCTCGGCGTTTCGAGTCGCGTAATCGGCATTACGTCGCAGGAAACGCAGAGGCGGCCGTCGCCCGGCAGGAGGCCGGACACGAGCTGCTGGGTGAACGAGGAAAGAATCGACAACTCGCAGGAACCCCACGCCGTCGCGCCAGTCCCACCAGTTCTCACGCCGACGGCTTTTCGCGGGTCGGCGTGGGGTTTCGACGAGTTGTTTGGGCGGGTGGTGTTCATCGGCGTGAGTGGCGAAACATTGCCATGTGTTCGGGCGTCTGTCAAATCGACCTCCGCATTATTCCAATTTAATGAGTTATCCACAATGGCCTCACGCTCGCCGTTTCGACCCTCGGGCCACAGCCCCGGGAGAAACCCCGCAAAGTGCGCAAGTTCCGACAGCGGCGGGTCGTAGTAGCGGTTTTCCGTCGTTCCACGGTGCCTCATCAGGCGGTCGACGGTCTTCTCCGGGACGCCCCGGGAGGTCATCACGGTCGAGAAAAATTTTCTTGCCGAGTGGCTCGTGTACGCCCTCCCGCGCTGGTCAACGGGCGTGATCCCCGCCCGGTCCCGGTCCCGGGCAAAGAGCTGCGACGAGGTCGACGTCGGGAACACGAACGCATCCGGGTCGTCGGGAGAGATCTTCCGCCTGACCGTCCCGCCCTTCTTCTTCCCCTTCGTGATCCGCGTCTCGAACACGGGCCTGGTCCTGGCCAGCTCACGCATCGCCGCCCGGTGCTCGGTCAACAGCCGGACCAGCTCCGGGCAGAGAGGGACCTCCTGGGTGCGCTTGTTCTTCTGGATCGACTTGTGCCAGAGCACGTGCGGGATCTCGTGCTCCAGGAAGACGTGCTTCCATCGGAGCAAGCCGGGCTCCCCAACCCGGCACGCGTGGGCGTACTCGAACATCCGGTAGAGCGTCTGCCAGGACGAGCGCCGGCGGTCTCGGGTCTCCAGCTCCAGCGACGTCGCGATGTGGGCCCGGGCCTCGGCGAGCGTCGCCGCCCTCGAGCCCTCGCCGCCGTCGTCGTCGGCCCGCCTCGCCGACGCCAGGATGTCCGCCGGGAAGTGATCCGGCCGAGCGCTCACCAGCCAGGCCGTGAAGCTCCGGAACGCCGAGAGGTGGTGGTTGTACGTCGTCTTTTTCCAGGTGCCTGCCTCGACGTTGCGCTCGAGGTAGGCCGTTACCGAGGCGTACGTTATATCTCCCAGCGATGCCCACCCGTCGCACGCAACGGCCTTACGAACAATCTCCCCGAAGGCCTGCACCGACTTGGGCTTACGCCCAATCGCGGTCATCTGGCGGAGCCAGTCTTTGAGGGCAAGGTCGATCTCCCCGGGGGTGGCGTCAATGCGCCCCGCGATGGAGCCGGTAGGCAGAGCGTCCGTGCCCGGCGGCGTGAGAGGCCGGGTAGCGTTCATGCTTAGCAAGCTACAAAGCGTGTCCCCGGAATACAACGCCATCTGGGAGATGATCTCGCCAGACGGGTACCTGCTGACCGTAACCAACACCACCGAGGCGCCGCCCGAAGGAACGCTGACCGGCACGGCCGGGTGCGACGGGTCTGGAACAAATCGAAGTAGTCCTGTTGGCATTCCAAACCGGCCCGGCAAGAGGCCGCCCCAAGCGCACTGAAGACCCCCTGTGTACATGGGAAAAGCGGGCGGGTGGGCCAAACCGGGCAATTTGGTTGCCCAGCGCAATTTTCGATCAACAAACCCCCACGAACACGCGATCAGTCGGCCATGGAAGTGGACCAACTCGCCGTTTTGGCCGCCAAGCAGGTGCAAAAGATGAGGATAACTCTGGCCCGGCTTGCCGAGATGTCTAGTGTGGCCCCGAGCTCGCTTTCGCTGTGGATGAGCGGCAAACGGTCGATCCGCCTTCTCTCGGCCATTCGCGTCATGCGGGCGCTGAACATCTTTTTTACCACCGAGGACCCGCATGGACGCAGCCAAGGAAACAGCCAAGTCGCCCCAAGTTCACAAGATCGCCGCCGGTTTGATCGGGCTCTCCGTGCCGATCGATTCGCTCCACCTGGACCCGGCAAACGTCCGGCACCACGGCGACCGAAGCCTTAGCGCGGTGGCGGCCAGTCTTGCCCGCTTCGGGCAGCAGAAGCCCATCGTCTTCGACGAAAACATGGTGGTTGTTGCCGGCAACGGAACGCTGCAGTGCGCCCGCAGCCTTGGTTGGACCCACATCGCGGCGGTCCGCAGCCAGCTCGCCGGCGTTGAGCGGGTTGCGTACTCCATCGCCGACAACCGGACGGCAGAGCTCTCGGCCTGGGACGACGACGCGCTCCGGTCCACGCTCCAGGAAATGGACGCCGCGACGATCTCCGACGTGGGATTCAACGACGACGAGCTGGCAGAGTTCATGAAGGACGGACAGTCCGGCATGCAGCAGGACGAGGCTCCGCCGGCCGCCGCGGCGTCGGTTGCAAAGGCCGGCGACCTGTGGGTGCTCGGCGCGCACCGGCTTTTGTGCGGAGATTCCACGAAAACCGAGGACGTAACCCGCTTAATGAACGGGTTACGCGCGCGGTTGTTCGCGACCGATCCGCCCTACCTGGTCGGGTACGACGGCACCAACCATCCGCAGTCCTTCACGGGCGGGGCGAGCAAGGACTGGTCCGGCTCGTACGGCACGACCTGGGACGACGCCGACGAGAACAGCCAGCTCTACGAGGGGTTCATCTCGACCGCCGTGCAGCACGCCCTGCAGGACGACACTGCCTGGTATTGCTGGCACGCGTCCCGCCGGCAAGCCATGCTCGAGGCCGCGTGGAATCGGCACGGCGCGTTCGTGCACTGCCAGATCATCTGGGCCAAGAACCGCCCCGTTCTCACGCGCACCTGGTACATGTGGCAGCACGAGCCCTGCCTCATGGGCTGGAAGAAGGGGTGCAAGCCCGACAAGGCCCCGGAAGCGACGTCGACCTCCACCGTCTGGGAGATCGACACCATCCCCAACGGCGACGAACGGCCGGACCACCCGACCCCAAAGCCCGTCGAGGTCTTCGCGATCCCGATGCGCCAGCACACCCGCCCGGGCGACGTCTGCTTCGAGCCCTTCAGCGGTTCCGGCACGCAGATCGTCGCCGCCGAGCAGCTGGGACGGCGCTGCTTCGCGGTCGAGATCTCGCCCGTGTACGTTGACGTCGCGATCCGTCGCTGGCAGAAGCTGACCGGGCAAGCGGCTAGGCTCGACGGAGACGGCCGGACGTGGGCGGAGATCGCCAGCGATCGCGGCCTCTGCCTCGACTCCGAAGGGAAACCATGCCCCGCGCCCCAAAGCGACCGTGCAAGCACCCCGGCTGCCCCCAGCTCACCGAAACCAGATACTGCCAAGCCCACGCGAGCCAAGAGCGGCAAGAGCAGCAAGCCCGCACCTGGCGCACAACCGAAGGCTCGGCGCACTCGCGCGGGTACGGCGCCCGCTGGCGACGCCTGAGACGGATGATCCTCTCGCGCGATCCGGTGTGCACCATCTGCCAGCGTGTGCCCTCGACCGAAGTGGACCACATCACCCCCAAGCACTTGGGCGGCGAGGACACGGACGAGAACCTGCGTGGGGTGTGCCACGCCTGCCACCAAAAGAAAACGACCGCCGAGGGGAACGCCGCTCGACGGTCATCATGAGTTGGCAGCCTGACCTGAATCAGGATCAGTTGGGGTGTTCGGTGACCTCGATGGTCATGGACGTGACTGCCGAGTAGGTGATCTGCACCTTCCCGTTGCCGTCGTTGTACGCCGTCGGGATAGGGCCGATCAGGCGTGACGCACCAGCAGGGATGGCGATCACCCCGTTGCTCAGCGTCATAGCAGGGAACTGCCCATCCGCGGGCCTGTTGGTCAGGACAGCGGCGAGCGTGACGTTGATGCTGCCACCGCTCCCGTTGGAGACGCGGATGACAGCGCGTCCCCTGGGGTTGAGCACGGCGTCGCCGCCGGCCGAGCAAGAGACAGGTGCGGGGTTGACGCCCGACATTGAGGGCGTGACGACGGTGAGGTCTGCCATGACGATGCTCCTTGGGGCCGTCCGTTGGCCCGTGGCGCGAGTCTAGACGGCGGCACTCATGGGTCCAGCGCAGCGGCACGCGGCCAGCGGCCTCCAACGTGGCGGCCCAACGGGCCCGCCGTCGGTGCCCGCCGGAGGCGGCCGGGCGGCCCGCGGCGGGCCGGGGCGACCCCCGAGGGGGAGGGGGGGTCGGGATCTCTGGGGCGTGCGTCTAGGGACAGATC
>ERZ869921.148-NODE-148-length-42865-cov-27.738215_pt1 | contig 42865 bp, 45 predicted proteins | sample MGYA00579310_ERZ869921 | MGnify/ENA primary metagenome ERZ869921 (study PRJEB32216, sample SAMN09231816) | wastewater metagenome | place: USA: Maryland | collected 2016-06-21 | study: EMG produced TPA metagenomics assembly of the PRJNA472060 data set (Reclaimed...
GTCCTTCGGGTCGCCCTCGAACGGCGGCGAGTATGGCGTGGTCGCCGAGTCGTCATCGTGAGCGGCCTTGAGTTCGGCGGTGAGCCGGTCGATCTCGTCGCGGAGCTTGGCAACCACCGACTTCACCTCGTCTTTGACCTCGCACAGGAAGTCAACGGTGCACGACTCGTTCACGGACGCGCCTACCTCCGTGCCGATGGCGATGATGGCGGCCCGCAGCTTGTTGGAGTCGCGGCGCTCGATGGACCACTTGTCGTGGGTTAGCTCGTAGACCTTCTGGAGATTGTCGATCTCGTCGCGCATGGCGCGGAGCCACCTTCCGGCTTTGGGATACGGGTGGAAGAACGCGGCAATCTGTTCGCGGGTGGGGATCATCGGCGCACCTCGTAGGTGATGCGAATGGTGGCGGCGCAGTAGTGGTTATTCCAACCCTCGATGTGGTTGCGGGCTGCATCGAGATCCAGAAAACGCGGGCTGCATATGCAGCCGTTCCGGCTGTCAACGATTCCGAACTCGGTGAAGGTCTTGATCTTGGGACGCGGCTTCTTCGCCGCCTTCTTGGCTGTCTTCTTCATTCGTCTCGCTCCTGTTCAAGCTGCGCGACCCGTCGGCGAAGTTGCTCGACGGTATCCCGCAGCGTTTCGTTTTCCTTCCGCACGCGCTCGAACTCCTCGAACGCGTCGGCGTAGTTCTGCGCGATGGTGGGCAGGTGCTCGCGCCATCGGCGGCGGGCGGTCTTGGTCATGGCTGCACCTTCGCGGCGGCTAGGGCCTCACGAAGCCTTGCCACGACAGGGCAGGTGTCGCGTTGGTCGTGACGGTCAGCTAGACCGTGATGCACTGCATCGCATCCCTGGTCATTGGCGAATGGCTGCGACGCCTTGACCAGCGCCGCCAGCTTCGCCCCGCGCTCCGTCGCCAGCTCGCACCAGGCGCGCTCGGATTCCGCGTGCTTGGCGAGCGTGGCCTTGAGTGCGTCCCGCTCGGCCACCACCGCCGCATGCTCGCGCCTGACGTGCTCCAGGAACGCCAGCGAATCGCCGTTGGTCTGGATGCCGTTGAGAAGCAAGGACCGCGCTTCGCTCCGCTCGGCCTCGGCGTCCGCCAGCTTCGCCTTGCAGTCAACAATCTCTTGGTAAGCGTCCTGAAGCGAAACTCGACATTGCGACAGGCTGTCCATCGGGTTGGTGTAGTGCCTCATAGCGACTCCTCGGCGCGGGATGCAGCAAGAGCGACCCGCCTCATCTCGGCAAGTAGCTTATTATGGTCCGTGACAACCCCGACCTCGTTCCCATCGATATCTCCAACATCAAGTGATACCCAGCCAACGAACTGTCGCTCACTGTTTTGCACAGCAGCCACCAGCGCCGCCAGCTTCGCCTTGGCGTCCCGTAGCTCCTTGCGTAGCGGCCCGACGCAGGTGCAGTGCCGTTCGTCGCCGCACGACTCGCCAGCCGCCCTAGTTGCCGACTCGCGCCAGTCGTCCCGTTCGTCACGGGCTTCCTGCAACGCAATCTTCAACGCCTCGTATGGATGCATGTCTGTCATGGTCGTCTCCTAGATCTCCTGAATGGGTTCCGAGTTGCCTGTCCAGTCGCCGTGGGGGCGTTGGGTGGTCACGGCTGCACCTTCGCGGCGGCTAGAGCGGCACGATCCAGTCGGTCAATCTCGGCGGCGACCAGCGCACCAGCGATGACGAGCCTCTGCCTAGTTTCACGATGCTTTTCCAGCAAGCCCCAAAGATCCGGTGGAGAGGCAAATACCCTGAGATGTGTGTGGGCTGCGGCCAGCTCAGCAGCACGGTATGCCAAGGCTCCACCAGAATGCTCGTCGTCGTGGTCGTTGCCCCACTTCTCCATCTGCCGAGAACGTTCGGCCGCGATGTCGCATGCCCCTTTTGAGGCCAGCTTCGCCTTGAGCGCGATATGCGCCTCGCACAGCCGCTGCACGTTGCTCATGTCGTGCGTGCCTTCGGGGCGGCCTAGCGCGTCCCAGGCTTGCGTCTCTGCGGCGTCGCGCTCGGCCTCGGCGGCCTGCTTCGCCGCCTCGTGCAGCCGCCGCAGCTCGTCGATTTCGGTCTGGTTCATCACGCGCCTCCTGCCAACAGGCCGTGCCGAATAACCGCGAGGGCCAGCGATGCCAGCGTCTTGATGGAGTCGTCTTGGTTGCACACGAACGGGTTGTTCTGCTCGCCTGGTCCCATGCGGCTCATCGCGATTTCCTTGATGGCGGTGATGATGCCATCCACCGTCGCCGCCTCGCGGTCGGTCAGTGGCACGTTTGAGAACGTCGTTTCAGTCTGTGTCATCTGTCTTCCTCGGTTGTGGGCTCGCGCCCGGTTAGATGCTCGGTGTGATGTGCTCCACGCGGACGCCAGCAGCCTCGGCCTTCCGCACCATGTCGCGCGTCCCAGCCCCACCAGGGTAGGCCAGCACGAGGTCCGGCTTGCCTTCGTCCAGCATTCGCTGGTTGCGGATCGGGCCAGCCGCCTTGCCGAAGTTCGCCCAGTCGGCTTTGTAGACGCGGACGTGGACATCGTTCCACTGCGCCCATTCGTGGGCGTCGGCGTCGATGCCTTCACAGCCGCCGTGGATGATCTCCAGCAGGTGGCCGTGTTCGTCAAGGAGCGGTCGCAGCGCGGCATCAATGGCGCGAGGGTCGCGGTTGTTCCTGCCGCCGCAGACGAGGACGATGAACGGGCGGTCGGTCACTGGGCGGCCCTCCTGTTCCGGTAATCGACGCACCCAGGGCACTGGCACGACGCCGCGCCCAGGGGCATGTTCGGGATGTGCTGTTTGCTGGCCGCTACCACGGTGCGCCCGTTCGCGTTGATCGGTGCCGATCGGTTCGGTATCACCTCGTCCTGCCAGTGCCGCCCGTTGAGCCACGTCGCCGGGTGCTTGTAGAACTCGCGCGAGGGGTTGGCGTCGCTGGTCGCCCGTGCCTTGTCCACAATGGCCCTCAGAAGCTCGCCAGTGGGCTTTAGGCTGGCCCACGCCTTCTCGGCGGCGTGCTTGCCGATCTTGTGCCCGTAGGCTTGCCAGAAGGCTTGGAAGCCTTCCTCGTAGACACCAAGCGCGCCAGCGCGCGGAGTCTGTACTCTGGATGGCGGTTCGCCGGTTCGCGGTACAGAGGTTGGCGGTTCACGGTTCACGGTTAGGCTTTCATCTGGGTTACGAGTGGGTTGCGACTGGGTTTCACTCGCTATCCCATCGGTAACCGTTCGGTTAGCGGTCGGTTTCCTTGGCCTGCCACCCTTCTGGCCGTTCTCCGAGTTCTTCTGGCAGTAGCTCCGGTATTCGGAAATCTCCTCGTCGCACCGCTTCTGGTGCCAGCCGTCATCCTGCTGGGTGAAGAAGTCAGCCAGCACGACGGACAAGTCCTCGGCCTTGACGCGAAGCCTGCGAGCCAGCCAATCCAACGGCTTGTCGATGGGGCTCTCCGTCTCGTAGTAGTAGTCAAGCAAGCGCATGTAGGCCAAGTCCTCGTCGTTGGTTAGGTGAGCTGTGGCAGACCTGTAGTCGCCGATGTGCCGCTTGTAGTGGAACATCTGGCTATTGCTTCGCCTCGCGCGCCTTCCGCACCCACTCCCGGACCCGTAGCCGCTCGGCCTTGCTCTTGCGCGGGGTCACGGCGCCACCCCCAGTTCGCGCAGGATCTCGAGCGCCTCGTCGTTCACGATGGCGAGCAGGCGGGCCTTCTTGGCGCGCACATCGTCTTCGCGCTTCTTGCTGGCAGCACGCTCGGCATCCCACTGGGCGAGCTTCTCGCGGTGCTTACCCTCTAAGATCTGCGGGTCGTGCTGCTTGCAGTATCCAGCAGCGGTCGATGGTTTGCGTAGGCACTGGTGCGCGCGCCACGCACCTTCTCCAAATACCCTGCCTAGGCATCTGGTAGGGTCCGCAGGAGGATCGTAGCGGAGGCTCACGGCGCCACCCCCAGGATATCCATCGCCTCGTCGTCACGCGCATACCCGCGCAACAGCTCCTCCTCGGTCACCGTCACCACGGGCGGATACGGCCCGGACTGGCGGCGGAGGCGCTCGGTCAGCGCGCGGATGGTTTCGGCGTCGTCGGTCATGGGGTGGGCTCCTTCGTAAAACTGCCGGGCGGCGACTCGCAGCACCGCCCGGCTGCACCACAGCGCCCCTGCCACGCACTTCGATGGTGGCAGACGCGATGGGGTGCGGAATGGGAAAGGCCCCCGTGGCCGCGCCATGACACGCCACGGGGGAAAGAGCGAGGCGCCATGGACACGGGCGCCGGGGGAAGTGTAGCGCGGGAAGGTTCGGAAGCAAGTGGAAGATGGCGCTTGCTTCCTGATCTTTCCGTGCTAGGCTTGCTGGACCATCGCGCAGTGTCACGGCTCGCGCTGCGCAGGTAACAACAACAGAGCCTAGAGAATCCGATGGCTACCAAAGCGAAAGAAGCGTCTTCCGAGATCCAGGTTGTGCAGGTCAAGCGGAAGCGCCTGACCGTGAAAATCCTCGGCACGTCGCCGATCCTGTTCAACTGCCTCGCTGAGAAGACTCGCGCCGAACTGCTCATGCCGAGTGTGAAGAAGAACAAGGTTGAGCGCGCGACTACGTTGAAGCACAACCCCTACCGCGAGTTCCGCGATAGCGCCGACAAGAACAACGACCCGAATCAGCCGACGCTGATCCAGATTCCGAGCACGGCCTTCAAGGGTGCCTTGTGCTCCGCGGCTATCGACCTCCCCGGCAGTGCGACGCGCGCCGCAATCGGTCGGCTCACCTACGTCGATGGCGATTACGTCGGCGTCTACGGGAAGCCGAAGCTGCACATGGCCATCGTCCGCATGGCGGATATCAGCCGCACGCCAGACGTTCGTACGCGGTGCTGCTTGCCAGAGTGGGCGTGCGAACTGACAATCTCCTTTGTGACCCCGATCCTCGCCGAAAGCGCGGTCCTGAACCTGCTTGCTGGCGCCGGTATCACGCAAGGCGTCGGCGACTTCCGCACCCAGAAGGGGAAGGGCAACTTCGGCTCCTTCGAGATGGTCCACGACGACGAGACGGAAGCCCGGTGGCAGCGCATCGTTGCCGAGGGTGGCCGCGCCGTGCAAGAGCAGGGCATGGCCGAGCCTGAGTGCTACGACGCGGAGGCTGCGAAGCTGCTCGCGTGGTTTGATACCGAGGCCGAGCGCCGAGACTTCAAGGTGACCAAATGACGCTACACCCGCCGATGGATTCTTCCGACGACGACCCGCTCCCGAGCGGCATCCTCTCCGTGACCTCCGACGCTCACAGGGCCATTGCGGCCCTGGAGCGCGGCGGGCGCCTCACTGCCGAGCAGGTGGTCGAGGATGCACGCGACCCGGATAGCCCGCTGCATGGCTACTTCACTTGGGACGATACCGAGGCTGCCAACGCGCATCGGCTCAACGAGGCCCGTGCGCTTATCCGCAGCGTGAAGGTAGTTGTCACCTACGAGAACCAAAAGGTATCGACGCCGCGCTACGTGCGCGATACGGCGCAGCCGGCAGCATCGCAGGGCTACGTGTCGGCCGAACAGATCCGACTGGAGCCCGAGAACGCCCGCGCACTGATGCTCTACGAGTTCGGTCGCGCGTCGGCCCACGTATCGCGCTCCATCGACATCGCCAAGGCTGTCGGCCACGGCGAGGATGCAACGGAGATTATGCAGCGCATCGAGAAGCTTCTTGCCAAGCTCAAGAAGTGATTCGCATTGTCCAGGACAGGAGTGGTGAGGAGCGCGCTGGAATGGCGAGGCAGATCCGGCGGGGCAAGGCGTGGTTTGGATGGGCGCGGCGTGGAGGGCCGGGCAAGGCAGACACGTCGAGGATTGGACTGGTTTGGGCTGGCGAGGCAGACGCGTCTAGGAACGGCGGGGACTGGCCGAGCATGGCGGGTCGAGGCAGACGCGGCGAGGCGCGGTCTGGCATGGAAGGGACAGGATAGGCAGGGCAGATCCGGCGAGGCAAGGCCCGGACTGGCGTGGACAGGCGCGGCACGTCGGTAGCTGCAAGGTGTGGCGAGGCTGACACGGCGTGGACGGGACGGGATTGGCATGGCGCGGCACGTCGGTAGCTGCAAGGTGTGGCGTGGCGGACAAGGCGAGGAGCGGCGCGGCCCGGATGGGTGTGGCGAGGCAGGGCAGACACGGCAAGGAGGGGACGGGACTGGCTTGGCTTGGCAGACCCGGACGGGCACGGAGTGGACTGGTCGGGCTGGGCGCGGCGTGGCAGACGAGGGCGGGCGTGGAAGGTAACGGCGAGGCGAGGTCAGGCAGACACGGGACGGCAAGGCGTGGAGCGGAATGGCGCGGCGTGGCAGACGAGGCAAGGACGGGCGAGGACTGGCGCGGCGCGGCGAGCGTCGGCTAGGCAGACAAGGCAGGGCTGGTTGTGGAATGGCCGGGCTGGGTGAGGCCGACACGGCAAGGCGCAGACTGGACGCTACCGCTGCCCGGTAACCAACCCTCGCCCGTAGTCGATCGGCCCGCTTGGCTCCGCCTTGCCATCCTCCACGTCCTGCGCATAGCCCAGCGCGCGAGAGATTGGCGACAACGGCAAGCCCGACAGGATGGTCAGCAGCGTCCCCAGGTTGCGGATCTGGTAGCTGGTCAAGTCCTCTCCAGCCGCCACGTTGGCCGCGGCGAACATGCCTTGCACCGCGCTCTGCAACGTCGTGCCGGCCGGCGTCGCGGACAGGCGGCTACCTTCGCTCTCGCCCAGCGACAACACGAGCGGGCCCGCGCCGGGGATGAGCCCGGTGGCGTTGCGCAGCAGCGACTTGCCGTAGAGAAGCGCCAAGTCGTCCAGATACTTGTCGTCGTCGTCCTTGTCCACCTTGCCCGACAGGAACGCGCGAAGGGTCGCCTCGATCATCGCCGGCATGACCAACGCCCACAGCGCGATACGGGCACGACCGCCCTTCTGCGCGCCCATGAGTTGGTTGAGCACCGTGTTGGAGTAGCTGCCGAACTGCGTGAACAGCTTGGCCAATGGGGTGCCTGCTTCGTAGGCCGCAAGGTCCTCGGGGTTCTGCGAGCCCTGGACGCGCCGCAGCACGCTGTCGGCCTGCTCGACGGCATACGCTTCCATCTGCTCGGACGTGGCCAGCACGTTGGACTTGCCCTCAGCGAACGCCTGCGCGTAGGCCGCGTGCCACGTCACCGTATCGGCAATGCCCTGCATTAGCCGTTGCGGGAAGAACGCCGCGTTACCAAGCTTGTCGCGCGTGACCTTGAGCCCCGGCACGAAGCCAGGGTCGCCCATGCGCGCGATGTCCTGGGCCATCACCTTGGTCTTGGCGTCCATGCGCTGGCGGAAGTAGTCCGACCGCGCCGCCGCGTCCTGATACGCCTTCGCCGGCCCCTTGAACCACAGGCCCAGCGCGCTCCGCATGTACCGGCCCTTGACCTCACCGCGCGCGTTGCTGATGCCGGTGACCTGGATAAGCGCGTTGAAGAAGTTGAGCCCCAACGCCGCGAGGCTTGTGCCCCGGCGCAACAGCGACGCCAGCGTGTCCACCAGCGGGATGTCGCTCGGCCGGCTCGATGCCTGCGTTGCGGTGTTCTCCAGCCATGGCGTGATGATGGCGTTGGCCGCGTCCCGGTCGTAGGCCGAAAGCACGTCGGCGAACTGGCGCTCGCGGGACAGCCGCAGCACGTCCCGAATGGTCGGTTGCAGGTGGATGAACCGCAGTTCGCTGTCGATGCCGATAAGCTGCCGCGCCACGTTGAGCACGAGCGGCTGTGCGTAGTTTGGGTTGCGCTCGATGGTGAAGCCCTTGCCCGTGCTCACGCTCCACTCGAAGTTCTGCTCCATGCCGGCGATGCCCTCGATGGACTCGGCCGGCCGCGGCTGGCTCACCTCGTCGCGGTCGGTCGTCGCCGGCACGTAGCCGCCAGGGTATGTCCCGAACGGCGTTTCGACGGGGCGAAGCTCGATGGTTTCAAACTCGCGGCCGTAGAGCGCCTTGTGGGTCTTCTGCGCCTCGGGCAGCACCTTGGCGTAGGTGCTCCAGACGAAGTTCACGTAGTCCCAGTGCTCCTTCGTGATGCGCCCCTCTTGGTGCATGCGCCCGATGAACGCGTCCCAGTTCTTCGTGTCCACGAACTTGCCACCCGTCTCCGGGTCGTCGTAGACCGGGCACCACTGGCGCACCTTGTCGCCCAGCAGCTTGAAGCGGTTGGAGTCGCTGCCCGTGTGCATCATGGCGCCGACGACTTCCTTGATGCCGCGGAACGTGTGCCCCTTGCCAAGCTCGGGCGCGTCGATGTTCGCGTCCCACGCCTTGCCGCTCGCCTTGGCCAGCGCCATGAGCCTCGGGTGCATCTCGGCGATGATGCCGGCCTTGGCGTCCCGGTAGCGTTGCAGCGCGCGCATGACCGGCTGGACGAGGTAGGCCATGAACGGGCCATCCTTGCCGCCGTCCATGAATCGCGCCCAGTGCTCCATCCGCTTGAGCGAGGCGACCGCGTTCCAGCCGCGCAGAATCCACCGGGTCGGCCCCGATGGCGTCTCTCCGCCCGGCGCCTTGGTGCTCTTGGCCCGCTCCGGCAGGGTGCCCACCTGCGCGCGCAACTCGGCCGATGCCTCCTGCAACGCGACCTTGCGCCCGTTGGCCTCCACCTCGTTCACCCGGCGGGCAAGGTCCCACAGCGCGGAACCCATCTCGGCCACGTCCCGGAAACGCTCCAGCGGAACATCCTTCCACGGGGCGACGCCATCGGCCAGGAGGCCCTGTAGCTGCCCGCCAATGACTTGATGGTTCTTGGCCGTGTCTACGATGGCCTGGCGCCAGATCGTGGCTTGCTGGGCCGTTTCCGGCTGTTTGGTGAGCCCGTAGGCTGCGCCTAGCACGCGACCGGCGTTCACGATGTCAATATTGCGCGTCTCGGCCACCTTGGAATCCGCCGCAGCGAATCGCTTCCAGTCCTCGCGGGCCTTGTCAATCTCGGCGCGGACCTTGGTTGCCTGCTTGGCAAGCTCGCCCTGCATGAGTTGCTTGCGCTTCCACAGCAGCGCGTCGTCGAACTTGCCGGCCTTGCTCGCGCGCATGGACTCGCGCGCCGCGTTGGCTTCGGCCAGTGCGAACTGGTGCGGGCTGATGCGGCCGGTTGCCATGGCGGCAAGCTGGCGGCTGGCGCTGGCCCGAAGCTGCCTGCGGACCTGGTTGATGGGCTGGCCGGCCTTGGCAAGGTGCCGCCACTCGGTCGCCACGAAACGGGCGCGGGCCTCGTTGTGCAGTGCTTCGGTGATGGCGGCTTCCATCTCGTCGCTGCCGGGCACGAGGTTTCCGTGTTCCTCGATCATGCGGGCGTCGGTGCGCTCGGCGACCACTTCCTCGATGGGGCGGCTGGCGACCATGGCACGCACCAGTTCCTCGCCGCTGGTGTAGCCAACGACCTGCGCCACGGTGTCCAGTGGGAGTCCGTTGGCCGCGAGCAGGCCGTTCTTGCCGGTGCCGAAACGCTTCTCGCGAGTCTCGTCGCCCAGCGGGTTCTGGCGGAACTCGGTCAGGTTCAGCTTGAGGGGGATGGACCGCTCGCCGTTGTCGTCCATCTCGCCGTAGCGGATGCGCTCCATGGCGGCGTAGACCTTCTCCTCGGATGCCTTGCGCATCTCGTCGGCTTCGACCTTTTCACGCGCCGCCTTGCCCTCGCGCTGGAGCGCCTTGAGCAACCGGCTCTTGGCCCCGGTCAGCCACTTCATTTGCCGCAGCGAGGCGCGCGTGTGGTCCATCACGGCCATCTCGTGCGCCTCGGCCACGGCCGCTTGGTATTCCGTCCACCCGCTCGGCCCCGCGTCGGGGTTCGCCTTGGTGAACTCCTCCTCGGTGGCGAACATCGGTTGCATGGACCGCAGCGCCTCGGCCTGCGCAATCGCGTCCTCGCTGGCCACCATGCGGTCGAACACGCCGCGCACCTCTGGCGTCAGGAACGGCAGGTCACGCCCGAACTCGGCCCGATACGCCGCGTTCACGCTGTCGCGGATGTTGCGGTACGCAGCGCGCACCCACTTGGCGAAGCGGCGGAAGATGCCTTCCATCTCCTCGCTCGGTGCCTTGCCGTCGAACAGGTAGACCTCGAACGACCGCGCGAACGCCTCGTGATGTGGCGTCTGCTCGGCCAGCGACATCGCGTTCCACGTCGCCACGTCCTTGACGCCGAACCAGTCGAGCACCGTCTGCACGTCGGCGACCGTCTCGGCCGGGGCGTCCTGCTGCGAGGCAAGGTCCGCCATCATGGTCAGGAACGCGTGGCCGAACTCGTGCAGCACGGTGCTGCTGTCGGCATCGGCGGTCAGCGTGACGGTGAAGCTGGCGGGGTCGAAGGTGCCTTTCGTGGTCTGCTTGAGGATGTTGGGGTCCGCGGGGTCGAAGGTGCCGCGGTTGTTGACGCTCTTGATCTGCTCGGGCAAGAACGCCACGTAGATGGTTCCGCCGCCCTTTCCCTCGCCTCCAAAACCGTCGCTAACCACACCGTCGAATCCAGTGACCTCGACCACAGATCGGTTCACATACTCGGCACTCAGCCCCCCACCGACCATGCCCCCCATCTGGTCTACCGCCCTGTTGTCCGACGCAATCAGCTTGGCCGCCTGCGACACAGCCCCGGCAACGCTTGTGTAGGTGTCGCCGTAGTTGGCAAGAAAGCCATCCCGGATGTCGGTCCCTTCCGCAGCGGACTCCATCTCGGCTGCACGCATGAGAATCTTGCGCAGTTGCGTCGCCGTGAACCCCTTCTGCGACAACGCCATCGGCTTCTTGATGGACAGATACGTGCGCAGCAGCGTTCCATCGCTCGCGTATCCAGACGCTACCTTCTCGTCGGTGGTGAAGTAGAAGCCGGCGCCTTCCGCGCGCCCATTGGTGCCGATCTTGGAGAAGTCAAAAGCAAAGTCCTCGGTCGGCGACTTGCTGCCGTGGTAGACCACCAACGGCGCACCCGTCTCGTTCACGACGCGACTCCCCTGGAACCATGCCTTGAACTCCGGCGAGTCCGTCTTGGCCATGCCGGTCTGCTTGAGGATGTTGGGGTTCGTCGGGTCGAAGGTGCCGGAGTTGTTGACGCTCTTGATCTGCTCGGGGCGGAAGGCGATGTAGCTGTCTCCACGCCCCTCCATCGCGTTGGCGTAGACGATTCCATCAAACCCCTTCTCGGTCAGTAGATCACGCAGCGCAGCGTTGTTATCCTGCGCCGCAAAGACCGCGTCGTACTCGCCTTCGCTGATGGGGACACCAGCCTTCCTTGCCTCTCTGATGACCGACTGATAGCCCCACACGCCAAGATCCGGAAGCCGCAGCGGGTTGCTGATGCTGAGGAAGAACTGGAACGCTGGGCCGAACTTCTTGGCCTGCTTCTCTGACCCGAAGTGCGCCCCCATCTCGTAACCGTCTCTTGGCATCCGGAACTCTGAGAAGCCAAGCTCCGGTGAGGATGCCCTGTATGTCCTCTTGCCGGATGCATCCTTGCCGATGGTTCCCTTTGGCCTGACCACCTCGTCCGTCCCGTGGTAGACCACCAACGGCGCCCCCTTCTCGTCCACGACCTTGCTGTCGCCAAACCACGCGCGAAACTCCGGCGAGTCCGTCTTGGTGGTTCCCGTCTGCCGCAGAACATCGCCAGTCAACAGAGGATCTTTGCGCCCAAACCGGCCCTTTACGATGGTGTCGCCTGCCGGCGTGTCAGCAGTAAGATGCGGCCCGGTGGCGGATCTTTGCTCGGCAGTCATGGTCCCGCGCTCGGCTGCGTTGCGCGCCTCTACTTCGCCATGAAGACGGCGATACGTCTGGTATGGGTCCAGAAGATTGGCCGCCTGCGCAAGGTCGAACGCCTCAGGCCCGTCAGGGGCGGATTCGGCAGACTCAAGAAACTGCTCCGTCCACTTCACAGAGTTCTGGAACTCGACGAAGCGGAACGAGTCCGTCACGTCAAACTTGGTGCGGATACCCCACACTTCTGGCAGGGCCGTCCCGTCCCGGACGGCGTCCCTCGCCTCGCCCACAAGGCGCATACGCTCTTTTGCCAGCGAAACGGCTACCTGCACCATTTCCTGCTTTGTAACGGTCGTCGGGCTACCTCCAGAAGCGAAGCCCTCGTGCTCTTGAATCCAGTGCTGTATCTCGTGCAGGAGCGAAGGAATCACTTTCTGCATCGGCATGCTGTCGCTGATGCGAATCGTTGGCCATTCGCCGTTAAGGCTTAGGTGGGCGCCGCTGCCAGACGTTCCTTCGACGAGAACGTCAGCCAGACGCGGGTATGCCTTGAATAGAGATGGGTGGTCTAGAACATCTCCCAAGAACAAGTCCTGCGGCTGCACGTCTTGGTTCTCAAATGTCCATCCAGCCTTGCGCTTGCGGCCAAAGGCAAGCGTCTCGCCAAATGGGCTAGGAGATCGTTCCGGCAGTAGCGGCTTGAGACTCGCTTGGCTGTCGTCAATCTCAAACCGCATTTTGCCGTCGGCCCCGCGGAACCATCCCGTATCCTTGCGGACTTGGTCTGGAGATTCCCCTGCCTCAAGCCTCTTGCTCGCAGAGTTGTAGGCATCCCGGTCCACTCCTGACTCGGCACTGATGCCGGCGAACTGCCGCACCACCGCGCCGGCTGGAGCCTCCCCGCGCACCACCGACAACGGATACTTGGCCGCAAACTCGCTCGGCAGCATCTTGGCGCGGGCGGCCTGCAACGCCACGAACGAGCCGTAGTAGCTCGCCGCGGCATCGGCACTGCGCTTGTCGAACTTGCCCGTGGCCAGCAACTGCGCACGGAGCCCGGACTCGACCTCTCGCACGGACTCCTTCACGGCGTCCATGTCGGCCTTGAGCTTCTCGTATTCGGCGGAAGCCTGCTCGGCCATCTTGGGCGCGTCGGCCTGGAACTTCTCGCCCTGCGACACGGTGAAACCGGTCTGGGTGAACTTGACGTGAGGGATCATCGCCGCGCCGATATCGGTCTTGGCGAGCTTGGCCGCGAACAGATCGGTCGGGATGGACACGGGGCCACCGTCCGCGTCGGCCTGCTCAAGCTGGGCCACCACGTCGGGCACCAGCGCGCCCAGTTGCTCCTCGGTTACGCCCGTCTGCTCCAGCACCGCGCGCAACTGCTCGGGCTCGATGAACATCTCTTGCGCGTCGGTGCCTTCCGCTGCCTTGGCCACGAACTGGCGGAAGCGGTCTGGGCTCCGCTTGGCGAGTTCGGATGCGTTGGCACCCTTGGCCAGCTTCTCCAGCAGCTCCTTGCCTCGCATGGCTTGGTTCGCGCGCATGCTGTCGCTGATGAACTGGGCGCCTGGACCGGGAAGCCCCAGCACGCTCATGGCCTGCACGGTCTGCACGAACACGTCACCCGTGCGCGTGCCAATCTCGGCCCACGTCATCGGGCTTTGGTCGGGCCGTTCGCGCTCGCGGGCGATGCGCTCGCCGGCCATCGTGACGAACTCCTGCATCGTCTCGGTCGCCGTCTCGGCAGCCAGCACCTTGAGGTATTCGCGTCCGAAGCCCGCCACCGCCGCGCCGGCAGTCCGCTCGGCCAGCCCCTTCACGATGGCGGCTTCGGCGTTCTTGAGGAAGACGTTGCGGTACGCAGCCTTGAACGGGGCCGCGGCAATCTTCGCGCCCACGGCCTCCAGCGCGCCGTTGATGAGCCCGACGCCCAGCCCCGACACCTGCGAAGTCTCGTGCGAATAGCCTTGCCGGCGCAGCTCGTTGTAGTGCGAACCGCCTTCGACCGCTGCGGCCTGCGTGATGAACGCCGCACCGGTTGCCCAGGTGAACGCCACAGGGCTTGCCACGGGCGCGTACGGGCCGGCAGCGGTTGCAGCCACACCAGCCGCGGCACCGGCACCGAGGCTGTTCGCCATGGATCCGGCCATCTGGGAGAAGGTCTTGACCACGGATTCGGCCCAGCCATCGCCGCCGTCGAGGATGCCGCGCTTCTCGATGACAGCCGCCCGGATACGGTCCTCGCGCGAGTCCATGCCGAGCATGCGCCGCGTGCCGATCCAGCCGTATTCGTTCTGTGCACGGCCGGCGTTCCAGCTCCGCTTGAGCCAGTCGAAGCTGCCCTCAACCAGCTTGAGGTTGCCGATGTCGTCGTGAGCCACCGACGCGAACTTCACGTCGGAGAATCGGTCAAGCAGCGCCGGGTAACGGTCGCGCAGCTCTCGGTATTGCAGTTGGCGCTCCTTCACCATCTTGCGCGCGATGTCCATGTTCTCGGCCACGGACTCCACCGGCTGGCCAAGAGCGCGGGCATGCATCTCGGCCTCGGCGCGCATGCCGGGGTCAGTTTCGAGCGCGGCACCCCACGAGGCTTGCAGGTTGCGCTCGTCGTAGGCGTCGAACGCCGCTTGCTGCTCGGGAGGCAGCTGGAGCCCAAACTCGCGGGCAAGAGCCGGGGCCAGTGGGGTCTGCGGCTCTTGCGTGACGGGGAGGTTGCTGTTGCTCATGGGCTACTTTCCGCCGCCGCGTTGGAACTCAAGCATTTGCTCGGCGCTCGGCGAGTCCATGAAGCTAGCCGATGGCTTGCCCCAAACGGCCTCGAAGGTGAACTGCTGGTCGCCTGGGAACCGCGCTGCGTTCTCTTGCCGCGCGCGCTCCTGTCCCTCGAACATCCACCGGTCGAACGCCTCGCGCTGCCGCTTCCAGAATGACGACTGGTCAGAGTAGGCAGGGTCCTTGCTGATGAGGTTGGCCCGGTATCGCTTCCACCCAGCGGAAACCGAGTTGTCCGAGGCGATGGTCTCCTGTGCGCGGAAGAACTGGTCGGCAATTCCCTCAGCGTCGGCCCTGGTGAGCCCGTAGGAGCGCAACAGCGCGTCATCGACCTTGGCAAGGCCGTCGGCGCGGGCCTTCTTGGCGTCGCCTCCTGGGGTCATCGCCAGCGTGTTCTGGAACAGGTTGTAGACGATGGAGTGCCCTTGACGCTTGGCGACCTGCGCGGCTGCGTATCCCTCGTCGGATGCCGCAGCATCCTTGGCCATCTGCGCCGTGTTGGCCTCGTTCTGCTTGCCGACCATGTACGCAACCTGCGTGGCAATCTGCCGCTCGCTGATGGCCCAGTCCGGCACGTCCTTCATGCGCGGGTCGCTCTTGATGGCAAGCAGCGCATCGGCGCGCATCGACTGCACGACGTTCGCCCCGATCTGCACCTTCTCCCCGGGGACCGCGCCGTCCACCTGCCAAATGCCCTTGGCAATCTGGTCACGGGTGGCAACCGCCACTGGCACCCCGTTCGTCATCGCGTCCTCACGCAGCACCTTGGCCGCGTCGCGCCAGTCTTGAGGCTCCGGCTTGCGCCCGGCTGTTGCGGAACGCACGATGTCGCGCAAGGCCAGCTCCCACTTCTGGAACGCAGCGGCTTCGGCCGGCGTCAGATCCTTCTCGCGGTAGGTTTCCGGCAGGATGCCAGCCTTCCGCGCCTCGCTGTTGATGGTGAGCGACACGTAGTGCTCGGTCATCGCTTCCGGGCTGGCGTTGGGGCGCAGCGATTCCCAGCGGGCCAGCATCTTCGTCATACCGGCATCGTCGAGGTCGCTGCGGAACGCCTTCACCACGTCCTCGCGGGTCGAGAGGCCACGAAGCGCCGCGTCCGACAGGCCGAGCAACAGGTTGGAGCCGCGCGCCGTCGTCTCGTTCTGGCCGCCGTTCTTGACCCACACCGTGTAGTCGTCGAGCACGCCATACTTGCGGGCGTCTTCGATCATCTGCGCCGGAGGGACCGCCACCGGGCCAACCATGTTGGGGTCCTCGCGGTTGAGGCGCGTCCAGTTCTGGAGGTCCTCGATAGCCTTGCGGGCCCCTCGCTGCTCGGTCTGGTAGGCAATCGCCTCGTATTGCTGAAGCTGCTGCTTGGCAATGGCCCGCGCCTCTGGCGAGATGCTCTGGTTGCTGTCAACCATGTTCATCTGCTCCAGCAAGTCGCCCTTGCCCTTGATGGACTGGAACAGAGCGTCGCCATCTTGGTGGATGCTGGCGGTGCGGATGAGCCGCTCAAGGTCGCCCACCTTCTCGGGGTCAATCTCGCTGCGGAACGCGTCCAGCGCCTTCTTTGCCGCGCGAGGGTCCTGCGCCACAAGGTCTTGGATGCCGCCTTCGTGGATGCTGCTGGTGACTGCGAGCCGGAGCGCCTTGCGCTGCTCGGAGTCCGCGGGGAGCCCGGCAAGGTCGGCAAGGTTGTCGGCGTCCGAAAGAGCCACGCCCTTGAAGAATTGGAACTCCTCAGATCCGTAGGCTACGCGCGCCTTCTTGGCCGATCCTTCCATGCCCGTCTTGCTCTCGGCAATCGCATACTTCTGGGCCTGGTCACCTTCGTGGCGGTCGGCCTGCGACTTCAAACGGAGCATGCGCGGGGTGGCGACCCGCTTCCACTCGTCGCGCTCGACACCTTCCGGCAGCGATTGCTCAATGGCTTGGAACTGACGGGCAACCTCATCGAACGCCTGTTGCCGGCGTGGCCCCGTGGCGTCCTTGCCAACCGTCCACAGGTAGCCCGTTTGCGGGTCCTCCATCTGCTCGCCGATGACGGTATCGAGCCGGTTGATACCCTCCTTGATCTTGGCGAGGCGAAGGTCCTCGCGCTCCTGGGCCTCGATGCCGCCGATGGTCGCGCCGAGGTTCGACAGGCCCTTGCCCATCTCGGTAATCTGCTGGGCCCCGAAGACCTGGACGGGCTGCGTTTGCTGGGCGCGAAGGGTCGGACCCTGGGGGTTCTGGAGCCCTACCGAAGGAGCGGCGAAGTCGGGGACACGTGGCATAGTTGGGTTCTCACTTCGACCACTGGTAAGCGCCGGAAGCAAGCTGCGCGCTGTTGCCGAGGAAGCTATTCACGACTGCCGCACCCGGGCTGATTGCCTTGGCCGAGGCGCGCAGGTTACGCGCCGACAGCCGCGAGAAGGACGCCTGGTTGCGGAAGTCCACGGCTTGCAGCCTAGCTTGCCCAGCCGCGCGAATCGTGTTCCGGTTCACCGTGGCCATGTCCACACGCTTGGCAAGTTCGAGCGAGGCCATCTGTTCGGCCGCGTTGCCCACGCCGCCAGCGACGCCGCGCGCCGCCGCCCCTGCCCTGGCGCTGGCCTTCACGGCGCCGGCTTCGGCCGTCAGTGCCCCAATCTGCTGTTGGCCAACGGCAAGGATGCCCTGCGCCTCCATCTCGGCGCTGCGGGCGTTCATGTCGGCTACGGTGCCCTTGAACTCCTCGTCCAGGGCCGAGCTTCGCAACAGATACTGGTTGCTCTTGGCTTGGTAGTAGGCGCCGATGGCGCTGCTTGCCGCGCCGGCTGCTTGCAGAACAAGACCGATGCCACTCATGGACTAGCCTCCGATGCTCACGCGGAGAGTCATGCCGAGCACCGTCAAAGGAAGCGGCGCGTCTTGCACAACCCAGAACTGCCCACCAGCGTCCCAGTCGCCAGTTGGCATGACCTGGACTTCGGTGGAGGTAATCGTCTCGACGGGGATGCTGGCATCCGACGGCACAAGGTCCGTCAGCGATGGGCCAATCTTGAACTGGCCGCTTTCGTTCACGCGCACCCACACGTCGCTGATGTTCTTCTGGCGACCCTGGGCGTATGCCTCAATCTGCATGGTGACCGGCATGCTCTGGATCTGCGCGGCAATCGGCAGGCCAACATGCACCACGCTCCGCGCCTTGCGGGTGTCCATCGTCACCTTCCCGGTAGCGGTCACGGCCTGCGCCGTCTGCACCACGCCGTCCGCCAGGATTTCCACCGTGCTACCAGCCAGCGCCGACAGGCCGGTGACAACGCCGCTGCTGTCCGCGGTCGTGGTGACGCCGTCGTCCACAAAGAACGCGTTCGCAATGCTGCCATGCTCGAAGGCTCCCATGCGCTGGATCGACCGCACGCCACCGCGAAGGATGACGGCATACAGGCGGTCCTCGTTGCCCTCTGGAACCACGCACACGCTCTCAAAGCTCGCCCCGACGATGTCGTGCCGATGCCACCCGGAAACCTGCTGCTCGGGCACGTGGGTGAGCCCCAGGAGCTTTCCGCCGCTGCTCGTGAACCAAGCGATTTGGTGCGGGGCCCGCATGAGCCCGCCATCCCGCAGCGCCAAGTTGTCGAACAGGTGTTGCGCGCGGATGGACAGGTCGAACGGCAGGTAGCCACCAGCCTCGGACTGATACCCGGTCTCGTAGAGATGGCCACCGCGGGCCGCCCCGAACAGGATGGAGCGCCCGACGACGATGGGCCGCATGGGGCTGCACCCGACTAGGCTCTGCGGGCGCACGTCGATGTTGCTTGGCGTCAGAACGTCCGAGTTGACTGGCGAGACCCGGTATTCGGTCTGGTCGGTCAGCAGAAGCAGGGCGTCCATGCCGACGATGTGGCGGATGATTTCCGTCTCGCGCGAGGCCACCTGAAAACTCAGACGGTCGCTGTCCACCGTGGGCAGGTGGAACTGCATGTCGCTCTCCGTGCCGGACACCGTCCCCCACACGTTCTGCGGGTAGGTCGTGGTCCGCGCGAATAGGCGCCGCTGCTGGAAGTAGCCGACCGCGCCGGGGTATTCCGCACCGGCAAGCACTGAGTCGTAATAGGGCGTCGTGAACTCGTGGTCGGGGGCGATGTTGTCGTCCGTGAACTCCAGCGTGCCCGATGCATCCACGGACCCAATCAGGCCGAAGACTCCATCCGACCGCTTGTAGATGCGGTATTCGCTCGCGCCGCCGACCGGCTGCCATGCGATGAGGTTGGACGCACCCTCGACGTAGAGGTTGTTGCTCACCGTCAGTTCGTCGGACGGCAGAGACTCGCGGGCGCGGTCGTCCACGGCGGTCACCTTGTATGCCTGCTGCGTGTCCTCGCCGAGGTAGTCGCCAAGCTGGCGCAGGTAGCTTCCCGTTGCGCTGAACGTGCCGGCCACGGTGTAGGGCGAGGTATTCGACAGGACGCCGCCGTCCGTCGTCGAGCCGAGCTCGATGGTCGTGGCGTTGACCTTGAGAACCACTAAGTCGTGGTCGAAGGCGTCGCCGTTGATGGTCATGCCCGAGACCTTGACGTGCACGCGGTCGCCAGCGTTGATCGGGTATTGGAGCGGGTCGCGCGCAAACCCGAGCGTGAACGGGGCTCCGACTGTGCCGGCCGACGGGGTGACCGAGAACCCGTAATCGGGAGTCCCGGTGAGTCCAAGCGGCGGACGGATGGTTGCAGCCAGGTCAAGCACGGCCAGTTCCCAGTGCGTCGCGCTCCACCGCCGAAGCTCGCGCATCGGGTAGCTCGGGTGCACGAACGTCATCACGTCATTGCTCGGCGTGTAGTTCACCTCGAACAGGTCGGCCGCGGCCCATGGCGCGCTGATGACGTAGTGAAGGTCTGCGCCTTGTTGCAGCCACTGCGAGCCGCTGAACGTCGTGGCGCTGATGGACTGCTTGGCGGTGTAGTAGTTGCCGCCGTTGCTGGCCAGCTCGCCGTGCAGGTAGTAGCGGTGAAACCCGTTCGATAGCGCGGTGCCAGGGAACGCGTCGTGCACGTCCAGGTTGGCGCTGTCGCCGACTACGCCGCCACGGTCCAGCCACACCTCGTAGGCGATGCTCGTGAGGAGCCGGCGCGCGTAGTAGGTCCTGGTGGTGCTCAGGGGCGCCGGCAAGCTACCGGTGAGACGGAAGCCGTCGTCGTCCGCGAACATGTCGTAGGCCGCCCAGTAGAGCGTTGCAGCCGGCGATACGGTGATGTTGATGCCGACCGACGCCAGCGCGTTCGCGTAGGTTGTCGCCACCCCGAACGTGTCCGCGTCTACGCGGATGGCATACAGCTCGGACGTGCTGGAGATGAGTCCTCCGGGGACGGTCGTCGGGTAGGCGCCATCGCTGGCCACGCCGATACGGTCTCCGGTTGCGAATCCGTGCCCGACCGCCGTGATGCGGTTGAGGGCAACGTCGATGTCGGCGAACACTGTCGCCGCTTGGTACGGCATGACGTAGGCAACGTTGTAGTCGCCAGCCACAACCGAGTAGACCAACGCGTCCTTTTGGGTCAGGAACGGCCGCACCGAGGCGGTGTCGAACGTGACCGCGGCGCCGCTCGCGAACTGGCGGATGTAGCCGCCAACCACCGCGTCGTAGCCAATCTCCAGTGCCAAGGCGTCCTGCGTGGACCGCTTGAACGTGACAAGGCGGGCCGCGCTGTTGCTCGCCCCATAGGCCACGGCGCACCGCTTGAAGCCGGGGCGGTTGCGGACGGGGCCATGCGGAAGACAGACCATGTTCCGCATCGTCGCGGCGCCGGTCTGGAACCGCTGGTCATCCGGGCGGCCGGCCATCGTCGGCGAGAGTTCGCCACCCGAGAAGGCGCGAAGCAGTGTCCTGGGGCTAGCCACGGCTTACCTCCGGTGCCACGGTGCGCGGTGTTCTGGCTTGATGCGCCGCTGATTCTGGTCGGCGCTGCGAGCCTGCCCGACGTAGAAGGCCGCCATCTGTTGGCACCGCTTGGCCTCGGCCGAACCCTCGTCGCCCTTGAGCTTCGGGCCCGCCAGCATCGAAGCCAGTTGCCACGTGAACGCCTGCCGGAACAACGGGGGCCACTGGTGCACGTCGTTCACCCGCGCTTGGTAGCGGAGGTGGGCGTCCTCGACGTTGGTGTAAAGCACGCGAACGCCATCGGCGCCAACCTCGATACTGTAGGCAGGGTCGGCAGGAGGCTGCGCGAAGGCCGTGGCGTCGTCGGTCGGTGCCACCGGGACGCCGACGCCAGTCTCGGGACTGTCGGCGTTCAGAATCTCCGTAGCCGTCAGCAGGTCCGTCGGGACCGCATAGGCGTAATCGTATTCGGTGCGCGTGTTGGTCACGGACACGAGCGCCACGCGGCGCGCCGCCATGCTCCAGCGGTGCATCGCAAGCAGGCTGTCGCGAGCCGGCGCGAAGAAGCGGGCGCAGAGCGCGGACTGGGCGCTGCCGTCCACCGGGTCGATGCTCACGACCTTGGCGCTATCGCCGAGGAAGGCCAGCGCCTGGTTGCACAGGTCTACGGCCAGCGGCGAGGTCAGGCCCGACCACGTGGCCGCGGTGCCGATGAGTTCGATGGCCACGTCGGCCGCCATGGTGCCGTTGAGGTATTCGCCCTCACCGTCAAAATGCAGCGGGTCGCCGTCCATGTAGAGCGGCGGGGTGCCGATATGCGGGCTGTCGTCCGTGTCGAACGAGCCGGCGAAACCGTCCTTGGCCACCCACTCCAGAATGGCCGCGTTGGTCTCGCCGAGCAGGTCGCCGCCCAGTTCCCACGGGTAGTTGGGTAGCTCGGCGTGGACCGCGGGAATCTTGGCGTCCTTGCCGTATGGGTTCAGGCCGGCATCGGTGCAGACCTTGCGCAGCCACGAGTAGAACGAGGAGAGCAGGTCGCCATACATGGCGCGCCCGTGGGCCAACTGCGACTCTGACTCGCCCTGGAACCCGTAGAGCAGGATGACCTTGGCCGTCTTGGTGCTGCCCTCGGCAACGAGCGCCTTCTGCACCATGTTCTCCAGGATGCGCTGGAGCCTCGCAGCGAGCCCATCGGTGGACCCAGGCGCCCAGTCGATGTGCACTGAGTTAGACCACCAGCCGACCTTCTGAGGCGTCCCACCCCAATACCGCGTGGTCTTCATCAGGAGGCTGGCGTCGATGCCCAGGTGGACGACGTTGATGCGCCGCCCAAGCAGGTTGGACAGCTTCCACGCGAGGGGGAGCATGGCCCCGGCCCGGTAGACTGGCAAGCCGCCCGAGTTCTGGACGTAGCCGGGGATCAGGTATCCCTTGGGACGATTGTAAGTCTTGCCGGCCAGCGTCGAGGACAGGCTGCACGGCTGCATGTCGTTGGACGGGTAGCGAAACCCCTCGCCGGGGGTCGCGTGCGCCGGGTTGTCGCGCCAGTGCGGGATATGCGCCTCGAAGGTCAGCGTCCCAGTCGGGGCGGTGTCCGGGAACCACTCCTCGACGGTCGCCGCGCTGCTCGTGTTGCTGGCAATCTTGCCGACCCAGCGAGCCCCGGTCGTGTTCGTCAACGCGATGTAGCCGCCCGGGTAGAGGTTGGCGACCAAGTAGCTGCTGGCCAGGTCCGCCGTCAGGCCGGTGACGCTGGTCACGTTGCCCGTCGTCCCGTAGCCATCCACGCCCTCGCAGAAGGTGAACGGCAGGAATAGGGCCGCGTCCTCGAAGCTCGTCACGTCCGAGTCGAAGCTGTAGCCGTGGAGGTCGCCAGGAGCGCCCACAGGGTAGCCACCGGGCTCCTCGGGCTGGAATGGGGTGAGAACGCGGACGTTTCCGTACGTGCGCCTGGAGTCGTCCAGGACGACGTAGCCGTGCACCACCGTAAACGTTGCCGTGGCGCCGCCAGCCTCCGTTGAGAACGTGACCGCCGAGCCGCCGTAGGTCGTGGCAATCTCAAAGTTGTCGGCGTCCACCAAGCGGACGTAGTAGGTGGTCCCGGCCGTAATCTCTGCCGGCAGCGGCGACCCGCTGAACACCACGCGGTCGCCGGTAGTTGCACCGTGGGTGGCCTTGTTCACCCGGTTGCTGGCTGCAAATGACGTGACCGTGATGGGGGCAGGCAGAGCCGCCGCCGCCGTCAGCCACGTAACCGTGAGCGTGCTGGCAGTGTTCGCCGTGACAAGGCCACGCCCGACGCGGGCCGAAACGGTGCTGTTTCCATACACCGTGTAGATCAGGCGCACGATGCCGCCGACCCACTTGTTGACGGTCAGCGTGTTGGACACGGTAATCGTGTCGCCCGAGATGCCCGTGATGAGCAAGTCGGTGCCGCCCGCGTCCATCGTCAACTCCGGGCCAGCGGCGAATAGCTCGCTCTGCAAGCCACGGGGGCGGTTGTTGGACTGCCCCCAGCCGACAATCACCAGCTCGTAGTCATCGGGGAACTGGTCAAGGTACTTCGGCATGGGGGTGTCTTCTCGTCGTTCAGTTCACAGGCGCGGCAACACGCTTCCCGGGTTTCTCCGACTTCGTCTCGGCCAAGTCCTTCGCCGCCTTCTCGGCCAACTCAGAAGAAACCTCGATCCCTTCCGGGATGGGCTCCATGAGTTGGATGGCGTCACTGGCAAGACACGTGGGAGACGTGCCGTCAGTGATGAACTCGAACACCTCGCCTTGCTTGCGGCGGATGCCCTGGAAGATGGCTTCGATCTTGGCTTTGACTTTCATACGGAGTAACCGGAGGCGTAGTTGGAACCGCGCGTGAGGCTGTCGCCCTCGCTGTCCAGGATCAGTTCGGCGTCAACCAAGCCGTCGGTCCAGTCCGTGGACGGGACCTCCACCTCGATGCCGAGGCCGAGATACTGGAGCCCCTGCGAGCCGATCTTCTGGTACGAGTTGAGGGGCGGGATAACGAGTTGCACGACAACGCCAGCCGTGAGGGCCGGGGTCGCATACTTCTCGCCGCGCACCAGAATCGTGGGCGAAGTCTGAAAGCTGGGGTGAGAACTGACGCCAACGGCGAACGACAGCTTGTTGCTGGCGCTGCCCGCGAACGTCTTCTTGATGGTGAACCGGGCCACCAGCCTGCGCATTCCGTTGCCGAAGTCCGAGGCCACGCGCAGATCCAGCGTTTTGCTGGGACCTGCGCCAAGGACCTCGTACCCGCTCGGGAAGATGTTGAACACCGGCCCCGCGCCAATCATCGTGGCATGCGTGGCCGGTCTCTCGCTCTGTGCAAACCACAGTGCTGCGTCACGAATCATGGGTCACACCGTGTAGCCGGAGGGATACTTCTTCATGCCCTGGTCGGCCTCAGGGAGAAGCTGGGCAGTGACCGAGCCAGCGAACACGCTGCTGTTGGTCACATAGCGGGCGCCGACGTAGCGCTTGTGCTTGTGGAGACCGGTCTGCGGGTTGCACTCGACGTAGACCTGCGGACCGCCAGCCGAGAGCAGCCCATCCGCAACGGTGAGCATGATCGGCAACGTGCCCGTATCGGAGAACGTCACGTCAGCGATGCCGGCCAGCGCGTTCTCTCGCGTCGATGCCAGCACCAGCTTGTTCGCGTCGGCGCCGAGGATGACGTAGTACTTCACGCCAGCCGTCAGCCCCGCGGGCATGGCGCCCGATCCAGACACCGAGAAGGTGACCGGCGTGCCAGCGCTCAGGCCGTGCGCGGTATGGGCCACCACGTAGCCAGACACCGTGAACGACACCACACGGCGAGCCGCGCGGTAGGCGATGGGGCCAGAAGTGCCAAGCACCTCGATACCCGTCGTCAGCGCCGCGTCATCCGCCCCGATGACCTGGAAATCCAGGGTCGAGAGCACGGTGATCTTGACATCCGCGCCGGTGGATGCCGTGGCGAGGCCCGTTCCCAAGTGCGCGTTCGCGAGCGACGACGCAAGCTGGAAGGTGCCAGAAGCCGGGTTGGTCACGTAGTAGATCGTGCCGATGACGAGGTTCGTGGGGACCGTCGTGGTCGTGTCCGCGATGATGACCGGCGTGCCGACTGGCAGCGCGTGCGCCGTCAGCGAGACAACGCCAGGGGTGGCACTGGTCACGGTCACGGCAGCGGCAACGCCCGTGATGACCGTGCTGCCAACGCCGGGAACAAACGCGGCGTCGGTGTTGAACGCCATCCGCAGAGGACGGCCGCCACCGATGTCGGTGCGCGCCAGGAGGTCGATGCTGCTCGTGCTCACCAAGGGGGCGACCGCGGTCGCCGTCGTGAGAGCCTGAGCAGACGACACCTTCGTGTAAGCGTCGGTAATCATTTCAGCTCACCTTGCCTTCGGTGTTGAGGATACGGTCCATCGGGACGATCGGGACGCCCAGGAACGAGACCTGCTGGAATGGACGACCGAACTGTGTCAGGCCGTTCTCGACGCTGAGCACATTCTGCGACTTGTCCAGGCCCATCTTGGCCAGGGACGCGATGACCGTGCGGTTGGCGCCGAACACGTTCGTGCCGTTGCTGTCCGGCAGCATCTGGATGGCGTCCGACATCGCGTAGAGGATGTTGGTGCTGGCCGTAAGCGCCTGCGTGGTCGTGCGGGCGCGGAGGTCGGCAACCTTGATGTTGGCGATGCGGACAAGCCGGCGCCAGTCGCGGAGAGCCAGACCGCAATTCCACGTGAACTGCGTCACGCGAGCCAGCATGCGCTTCGTGGCTGAAACCTCGATGATCTGCTCACCAAGGTCCTTGTGGTCCACGCCGGCCATCGAGCCCTTCGGGTAGATGCCGAAGAAGTCGTCGCCGAGCGACATGAGGAAAATCGACGTGTTGGTCGAAGCGTTGTCGCCGCCCGCGTCGATGACGTTGCCGCTGGCCAGAGTGCTCGTGCGCGTCTTCACGCCGTTGAACTCCGTGGAGTCCGAGGACGTGTTGCCGGCGTAGAACAACTGCTGAAACTTCTGCTCCATCGTCTGGAGGAAGGCCAGGTTCTCCTGCGCGAGGAACGCCGAGCTTTGGCCGTTCAGCTTGATCTCGGCCGCGTCCACTTCGGACCACGCCTCGATGATGGCCATGCCCTCAGTCTGCCGGGCATTGCCCGCCTTGCTGAGTTCAACGCCGTCGTTGTACGCGCGGGTGTAGGCCGTGGGTAGCGCCGTGCGGACGCCCCATTCGTGGCCCGTGGGAAGGTTGCCCGGCTGCCAGCCGAGGTAACCGAGCAGCTCCTTCGTGCCGCGCTGCGCGAGCAGTTCGACAACCGGGGTAACGCCGCCATTGGGATCCATGTACTTGGTCAGGTCGGCCAAGTTCATGCGACTGGTAGGAAGTGCAGCCATTCTAGTTCTTCACGCCTTTGTCATAGAAGGCCATGAGCCGCTCCGTGGGAGTCAGCGCCGGCCGTTCAGCCCCCAAAGTCCCGGACACGACCTTCGCGTCTGGGGTAATCGCCTTCCCGATCCGAGCGAACAGCCGGCGAATCTCCGGGTGTCGATCGAGACCGGAACCCAGCAGTTCCTTGAGCGCAGGCGTGGCAAATTGCTCCACGGCCTTGGCGACCAATGCCGCACTGGAATCCTTGGCTGGTCCACCGATCTCTGCGTCGGAGGTGACAGCGGCATCCCATTCGGCTTGGATAGCGGCGATGCTCGCGGCTTGTCGTTCCTGGAGGACCGGAACGAGCTTGTCGAGCATCGTTTGAGCCGCACCGTGGTCGAGCTTGAGGTCCTTGGCCAGACCCGCGTAGGTCTTGAGGGCTTCGGGGTCGAAGCCTTCGGGGCCCTTGATCTCGTAGGCTGGCTCGGTCTTCACCGGCTCGGCCTGCTTCTCGGGAACGGGGGCGGCCTTGACCGTCTCCGCTGGTGCAGCCTGCTGCTGGTTCGAGACCGGAGCCGACGAGGCTTCGGTGCTCTGTGGCGCTGGCGTGCCTTCTGTGGTAGTTGCGGCTTGCAGCGTCTCTGTCATTGGTTCTCGGAGAGCATCCGCAACCACTGCTCAGGGACTTCGCGCAGGGCTAGCTCGCGCAGGCGGAAGACGACATGCGCCTTGCCACGCTCGTAGGACACCCGCATCGCGTTCGGCTCGAACTCGGAGGCGTCCCACGGCAACCCGGCACGAGTCAGCAGGCGCCACACCGTGCGGCGACCGTCTGGCTTGTCCATGAGCCAGCGCACATCAGCGAGTTCCTGCTGCGCGGCGAGTTCCTGGGCGTCGCGCCTCTCGGCGGCCTCCCGGTCTACGTCGCGCGGTCTCGATGGATGCGGCATTGCTCCCAGACGACGCTAGAGGAGCAATTGCGAACGTTGATACCGCCCCGTCGCGCCAAGCAGCAGTGCAGCGCGGACGAGGCTGGATTACGCGGCCTTCGCTTCCTTGATGGCCTTCTTCCTCGTGATGTTGCGCCATCCGTTCACCATGGTCGCGGTGAGGGCCGCACCGGCCACGCCAACTGTCGAAGCCGTCTCGGGCGTGATGCCGCTGGCCTTGGCTTCCTGGGCAGCCTTGGCCGCAGCCGCAGCCATCTGCGCGGTCTGGTCCATGGCGACCTGCACGCCCTCGAGCGTGTGCTGGATCTGCACGCCCTGCACGGGGTCGAGCACGCCGGTCTTGGCCAGCCCGTCGAAGAACGCGGCAAGGCCGGCGATGCCAGCCCCGGCAGCCGTCGCGGTCTGGGCAGGAGTGGCGCAGCCGGCAAGGAGCAGGCACGCGGCGAGGCCAAGCAACAGCAGGTGGTAGCGGCTCATGCGAGTGCCGCCGCCACGGCTGCGTGGTGTCGCGCGATGCAGTCGTCCAAGGTTTCGTCGGACCTCTGGGTCGTGCGAACAAGGATCTTGCGCCCATCCGAGCGCAGAACGGTTTCTTCAAACTCTTGCATAGGTTCCTCGTGGTGCTGCATCAGTGCGCGCGCCAGTTTGCCGTCCAGCGCGCTGAGTGTATGGCCCGCGAACAGGACGACCGCAGTCAGGACCGCGAGCCCGCCGATGGTGACGTAGGAGAGAGTGGATTGCCGCATGCGTGGGTTCGCCTCTAGAACCCCCGATGTGGCGGATTCTTAACGCGATTTCTGGCTTTCCAGATTTCGGAGTCTCTCGTCTTGAGCGGTCACGAGAGTTTGCAGAATCGCCAATGCTTTGCCGTCGGCGACCTGCTGCGCGGTGTTGCGGTCAATTGCCGACTTCACCGCGCCCATGGCTTCGGACAGTTGGCGCACGTTGCCGTTGAGGTTGTTGAGGTAGACCGAGCCACCCACCAGTGCGGTGATGAGGCTGGCCAGGATGCCGAGATTGATGCGCACGGCGGTGCGCTCGTCGATGGGGATGGATAGGGCCATGGTTAGTTTTCGTCCTGCTCGTCGTCCATCGGATGCCCCAGCCACCCGTGCACCTGGCGGAAGTCGTTCAGCGGTGGCCGCCCGTAGACCGGCTCGCCCTGCGCGTTCGTGCCCGTCTGCACGTCGGGTGCGACCTTGCGCCACTCGACGCGGTCGATGGGGTAGTCACGGATCTTGCGTCCGTTGTCGCACCGGAACGCGGCGATGACCTTCGGGTCGAGTTGCAGCTCGGTGAACCGCTCCACCATCCACGCGAGGTCGTTGCGGCCCCCGATGAGGTCAAGCAGGATGCGAGTCTCCTGCCCTACGGCAATCTCGTTGACCACGACGAACTCAACCTGCCGCGTGGCAAGGCGTTCGCTAAGCCGGTCCCACTTGTTCGCGGTGGGCTTGATGCAGGAGAAGTAGGCTTTGACGTTGGCCATGTTAGAGCCCCAGGCCCAGGCCGAGCGTGAGCCGGCTTTGGTTGCGGTTGGTGGTGGGCGTGGTCAGCGCCTGCAACTCGGCGTCAGTCTTGGCGTCGTCGTAGATGGTCCAGCCGTAGACCAGGCCGTAGAGCGCCCCAAAGTATGCAGATGCCCCAAAGGTCAGCGATGTGACGGCGGGGATCGTTACGGTTGCGTCAGCAGCACCCTGAAGAGTCCCGTCCAGTGCGAAGTTGACTCTGGAAGACGACCACGCGAACGCACACTTTGCTCTCTGGCTAACTGCTACAGCGGCGCCTGCTTGGCCGAATGTTCCGTTCCCAGCATTGACTCCAACCGCTCCGCTGCGGTTGTAGATATTCATTGAGTTGGCGTAGGATCCACCGTCAAGCGTGGCTAAAGCCCTGTCCCCAGTTAGCACTGCACTACCGCCCCCCAGGAACGAGAACTCCACCACCATCGTCCCCTGCGTGGACAGCGCCGTGCCCTCGGGGCCGGTCAGCGCGCGCGCTTGCAGGTCGGCGCCGCGCGACATGGTGCCAGACCCAGGGTTCGGGATGTCGCTGGACGCAGCCGGGCCAGCCTCAATTTGCCCTCCCCACATGAGCACCGATGCGGACTGGCTACTGACCGATCCTCTGCACTCCGCATATAGACTGACCGTGGTAGCCGTCGCCGTCGTGGTTCCCGCATTGAGCAGGACGCGAACCCATTCGCTGGTCAGCGCGTAGATGATGTTGGTCGGGCCGGCATTCTCCAGGTGAACGCGGACGGTTTTCCCAACATCCGCACCCGTCGCAGCCTTGAGCCAGATGGCCCCGGAGTAGGCCACGCCAATCGTCGCAGACGCGTATGACATTCGTCGCAAGCTTCGATCACTTGACGTTCCGCCGCCTGCATCAAGGTCTACCTTGGTGGCGGTCGTCGTCCCGTCTGGCGCTGCTGCAAAGGACCCAGTTGCAACCGGAGTGACACCAGCCCCTCCGATAAAGTTTGTCCATGCCGCGTTGCTGACGTCGTTTGTGTATGGGCACAAGTTCGTCCTCGACCCCTCCCCCACATACCCCCACCGCCGATTGGTCGCGTCCCACTGCCGGCGCGGCGTGTTGATGGCGGCGGACTTGAGAAGGCCGTCCGAGTCCACGTAGAGCGCCGTCGTGCTGCGCGTGAACGTGTAGCCGGGGGGGACGGCGCCTTGGGCGAGGGAGCCGATTGAGACGCGTTCGTATACTGCCATCGGTTCCTCAGTGGTTGCTGTCCAGTCGCCGGTTGCCACGTTGCGCCAGGCACCGCGACTGTCGCCAGTGGCCCCAGTGAACCGCCAGAAGTCCGGGTAGCTCTGGAGCCCGCTGGCCGTGTTCAGGTCGCCGCTGGACGGCGAGTAGTCGTAAGGGTCGGCCGTCGGGTCGCTGTCGAACCACGAGCCCGTCGAGGGGCTTGTACCGCCCGCTGAATCGACGATGTAGTGGTTGCTGTGGATGTAGGTCCCGGTCGTCGGCAGCGCGGTGCCGTCAGCCCACACGCAGTCAACGAACTCGGTGCCGGTGAACGTGCCCGTGAACACCAAGGCTGGCGATGCCGTGGTGAGGCTGAAGAACAGGCAATCGGCCAACGTCGTGCTTCCGGAGCCGAAGTCGAACGCACCTTCCGCATCGCCGTCGGTCAGGTTCTTGAACACGCAGCGGGTGAGCGTGTAGCCGCTTCCGACCCACGTCCGCGTATTGTGGCAGTCGTAGGCGCGGATGTGCGCGAACATCGCCCCGGTGTGGCTCGCTTCGATCTGGAGCACGTCCGTGTGCACGTCGTCGATGTAGCGGGCGCCATCGTCAAGTGCGCCGGTGTCCATGTTGAACCCGGCGCTACCTACCTCGCCCACCGCGCTCGCGTTGTCCAGGATGCAGTAGGGGCGCCCAAAGCCGTTCAGGCCACCTTCCAACACCTCGAACGTGCCGTTGTTGGCGGCGCTGGTCGCACTGCTGACCGTCACGCCCCAGCGGGTCGAGCCGACAATCTCTCCGGCCGCCGTACCGAAGTCGTTCGGCGTGCCGTTGGTGGCCTCAATGCGCATCTTGCCGGTGTGGGCTCCAGACGGCTGCACCGACACGGTGACGTTGGGCCCGGCAAGCTGCGAGAAGTTCGGGTTCGTCTGGACCAGGCCGGCAAGCTCGCCGGCAACGTAGCGAACGCCAAATACCTCGCCGTTCGTGTAGCACGGGTTGCTGCCGTAGGTGTTGGCCGTACCGATGGCCACGCCAAGGAATGGCCCGATCGAGAAGTTGAAGAGCCCAGAGTAGGCGCCGGGGCCACGGCCAACAGCCCGCCACCGACCGCCCCACGAGAAGATGAGCCCGGTGCTTGCCCCGTTCAGGGCGATGCTGACGCCGCCAGATCCATACTCGTCGTCGTCCACATGGGGCGTCAGGCGCACGCCGTCCCAGTGGTGGGACTGGTGCAGACAGTTGACTTCGTCGATGCGCGCGACCGGGCCGTTGACGTATAGCGTCGGGCCAGGGCCTACAAACTCGAAGTCCTGGAAGACCATGCGCACGGTTGGCGCACCGCTGGTGCCGAGGATGTAGTCCTGCGGGTCGCTGAACGTCCCTGACGTGAGGCGCTGCCACGTCTTGTTGGAGCCTTCCGCACGAACGGTCAGAGCCCACGCGCCTGACGTGCTCCACGTAGACGCCGAATAGCTGCTCGAAGTCGTGCAGCCAACGGTGCGGCCCTTGGCAACGATCGTGGCACCGCCAACGTCGCCCGACAGCAGGTTCATAGCGGCCCGGAAGGTCTTCACGGGGCTGCCGGTCGTTCCGGTGCCGGTCGTGTCGTCTCCAAGGTCGTGGTCGTAGTAGATGACCGCGCTGCTCGGGCGCCGGTCCACGCCATCGGTGTCGTTGTAGATGGTGAGCGTCGTGGCAATGGCCGTCTCGGTAGCCGCACCGCTGAACGCCGAGGCCGTGACCGTGATGGTGCCGCCGGCCAGCGCCGCACAGTCCACCGTGATGCCGTAGCAGAACAGCTTGTAGAACCCGTTCGTGCCCGTCGCCGTGCTGTTGTAGGTGCGCTCGCTGCGGGACGTGACGCTGTAGGTCGTGGCCGCGCCACCGTTCACCGAGACGTAGAACTCCACGCGGTCGATGCCGTCTTCTCCGGCAGGATTGAGGCCGCATTCCGCCTCGATGTCAACCGAGACGGTCTTGTCCGTGGACGCGGCAGTGCGATGCACGCCGTCCATCGTTCGCCAGTGGAGCGTCGCGGCGGTCATTCGATGTAGACCCCGCCGCCGTAGGTGACGCCCTCGGGGGCTGTCGCCCAGGATGGATGCGTCGCCTTGAGTTCAAAGAAGTCACCGGCCACGACCGCGATGGACAGCGCGAGATTGGTGAACACCCGCCCGGCCGCCGTGCTGGCCACCGTGGCAATGGTCGTGTCCGTCGTGTCGTTGAGGCGGATGGCCAGCACCCAATCCTCGCCAGTCCCCGCGACGCTGCTGGCGTAGCTGTAGACCGATGCACCGGTAATCGTGCCTGCATCGAGAACGTACACGCGCGCATAGCCTGCCGATGCCGATGGTGCGGCTCCAGACGCTCCAAAGTAGGCCGTTGCGCCGCCAGCCGGGTTGTGGGTGGCTGCGCTGACGTGGTAGCGCATCCCTAGCGTTGGCGTTGTCGCGGGCGTGACTGGTGTAGCGCCGCCGTTGCCGTCAGATTCAAATACGTCTCCGGCCGCCGCGTCCGCAAGCCCGAGAAGCGACGACACGCTGCCAACAGCCTGCTGCGTCAAGTCACGAACGTCCGCCCACTTCACCGATGGAAGCCGCGTCCGCATCGCCGTTCGTGACCGTGGCGCCGGCATGCTACCAGAGAGCCACGACGCTGGTTGCGTCGGTCCCGGTGCTGAGAAGTTGCGTGCAGCAGATGGGCAACAGCGTGCCCGATCCACATACGAACGCGCACGTGCCGCCATCGCCCGAGAGCTTGACCGTGACCGTCCCCTCGCCGCCAACGTAGAGGCCGCGCGTTTCCGGGAACGTAGCCGTGTCGCTCTTGGTTAGGGCCTTGGCAAAGCGAGCCGGGCCGGAGTGGAGAACCTGCGAGAAGCCTGGTTGAGTCGCTGCCGCCATTATTGATACCCCGAGACGCCGCGCATGGCGTCGGTGAGAAGGTTGTTGCCGTCGGTGCTCGCGCTGGCCATGTCGCGGGCCGTAGCCGCCTGGGCCTGCGCTGCCTGGATCTGGGCCGCTGCCGCCTCGGCTTCCGCGCGCTTCTTGCGGATGATGGCCGCTTGCGGTCCTGGGACGATGAGGCGCGGATCTACGCCAGTGAGGTCGCCGTAGTAGTCAACCCACTCGTCGGCGTCCAGGCGGTCGAGCACCTCGGGCTTGGCTTGCGCAAGACTGCCGAGCGTCATCACGAAGCGGTCGGAGCTTGCCGCCTCCACGGCCTTCATGGCCTGAGCCAGCGGGCCGATGAACTCGATATCCAAATCGGCGCCGCGCAGCTCGTCTGGCACTGGCGGGATCATCCCCGTGGCAACCATGCGGTCAAAGGTGGCCTCAATGATGGGCTCGTCCATGTCGTTCTGCAGCCGCTGCGTCACCGGCCCCAGCATGGTCAGCATCTCCTCACGGCGCTGCATGATCTCCGCGGCGGTGCGCTGCGTCGTGTCGGACAGGGCGGCGAGAGGCTGGAACAGCGGCACGAAGAACCCAGTCTGGATTCGGCGCCTCGTGTCCTCGATGGAAGCTAGCAGGTGGTCCAGGCGCGTCTCGACCTGGTACGCAGAGCGAATGCCACCGCTTGGCGTGGTCTGCTCGTAGGGGATCATGCCGCCAGGCAGCAGGTCGCTATCCCGACTCTGTAGCTCGGGCGGAACTTGCAGCGGCGGCTTGGTCTGGTAGTCAACCGCCTCGCCGTAGCGAAGGTGCATGCGCTGCAAGGCAACCGAACTGCCCAGCGTCATCGTTCCGGGGCCCTCGCCCCACACGTCGTTTGCTCGCACGCGCCATCGCGGGACGGCGCACGGGAACCTGGTGAAGCCACTTTGGCGCAGATACTTGCCGTCGTCGCGCCCTTCTTCCCAATACGTCGAGGCCCACGGCATGTTGAGCACGTCGATCTTGCTCGGGTCGCGGTCTGCTCGTGGCTCGATGGCGTGCAGGATGCGGACGGGCGAGTTGAGTTCGCCGGCAGACCACAGCGTCTTGACCGTCTTGGAGCAGTTCTCCAGGCCGAACTCCTTCACCGCCTCGGCCACGCTCATCACGAACTCACGGTAGAGCGTGTCTACCTTGCCGCGAGCGTTGGTGGCGACGCCATACTCGCCGATGGTCAACACGTGGTGGTGGATCAACGTGTCGTCGTCGTCAACGATGATGCTCGCCCCGTTGCCGAACGCGCCAACCTCGTCGTAGAGGTTCGTGTAAGCGAGGTAGGTGTTGCTCCGTCGGAACACGCGACGCATGCCGACTTCCACGTCCGACAACCACCGCTTGACGACGTTCTGTTTGTTGAGGTCCGGGTCGGGCGTTTGCAGCTTGAACCACGGGCGAGCCGGGCTGGTGCGCGTGCTCATCAGGCCGGCACTCATTACCTCGTGACTGTGCGCGGCCGTCTCGTCAATGATTTCGTTCCAGTCGCTTTCGCGCTGGTCACGCTGGCCGACGAAGAACCGCCCCGAGTAGGGGAACATCCACCGGACAATCTCTTGCCAGTGGGCCATCCGGCTTGTGCGGGCCTGCTTGAGTTGGCCCCAACGCAGTTCTTGACGGTTCCGCAGGTCGAGCATCAGAGCCCCAACGGCTGCGAGCCGCCCAGTCGTAGCTTGGCCGGGTCAAGCCCAGGCAGCGGGCTCAGCACCGTGCTTGCCGCGCCACTCGATGCGCTCTGCTGCGCGTTGGCCAGCATGCTCAGGATATCGGGCATCTTTTGGTTCGCGGCGCGGTTGGCCATGGCGTTCTTGTTCTGCTGCCCGATCAGCCGGCTGGAAGCCTCGCGCTGGCCTTGCTCTTGGGCGGCTAGGGCGCGCTTCTGCTGCCGTGCCTGCCGTTGGCCCTGGACGATGCTGCCGACGATTGGGATGTATTCAGAGCCGCCCAGAGCGGCCATTGCGGTGTAGAACGCCATCAGAGAATCTCCTTCACGTGGCAACGCTCCACGACCTTGTAGCCCAGCCGGTCGAATAGCTTCGCGTATGGGAACGTGTCGTCGGCCGCGAGGTCGGACAGGCAGACGTGCGTGGCCCCTTGCTCCTGCGCCCACCGCTCCAGTTCGAGCACCATGCGGACGCCGTGCGCCGTATTGCGAACGTCCACGTCCACCCACCATGCTAGTTCGGTGGCGACGCGCGCCGTCGGGTCGAACCACGGGCCGGTGATTGCGGCGACCAACAGACCCACCAGCATCCCGTCGCTCTGCGCCACCAGAACCAGCGCGTTCGGGCTGTGGATCATCTGCCGCAGCACGTCCGCAGCGTGGTCCATCGTCGCCGGCAGACGGTAGGTGTCCGCAAACCTGCGGCCCATCTCGACCATTGCCGGCACGTCGGAGTCCGTGGCCGGTCGAATCATGGACTACGACGCTAGGCGCGTAGGTGGCACCGTTGATACCGCCCTACTTTCGCTTGGCACCGAACGGCTTGTATTCCTGCCGGGCGTTCTTGCCAGCAGTGAGCCGTCGCAGCGCATCGTCGGGCCCGTTCTTCACGACCGGGTGAGCGAAGGTGAGCGCCAGCGCATCGGCCCGGTTAGGCGACGGGCAGCCGCGGGCCTTCATGTCCTCCTTGCTCTCCAACTGGATCTTGCCATCCATGCGCGGGACAGCCTCGGGGCTTGTGAGGTCGTCGGCAAGCACCTGGTCCTTGGGGAGCGTGCCGCCGTCCTTGAGCCACCGCTTGACCGAGTTCCACATTTCGGCGCGCTTGTTCAGGCAGCCAGGGTCAGCCGATGCCCCCGAGAACCACACGATGTGCCACTTGCGGCCTAGCGTCCTTCCGCCCGAGACGATGCCCGTGCCGTAGCCGCCATCGACGAACACGGCGTCGGCCTTGTGCTCGTCCTCCAGCCGCATGAGTAGCTGGGCAATCTCCATGTCGTTGTCGTTCTTGGGAATGGTCTTCAAGATCCAGAACGCCAGCCCCTGCCGCTTGGCAATCACCAGCTCGTCGTCACCGCTCCAGGCCGGGTCGCACGAGATGATTACCGGCGCCCACTCGTACTGGTGCGCTTGCAGGTGCTTGCCGAACGCCGCTTGCACGTCGTCGCCGCTGATGAACTGCTTGGCAGACTGGGCCGGGAACTGGCCGCGAACACGCACCTTGACGAAGTCGTGGTCCTCACCGTAGTCGTCCACCCACTTCTGGATCTGTGCCTTGTTGGTGCCTTCGACCGTGCGGCTGTCGATCTGCCACGTTTTCCAGCGGTGCCGAAACCGGCGGAAGCACTCGCGAAACCGCCCGCTGTTGCGCGTCGGGTTCCCGAACGCAATCCAGATGATTTCCGTATGCTCGTCGGTAAGCGCTCCTTCGGTCACCTCCCACACCTTGTCGGCGATGGCCGAAGCCTCGTCGAAGATGACCACGATGCGCTTGCGCTTGTTATGCAGGCCGGCGAAAGCGTCCGTGTTGTGCTCGGACCACGTCACTCGGTCCACGCGCCAGTCCTTGGCGTGCGAACCCTTGGCGGCAATCGCCGTGTCGAACACCTCGAACATGGAGCCGGCAATCGACAGGCGGCGCCACTTCACCACCTCGGGCCAGGTCTTGGTTCGCAACTGCTGCTCAGTATTGGCCGTGACTACGACCTTGCAGTCCTCGTGCGTCTCCATGGCCCATCCAGCCACCCACGAGATGAGAGCCGACTTACCAATGCCGTGCCCGCTTGCCACGGCCAGCAGTAGAGGCTCGTGCCGCGATGGCCCGTTCAGGTGGTCGCCGATGGCTTGCAGCGTCCCGGCCTGCCACTTCCTTGGCCCCTTCTCGTGCAGCAGCTCGCCCTCGCCCCACGGGTAGGCCCACTTCACATGCCCAAGCGGGTCCCTCGACAGCTTGGCGAGGTCGTCCACCATCGCCGCGGTGGTCTTATCCATCCGCTTGGTCCTGACCGGCAAGACGCTCGCGCGCCTTGCGCAGCGCGTCGGCCATCTCGACGTTGACCGTGCCGCTGTGGCTCATGTCGATGCGGTCGCCGAATACCTTGGGCAGCATCTTGGCCAAGAACCACTTGCGGGTATCCACGCGCAGGCGGGAGCGGGCGGCGAACTCGCTATCCATGCGCGCCTTGCCGTTCTCGTCAACCGTCATGTCGCCGCTGCTGTCGTCCGCAATCTCCAGCAGTTCGTCGGCCATGGCGAGGTACCCGACTTCCCGCGCGCGCACGTAACGCGCCCCGAAACCGTCGACATCCGTCGTCGCCCAGTCCCTCACCGTGCTCTCGTTCGGCATGCCATCGTCTCGGCAAAGCTCGCGCAAGCTAGTCCCATCGCTCAACTTGCAGCAGATGTCGTCTGCAAGCTCCCGCGTGTATGGGACAGGAGGACGCCGCTTCTTCTTACCCGTCATGGCACACCTTGAACACCAGCACACACAGCAGCAGGACGAACAAGCACGCCCCACCGAACACCAGTCCATCGCATGCGTTTTCGTGGTCAGTCATCGGATTTCCCAGATTCATCGACAGGTTTGCACTGCAAAGGTCCACCTCTCTCGGTTTCGTACATGACGGGCTCTTTCTGTACCACAACCTTTCGGAAGCTGGTCGGCGTTTGCCAGCTCGTGTAGTTGCAGACGTGCTGCACGGTCCCGCGCGGCACCCCAAACATCCGCGCCAGCCTCCGATAGCCGACGTGCTTGTCTTCATGCAGGTCGCGCATCTCATCCACCATCGCCTGCGTCAACTTGGCCTTGGGGTTTGACGCCCCGACCCTATACCCGCGGTCGTTGACGCCGACGACCTTGATGTGGCTGGCGTGGTTCACGCATGCACTATACTGCGCTTTCGCGTTGAGCAACAATCACTCGAAGAAACCTGCGAAATATCTATTCCAGATGGTTGACTTGCTATGCCGGTTGGCATAGTATCCACGTGTCGCAAGCGATTGCTGGCGGCCTGACCGGGCAGACCCCGGACGACAAATTGACGAGGTAGACCGATGACGACCGCAACGACGACCACTCTCCGCATCCTTGGCCGCGAACCTGACTACTGCGGGCAGAGCGATTGCGGAAACCCTGGATGCACCGTCCCTGCCCACCAGTGCCGCGAAGTCCTCCTGAGCATCGCGCACGGTGACGAGTCGGCCACCGGGTCGGCCATGCTGTGCCGTGACGAGATTAACGGCGGATGGGTTCCGATGGGCGACTCGATCGACTGCTGGCTGAGCAGGACGATCATCGACATGGCGCAGGCGACCGGCACGCTGGCCGAGGTCGCCGCGGAGGCTCAGGATTGGCGCGTTCGGGCCATTGCACTGGGCGCTTAATGAGCCCGCTCGCCTCCGCCATCCGCCTAGCCAGACTCGCCGCCCGCCTCACCCAGGCCGAACTGGGTGCGCGCGTAGGCGTGGACCACGGCACCGTCTACCGGTGGGAGACGGGCCAGCGCATCCCCAACGCCATCATGCTGGGGGCGATAGCCGCAGCGTGCTCGGTGACGGCCGATAGCCTTCTGGTTGGGTCAATCGTAGCCTAGCGGCATCGTCGCCAAAGCCTTCGCGTACGGGCTTGTGCATGGCTCCACTTACGCAAATCGCCTATCTGGCTGTGCAACGGTTTGCATTTTCACCGTGGTACAATAACGGCAAGGCAAATCCTGGCCAGATTTTGGGCGTCTACTGGGAACCCAACTCCGGTGGCACCCACTGCCCACCTGCACGTTGCTTGACAAGGATGCGCGTCCACAGCGCCTGTGCCCGTTCGTTCTCCGGCTCGTGCTTGAGCACCGTGGCCAGCCCGACCGTGTGCCAGATCCAGACGTTCTCGCCGTAGTGGGCGCCTTCCTTCTCAACAAGCGGGACGTGCGCCTCGCCGTCGTGGCGGATCATGGCCCAACCGTCCCCGTTGGCATCGAAGGCGCGGTCCATCACGGCCTTGGCGCCCCGTAGGGCGAGCGCGCGGCCTTCCGGTGGCCCAAGCACCTCACAGGCCAAGTCGAGGCCGTAGGCGCCGACAGCTTGCTGGTATGGCATCCACACGGGAGCGCTCTGCCCGATGTCGGCCGAGAGGCGCGCGTCGGTCTGGACCTGCCAGATATCGTTCGGCTTGGCGCCGAGCACGGGGAGTAGCACCTGCTGGACGTGGGCGACCCACCGCTCGCGGACGAGGTTGGCTAGGTGCCGGTCGTCGAGGTTGTGCCACAGGTGGTAGGCCACGAGACCGCGGTAGCCGACGGCACGGGACGCACCTGGGCGGGTCGTTGCCTTCCGCGGGTCGAGCGTGACCTGGAACAGGAACTGACGGGCCTGGTGCCGAAGTTCCCACTGGAGCGCGCGGCTTCCGGTGAGGCGGTAGGCCGTGGCGACGCCGTTGATGAGCCAGTGTTCTTCCCAGTTCCCACCCCAGCCGTGGGCTTCGAGCAGGTTCGGCCGCCGCGACTTTCCAAGCTGGTCGGGCGACTGGCGCGGGTCGTAGTGGGGCATGCCGTCCCACATGACGAGCGAGGGGTGGCGCTCGATGCCGAGCGGGTCGCCGTTGGCTTCCAGGTGGTGCGTGGTCCTGCGCAACTGGCCGAGGGCGAGGTAGTAGCGCACCTTTTCCGCACCCAGCCCGTCGGGTTGCGCCTCGGGGCCGCCAACGAACACCTGGTCGCCTTCCTTGCCGGTGGCGTGGGAGTCGGCGAGCACGCCGGCAGGGTGGGCCTTCCAGCCGCTCAGTAGCGCGCGAGCCCCGGCGTAGTTGGACCGCACCCAGTCCGCTGCCGCGCTTCCGGCTGGCATGGCGGGGTTGCCGGATGGCCAGCTCGTGCTCATGCCCCGGGCGCAGATGCTGCCGGCGTGGGTGGCCGCGGCGCTGGCGTAGTCGAGGTCTACCAGATGGCGCGGCCATGCCAGCGTCACGGGGAAGCCCCTGGCCTGCCCGTCCGCAAACGACTCGCCGCCGAGGTCCGGGAAGCCGAGCACTACCGCGTCGCCGAAGGCCAAGGTGAACCCTTCCGGCACGGTCGCGGTGATGTCGGGCAGCCGCGGGTGGCTGCACGTCACGACGACCGCGCCGCTGGCCCAGCCCGGTTGATCGGGATACCACGTGAGCCACAGGTCGGCGTAGAACATGCCAGCCCGTGCCCTCATGTGCAGGTCGTAGCCGGCGCCGTTGGGGGTGAGCCCGACGAAACCGAGCGGGTTGCCGCCGATGGTGGCCATGCCGCCGAAGAACGCCAGCGGGTCCGCCGGGGCGTCACCGCGCGCAAACGGCCCTGGGGCTTCCTGTGGCTCGCCCAGTTCGACGATTTCACCAGGGTCGATGCGTAGCCGCACGTCCACGATCGAGCCTGCAATGCCAACGGGCGCGCCCTTGACGAACCATGCGCGGTCGCGGCCGTTGGTGCGCAGGTGCCCGGCGTGGGGTAGCTGGGCGTCCGTCGTGGTGCGCACCCAGCCGTCGAACGTCTCGCTGCCGTAGTTGGCGACTCGGATCATTGGCCCGGAGTCTAGCCGGCGATGCGGCGCGGCGCTGCCGTCGTCGTGATTTGCTTGCCATTATTCCTCTGAATAAACTGCCCCGACGCCTTACGACGCCGGGGCAGAACGTGGCCAACACGCACACTGGAGGAGCGCGAGGGAGTCGAACCCTCCGGCGTCAAAGGTCGGACTGGCCGGTTTGCTTGACGCCGACACCAAGTGCACCCCATGAAAGAACCGCCCCCGGTCGCCCTCTATCCCAGCGACGTGGGAACGTTGCCGGGCAGCGCAGCACTCGGGCGACCAGGAGCGGGGGCGGATGAGCCGGTTCAGTTGCTCACCCTGGAGGGAGACGGCGGGACACCATGCGATAGCCCGCTGTCCGTGTTCTATGGTTTCGTTGGCGGTTTGCAATGGGTGGCGTGCCACCAGCGGTAGATCCGTCGCAGCGCCTTCTTCCGTCGCTGGCGTCGCCGCCTGCCGATCCTTGCGGTCATGCCTCGCCTCGCTCCAGCTTGTCCTTCGCCTTGGTCAACTCCGCAATCTGCGCCTTGATCTCTCGCCACTCGGCCGCGCTAGACAGCTCGTGCTTGTCGATGAGGGCGAGGATCTCGTTGTTCATCGCCTCCACCGCCGCCTGCGTTTCGTAGCCGCGCCGGTATTGCTGGCCGTGTTCCCGTCCACCGCGAGCCTTGGCCTTCCTCGCGATGAGGGCGAGCCGCTTCCGCTCGGCGATGGTCTTGCGGTTCTGCTTGTCGCGGATGCGGCGGCACTCGCAGCACCCGCCGTTGGCTTCCCGTCCGAACAGGAAGTAGCTGTGCCCCTTGGCTGGGCAGTGCGTCTTTGACTCGGTATCGGCGGGAGCCTGGACAGGTTGGGCGCTCACTTGCCCTCCTTGTCCTTGAGCGCGCGCAACTTCTCCGACCGAGCTGCCAGCCCCTGTTCGCGGTCAGCCCCGGTGAACCCGGACATGCGGACCCGCTCCGTCCACGATCCGAGGTCCGCGACCGTGCCCACCGAAGCGAGCGCGGCAATCGCCTCGTCGATGAGGTCGAACGGCTGCACGGGTTCCGCCTCGGCCTTCTTCGCCGGCTTGCTGGCCTTCTTGCCGTCGTCATCCACGTCCACCATGCCGAACAGCGCCTTGCGGGCGTAGCGGCGCGCGTAGGTGATGGCCGACCCCAGCGGCTGCATCTCCATCTTGCCGACCATGAGCCGGACCACGGAGTCCATCCACTCGCCGGTCGGGATGTGCCAGACGCGGGTGCGCAGGATCTGATTGGACCCCTCGGTTTCCAGCGTCTCGGTAACAAGCAGGTTGTGCTTGGTGAGCGCGGCCTCGCTGCACTCGATGACTTCGCCGAGGTCGGCGTAGCGGTTCTTGAAGTGGGGGTTGGCCGCGTTCTTCACGGGGTCGGCCATGTCGGCGATGGCGGCCGACAGCGCGGGCAGCAGGCCCTTGATGGATTCGGAATGGTGCATCACTTCGCCTCTCCATCCAGGACCGGCAAGGATGCCAGCATTTGCCAATGGGCCATCACGTCCGGGTGGACCCCGTTTGCTTGGTCAGACTTCTGGGCGACCAACCTTCCAGCCTCCTCTCGCAGTGCTTTCCTGGTTGCTGGGTCGGCCAGCAACCCTTCCATGCTCATCTGAAAGCTGTCCTCGTACTGTGGATATAGCAGTTTGCTGTAGTCCACCAGTCGGAACCCAAGCTTGTAGCCTCGTGTCCTCCTTACGAAGTCCATGTCGGCACAAGATGCCTGGAACCCGGTGACGCCGAGCTTGTGAGCGACGAAGTTGAAAGCGGCCTCAGCGCACAGCGACATTGCATAGCAGCACGTCCCGTAGTCGTGCCCGCGCTCAACCATCGTCGTCACAAAATCGGCGAGGTCTTTTGCGCTGTCGATGGTCGGTGCCTTGGCGTCGCGCAACTCGGCCCCTGTGGCCGTGAAGAAGTCAATCTGCTTTGCTTGCATGGTCAGTCCCTCGCCCAGCTCGGGCGGTAACGGTCCTTGGTGTGGGTGTAGCGGAGAAGCGGGCGGAACAAGTCCATCCCGTATTTGAGTTCGTCGAACCCGGCCGGCACGAAGGCGCTGCTGCCTCGGTGGTCGCGCGACGTGAATAGGATGCCGACCGCGATGTGGTCCGGGTTGACGCCGAGCGCGTCGCAGGTTGCAGCCAACTGCATGTAGTGCTCGTCGTAGAGCCCGAGGGAGCGAATCTTCTCAAGGCTCCCGTCCTTCGTCTTCGTGTCCACCAGGGCCACAATCTCCCCACGGCGGTAGCCAACCAGGTCGGCCATCGTGCCGTATCCGAGCATCGACACGCACGGGACCTCGCTGCGCCACTCGTCCACGTTGAGTTGGTCGAGTTCCTGCGTCGCGCCGTCTACGTGGTCTTGGTAGTCGGGGTCGATGGGCGCCAACTGGAAGTGGTTCTGGATCTGCTTGTGGATGCGCGTGCCCTCGGCAGCGGACTCCTTGCCGGTCTTGCCGGCCTCCTCCAGCAGGCGCTTTTGCCACGACTCGTCGGACTCGCCCTCTTGGCGGGTCAGCGTGCACGCGGCAATGGCCACCTGCTCCATCTTCCAGCGGGTCAACGCGGGCTTGTCGCACGAGCCGATAACGCTGGTTACCCCGCGGGCGAGGTCCATCGTGCGGGCGTGGCGAAGCGTGCACTTCACCTGCTTCTTGCCGTCCGCGCTGGGCACGGTGGAGATGAGTTCGGCGCGGACGGAATAGAAGTGGCCGCCTTCGGGCTCGACGATCTTGGGGGTTGTTGCGTCGGTCATGGTTCGTCTCTCTCGGTTGAAGGTTGCGGCAGCGCAGGACCGCCCGGCCCCACGCCACCGCGAAGAAGTCCCCTACGCGCGCGGCACACGACTCCGCCCCAGGCTACTTTTAGACGAGAACCTGGGGCAGAGCCATTCTCGCTTGGCCATCGCGCGCCGGGGGGTGTGTTAGTCAGGCCATGATGGCCAGCAGGATGAGCAGCCCGGCGAAAAGGCCGGTCAGGTAGTCGCCGAGACGGGATGCGTTGTTGTGGTTGGTCATCGCGTGAACTCCAGCAGGTAGCAGGGAACGTCAGCCAGTATGCGACGCAGCGGGCCGAGTCGGCCAGCCCCGTCGTGGA
>ERZ869921.149-NODE-149-length-42864-cov-13.535612_pt1 | contig 42864 bp, 66 predicted proteins | sample MGYA00579310_ERZ869921 | MGnify/ENA primary metagenome ERZ869921 (study PRJEB32216, sample SAMN09231816) | wastewater metagenome | place: USA: Maryland | collected 2016-06-21 | study: EMG produced TPA metagenomics assembly of the PRJNA472060 data set (Reclaimed...
AGCGACCCTCCGTCGCGTACGGAAACGAAATCAAGATCGTCGACTGGGAAGTCCGAGTCGGCAACTTGAGCTTTCAATTGAACGGCGGATGACATAGCGTTGCCGCATGGCACCACCTGTCCCGCAGCTTCAAGCGAAATCCCATAGCTTCGTCGTCGACGGAGTGACCTTTACGACAACGGCCGTCAATTACGAGACGGCCTTGTCTCTTTTGTCCTGGCTGACTCAGTCTTCCGCGCCGATGTTCGCAGCGACGCAGTCCGGGAGTCCCGAGCTCGTCGTCGCGAGTATCGAGAAAACGATTCGAGCGCTTCGGACGGACGAACTCGACCGACTCGTGAAGGCATTCTCCGGCGTGACGCGGTTCGTGAATCCGGAGAACAACATGAATTACTCCGTCCAGCAGGGACTGAATACGTACTTCAGCGCCAACTGGGGAGCGCTCCTCGAGGTCGTCGTCGAGTGCTCGAGGTTCAACTTCCAAGGTTTTTTTTCAAGGGCGATGGCAAAGCTAAACGAAGCAAGCGCCATCGTGACAGCCCTTCAGTAACCGTCGCTCGTCCGGTCGATTGGCGCGTCTGGCGTCTCGTCATCAGCCCGTACATTCAAGCCTCGCTGATGGAGATTCGACGCCAGTGGACCATCTTCGACATCCTCGACGCCCATGCGGTTTTGGATGCTCAGGAAGAAGCTGATATGTTGGCTCGGGAGAAGAAATGAGTATCCGACAAATCATCGCCGATCTCGGTGTAAAGTTCGACCAAAGCGGAGTGAAGCAGGCGCTCTCCGGCGTCGCTTCCGTCAAGAGCTCGATGGGCGGTCTCACGAAGACGGCCAACGGAGCAGCCGGAGGGGTCGCAGGCGGGTTCGGAAAGATCGCCGGCATCGTCGCCGGAGCCTTCGCCGTCAACACCGTTGTTAACTTCGGCCGAGAGATGGTGAAGCTCGGAGACGATCTCGGAGACCTCTCGACCCGAACGGGAATTACGACGGACGAGATCCAAAAGCTTCAGTACGCGTCGGAACGCGCAGGAGGGAGCGCCGAGGGAATCATCAAAGGGTACGAGCTCCTGAACAAGCAGCTCGGCTCAGGGAAGCCCTCCGAGGCTTCGAAGCGACTGGCGCAGCTCGGCGTCGCAACGAAGAACGCAGACGGAAGCATGAGGCCGATGATCGACCTCCTCCCAGACATCAGCGACGCGATCTCGACGCTTCCGAACCAAGCAGCGCAGACCGGAGCGGCAGTCGACATCTTCTCGAAGGCCGGACTCGACATGCTCCCCGTCCTGAAGATGGGCGGAAAGGGCGTCAACGAGCTCTTCTCTCGGTTCGAGGAACTCGGCGGAGGGCTCGACGGGGACTTTATCAAGGCAGCCGGAGAGACCGACGACGCGATGAAGGACATTGAGGTCACGACTCGGTCCCTCAAGGCGTCGATAGGTTCTCAGCTTCTCCCGATCGTGAATAAGCTCCTCCAGACGTTCATGAGGTGGACGGCCGGCATACGGAACATGGCGAAGAACACGAACATCCTGAAGGCTTCGATGATTGCCTTCGGCGTCGTTGCCGTCGGTGTCGGGGCTGCGACCTCCGCAGCCTGGCTTCCGTTCGTAGGAGCGACTGCGCTCGCCGTCGTGGCTGTCGGCGCACTAGCGCTCGCCGTCGACGACCTGATGACCTTCTTCGGAGGAGGAAAGAGCCTCATCGGAACCATCCTCGGCCCAGACTCGCAGGCGAAGCTCATCGCCATGAAGGATAAGGCCGTCGAGGTCTTCACGGCCGTCAAGGCTCAGTTCGATGCGCTCCTGACTCCGGAACGAATTAAGTTTTTCTTCACGGCGCTCGCTGTCGTCGGATCCGCCATGGGAGCGGTCTTCAACACCGTTCTCGACGTCATCAAGGCGCTGACTCCGCTCGTCGTCCCCCTTATCGGCCTGGTCTTCGATCTCGCCGTGCTCTTCGCCGGCAGGCTCGCCGAGTCGATTCAATGGGTCGCCGAGAAGCTCTCGTTCCTCGCCGGGAAGCTCGCTCCGATCGCGAAGTTCCTCGGCGCCGAGGTATCCCAGGTCTCGACGGGAATCGAAGCGAATACGAACACGACCGGAGCTCTCGCGAACGTTCCCGCCTCGACCTTCGGCGCGGGTTCCTCGGGTCCCGTTCGGCAGCCGACGAGCCTCGTCATCAACGGGGCTCCCGTCGCCATCAGCATCGACGGCGCGAAAGACCCGAAGGCCGTCGCTCAAGAGGTCTATACGATTCAGACGAAGACGGCAGCTCGAGAGCGAGCTGCGGCGATGGAGCAGCTTGTTCCAAAAGCAAAAGGAGCGTAACCCATGGCCGGAGTAGTCAGGAAGACGGAGTTTCAGAACACGCGCTCGTCGGCGTCGATTACGTACAAGAGGGAAGACGCCTCGGTTCAGCTCATCGAGATGGATGCCATCATCTCGGAAGGGATCTCGGAGTCCGTCTCGATTACTTCGCACCCCATCGAGGACGGCTCGCAGCTCTCGGACCACGTCTCCGAGAATCCCGTGAAGCTTACGATGGATTGCTTCGTGACGAATACTCCCGTCCGGGCTCCTTCGAACCAGAACGACGGCATCGTCGGCGTCAAGGAGAGCATCCTCCTCGCCGTTCTCGACCGAGCGCCGAAGCGCCGAGCGGGAGGACCGAGGGACGGAGAGCCGGCTCCGGAGCAGTCGTCCACTGTCGAGTACCGTTCGACGGTTCTCTCGTTTCCCGACACGATGAAGCGAGTCAAGTCAGTCTTCGACCTCCTCACCGAACGCATGTACGATGGGCAGCTCTTCACAGTAAACACGAGCATCCGAAGCTACAACGACATGATGCTCGAGAGCGTCGAGACCCCTATCGAAGCGAAAGGCGGGAACGCCATAACGATGAAGCTCGTCTTCGTCAAGGTTACGATCGTTTCGACCGTAGAAGTCAAGGCGAAGCCGGCGACGCAGCGAGCGAAGAAGAAGGACTCGCCGGGACCGCAGTCGACGACCGACGCCGAGGTCTCCGACGCCGACCGAGCATCTTTCCTTTTCAACGCGACACCTGCCAAGAAACGCACCGATATGATAGGGGTTCTCTAAATGGCAACGCAAGAGATCCCAGTTCAGTTCGAGAACCCGAACTACGAGCAGCGCACTCGCCTTTCCGGGAAAGACTTTCTCCTTCGCTTCCGATACCAGGAGCGAGACTGCTTTTGGTACCTTCGCATCAGCGATACGAACGGGAACGTCATCGTCGGGGACACGCGCATCATCGCGAACCTCCCGCTCCTTTCGACCGTCACGGATCTAGGGCGTCCTGCAGGGGAGATCATCTGCATCGACCTTCCGTCCGTCGGCCAGACCGAGCAGACGGCTCGGGACCCCCACTTCTCGGACTTGGGTCGCCGGCATAAGATGTTTTACCAACCCTTCGAGGACATGCTGTGAGCGTTCGCGTCTTTGGCCGAGCAGCGAAGCTTCAGGTCGGCACACTCGTCTTTGAACACGGAAAAGGAAAGAGCGCTCTCGACTTCGACTTCAGCATCGAGAAGACGCTGTCGGGGAACCCGAACAAGGCGGAGATCAAGGTTTACAACCTCTCGAGGAAGCATCGCTCGGAGCTCTCGAAGCAGAAGCGCTATCCTCTCGTCTTCTCCGCAGGGTACGACGAGGGAACGACGATGATCTTCAGAGGGGACATTCGTCACATCGAGAACGAAAACGAAAACGGGAACACGTCCATCACGACGATTGAAGCGCAGGATGGGATCGACGCCCACCAATTCACTCGAGCGAACCTGTCCTTTGGCCGAGGGGCTCCCGTCGGAGATGTCGTCAAGGCTCTCGCTTCGGCCATGTCGGCGAACGGTCTCGGAATCGGGAACGTCGTCGAGGCGGCGAAGGGAATGGCTCTCGAGGGCATCGGAGCGAATACGTTCGCCGGCGGAGTTTCTTTCTCCGGCCAGGCGTCGAAGGAGATGCGAAAGGTCGTCGAGTCGACGGGGCACGAGTATTCGGTTCAGGACGGGAGCATTCAGATCACGAAGCGAGGGGTCGCCGTCGGTCGTTCGGCTTCGCTCCTGACGCTCCAGTCGGGGCTCGTCTCGGCTCCCGTAAAAGACGCGAAGGGCGTCATCACGGCCGTCTGCAAGATTCTTCCGGACCTTCTTCCCGGGAGGCAGGTCGAGTTCCGAGGAACGTTCGACACCGTCGGCCAGTTCCGAATCACGGCCTGCAAATACACGGGATCAACTTCAGGTGGCGACGTCTGGGATGCCGAGATAACGTGCAAGGAAATATGACCGACTTCGCTCCTTCCCTCGCCGACCTGATGACATCCGCGCACGAAGCTTCGATGGAAGACGTCCATGTCGCCGGATGGGCTCGCGTCATCTCGTTCGACCCGGCTCGAGAGACCGTCGACGTCAAGCCCCTGTACGCGAAGACCCGTCTCGACGAGGACGGGAACCGGATCCAGGAAGACCTCCCGCTGATTCAGAACGTCAAGGTCGTCTTCCCTCGAGCGGGAGTTTTTGGAATTACGTTCCCGATCTCGCAGGGGGACACCGTCCTTCTCATCTTCTGCGACCGAAACATCGGCCAATGGCAAGAGACCGGAGAGGAGGGAGACCCAGGGGATACTCGAACGCACGAGCTCTCGGGAGCCGTCGCGATTCCCGGAATTTATCCTTCGTTCTCGGCGAGCGGTCATGGGAACACGGAGTCCCTCGTCGTTCACTCTCCGAAGATTCGGCTCGGCTCCCTCGGCGCTTCCGAGGCGATGGTCCTCGGCGATTCCCTCCGCTCCTGGCTCTCGAGTCATACGCACGGAACGGGGACAGGACCGACGACCTCTCCGATTCAGGCGGCGACGCTTGGACAAACACTCTCGAATCGTCATAAGATCGACGAATGACAAAAGTGCGCTTCATGCTCAAGGACGGTCGGCCGGCTCGAAAAGACGTTGGCCTCGTGTCGGGTTTTCGATTCAACGTGGAAGGTGTCGATGTTGTTTGCAAAGACGGGAAGCTCTTTCGTGAGTCGGATGGTCAAGAGGTTGGGACGTTTCGCGTCGACCCTTTTGCGCAGCACGCCATCGTCGGAACCCTGCACGCCGACATCAAGTCCGCCTCCATCGACGTCTCCCTATAGGACGCCAGGCGAGCGAACGCTGAAGCCTCCGCCGAGGCCGAATATCGTCATCCGGAGAGACTAATGCCCACGAACCTTCCTGCGCTCGAGAACGCTCTCTTCTCCCTTTTCACGAACCCGGGGACCGAGGTCGAGTGCGCCAACGCATGGGGAGACGCGATGCTCGCGTACGCCGTCGCGATGGTCCCTCCCTCGGCGACAGTTACGACAGCGGCGACGGCGCTCAAGACGGCGCTCGTCGGTTTCGGCGTTCCGAACCAAGCTGCCTCCGTCGTCGGTCCTGCCTTCGGCTCTTTCGCGACTGCCTGCGCCGTCGGACACGGGCTGACGGGATACGCTCCGACGCCTCCGGGACCCCTCGATCTCTCGGCGCTCCTCGGGACTTATCCCCCGACGAGTCTCGCCGCAGCGCAGGGAATCGCCGCTGCAATTGACGCATGGTTCAAAACCGGGTTTAGTACGCTTCTGCCCTCCGGGCCGGCCGTACCATGGATCTGAAAATCACACTCCCCCACGAAGTCTCCGCCGAGAACCCTATCATCGGCGATCTCCATCTCTCGAGCGGGACCCCCGTGACGGTCGACGGCGACGACGCCGTCATTCAGCACCTGTGGATTAAGTTCAACTTCTTCCTCGGAGAATGGTTCCTCAACCGCCTCGAGGGGATTCCCTACTTCGAGCAGGTCCTCATCAAGGGATTCTCTCGAGACGTCATTCGGGACATCTTCCGGCAGGTCTGCCTCGGGACTCCCGGGGTTGCAGAGTTCCAAAAGTTTTCGCTCAACTTCTCGGCGGCGACGCGCGTCGCTGACATCGAGATCACGGTTCGCCTCGACTCCGGAGCCGTTCGGGCTTTGGCTTTCAACCGAGCGTTCGTGGTACAAACTTCCCCACCTGAGGAGACGCCCTAAATGTCCGGAGTAACACCAGCGGGATTCGTAGCGAAGACGCAGCAGGAGATCGTCGACGACATCGTCGCCGAGGAACGCGGCGAGATAAACGCGAACATCAACGTCTCGAGCTCGGCCGTCTTCGGGCAGCATAACGGCATCCAATCCGACAAGCTCGCCCAGGTCTGGGAAGTCGCCTCCGACGTTTATTCGAGCTTCGGCATCGGAGCCGAAGGGCAGGCTCTTTCCCAGGCCGTTCAGATGCGAGGAGTTTATCGACTCGCCGGGAAGAAGAGCCTCGTCACATTGAGCGTCGAGCTCGCTTCGCTCTTTACGCTCCCGGCCGGAAGCGTCGCCTCGGTCTCCGGGAACGCCTCGGCGAGGTATACGACGCTCACCTCCGTCAATAACCCGGGAGCCGTCACGGCGACGTTCAGCGTCAACGCGGAGGCCGAGTTCTTCGGGCCGACGCCGGGATACGCCGGCACGATCACGGTCGCTTCTTCGCCGACGGCATCTCCTTCCGGATGGGTCTCCGTCACGAACCCGCTCGACGCCGTCGTCGGAAACTTCGCCGAAGGAGACGTTCCCCTTCGCGCTCGCTTCCTTCGCCGACTGAAGCAGGGCGGAGGAGCTCACGAGGACGCCGTTGTCGCCGCTGTCGAAGAAGTCCCGGGAGTCATCGAGGCTCGCTGCTTTACGAACGAGAACGACGCGACCGACCTGATGGGAATCCCTGGGCATAAGATGGCCGTCATCGTCTACGATCCTACGCTGACGGCAACGCCTGCCGCGATTGCTCAGGCGATCTGGTCTTCGAAGGCCGGAGGCGTCGGGACGACGGGACCCTTCACAGGGAACGCGACGGATGCGCAGGGAGGAATCCGCGCGATGAACTACGATTACGCAGCCATCAAGTCGATGTACATTCACGCGAACATCGAAGTCGATACGGCGCTCTTTCCTTCGGACGGAGCGACCCAGGTCATTCAGGCGATCGTTGCGTACGGCGACGCGAACATCGGTCTCACGGACGACCTCATCATGTCGAAACTCAGCTCCGAATGTTTCACCGTTCCAGGGGTCAAGAAAGTCATCTCGATCTGGCAGAGCGAGTTCGCCGACCCGGAGACGACGGGCTCGACCTCGGATTACGAAGCAGGGATCCTCGAGGTCGTCGACCTCGACACTTCGCGCACTACGGTGTCCGTTGGTTGATATCGTCTATGGGCTCGACCCTCTCGTATACGGCGAAGGAGGTCTCGCAGACTATCCAGCCATCCCCGACGATGCTCTCGTCGACGGGAACGGGGACGTCATCGGAGTTACGAGCGCCGACTTCTCCGGGGACCATTCCTGTTACGCGCAAAAGACGAACCTCACGGCGGAGGCTCAGGCGCAGCTCCTTTATCAATTCCGCGAATGCCCTCGCATCCTCGGGCTCATCAGCTCGACGACGAACGACGTTCAGGAGCTCGAGAACGTCTTCGCCGATCTGAAGCTCGCCTTTCAGCTCGACTATGCGGCAGGGGCGCAGCTCCTCGAGGTCGCGAAGACCGTCGGAATCTTCTCCGCCGGACAGATGAACGACGCCGACTTCCTTCTCTATATCAAGGCGAAGATCCTCGCCGACATGAGCTCGGGACACGGCGACGACTTCATCGAGGCGTTCCGGATTTTAATACCAGGACTCACGACGACGTTCTCGCTCGACGAGGGTCCCGGCGAGAAGGCTATCACCTGCGAGATGGGAGGAACGATGTTCGTCAGCACAATAACCCAGAGAAACATCTTCGAGATTCTTCGGCGCATCGTTGCCGGAGGCGTCGCTCTTTGGTACAAGTTTTTTCTTCAGACCAACAACTCGACGGTTTTCAAGTGCGCTCCCGCTCTCGGCGCCGTCACGATAAGCGCAACCCAAGGGCTCGCGAACGCAGCCCAGACAACGGGCGGACACCTCTCCGGAGTGTACGGACCGAACCATCTATAAAAGGAGAATCGAATGGCACGTCCAGTAGTACGTCTTCCAACTTGGGCAACTTCAATCACCGGCGTCGCTCGTACCGTCGACCCGGGAGCGCCGAGGCAAGGCGACGGATGGGACGTCGACGAAGAGCCTCCCGCAGGATGGTGGAACTGGATGTGGAACAACGCCGGCCAGTGGATAACGTTCTTCGACGAAGAGCGCATCCGACAATACACGTCCGTCGCTCTTCTCAAGGCGGAGACGGCGCACGTCACCGGGAACCTTGTCATCGTCGCGAATAAGGCGCTCTTTCGATACGATTCGACGAGCGCAGACACGGACGACGGAAGCACCGTCATCACTCCGACGGACGTCGGCGGAGGCTCCGGCCGATGGATTGCAGTTCGCGTTTCGAAAAACATCTCCGACCCGATCGGAGCCGTCGACACGACTGCCGTCGTTCTCACCGCTGCGTACGTCGCCGTCCACTCGTTCACGACCACGTACACGCTCGGCGACAAGGTATCTCTCGACGTCATGTTCCGCGCAGGCATCGCGTCCCTAATCGGCGCTGGAGGAAGCGTCGAGGCGTACGTCAACGTCTCGGGTCCTGGCGGATTCACTCAGGACACGGAAGCTGTCGCCGTCGCGGTAGCTTCAGCCCTTGGAGACGTCGACGACAGGGCGGTCACTTTTCCGATCCTTCTCCCGATCTCAACGACCGGGACGTACACCATCAGCGTGATGGCTCGATACGTCACGCCTGGGTCGGTGTCAGCCGGCGCCATCTTCTCGAGATACCGCTCGGCGATCATCAACTGACTTTTGCCTCCTCGAGCTCCGGCTGATACGTTCGGCCGGTGTTCGCTCTCCTCACCGAAATCGCAAAACAGGCCGGCATCATCGGCCTCGTCGTAACGCTGATGGGCGGAGGCTTCGCGCTCGTCATCAAGACGCTTTGGGCGCAGCACCTTTCGGCGATGGAGAAACTTCAGGAGCAACTCGACGAATCACGGGCGAAGCTCGACGAATCGCACAAGCTCGTCCATGCGCTTCAAGAGAAACGAGTTCAGGACGCCGAGAAGACTCGCGACCTTCTCCTCGAACACTCCGAGAAGATGGTGCTCGGCCTCGAGCGAATCGCCATCGTGATCGATTTTGCGAAAGGCGTGCGATGACTCTCCCTGAGTTCGACGACGACATCTCGGTCGTGACGTTTCTCAGCGAGGAGGCGGCGAAGGCCCTCCGGGAAGCCCAGGCGAAGCTCGAGGAGACCGTCGACCAGGCCATCGTCCTCGCCGTCAGGAGGAGCATCGTCCCAGCAAGCGTAGACTTGGAAGAGACGAAGTCTACGCTTGACAACGACCCCGAAGATTGACGGCCTCCATCTTCGTGGGATACCTTCTCGGCCCATGTTGGACTTCCTCGTCGCTCAACTCGCTCACTGGCCGTTCATCGCATCGGCCTTCGTCCTCTCGATCGTCGGTCAGGTGATGAAAAACTCCCTTTGGACCGAAGAGAACGCGAAGGCTCACAAGCTCTATTCGCTCGGCCGAAAGACGCTCCCCCTTCATCCCGTCGTCTGCGGAATCCTGATGGGCGTCGCATGGAAGGGGCTCCCGGTTTCTCCCGGAGTCGAAGGGGCGAGCGCTCGAGTACTTTACTTCGCATTCTCCGGCGTCGCTGCGACCTGGCTCTTCGCCCTCATCAAGGCATGGGCGAAGAAGGAAGGATACGACGTCGCGCTCCCCGGGGAATCCCTCAAGCCGGAAGCTCCGAACGGGGACCAGCCTTGAACGAGTCGATTCTTTTTCGATGGTGGTCCCGGCTCAAGCCCTGGGCCGTCGGAGCTCTCGCCTCCGTCGCTCTTTTCCTTTCCCTCCGGTACTGGAAGCGCCGAGCCATCAGCGTCGAAGCCGAGCGAGAGATCGAACGCTCGAAGGCCGAAGTCCGAGGGCTCGAGCGTCTCAAGGAACAGGTGCGGATTCGCTCCGGAGCCAACTCGCAGCACATCGCCGTGATCGACAGCAAGATAAAGTCCGAGAAAGAAAAAGCAGTGAAGCACGTCGCCGACGTCTCGAAGATGAGCGCCGACGAAGTCTCCGCAGAGTTTGAAAGGTTGGGGTACTAGGCATGACATGGATTTTTGACATTCAGCAACCCGTCACGGGAACAGCGGCAGTCGGAACCTACCGCCTGAAAGCTGCGCTTATCGCTCGAGGATGGACCGTCCCGAGCTCTTCGGACGGGACCACCTACAACTCGTCGGGAGACCAGATCTCCTCCGGCGCAGCAGGAGCGAACGGCCTCGGAAACGCCAACGCCTGGTTCCGAATCAAGTGCCCCGTCGGAACGCGCGAATTTGTTTTCCAACGCATAAGCGCTGCGGCCTGGCGCATCAAATATTCCGTCGCCGGGTTCACGGCCGGGAGTCCGAGCGCGACGCGCGTTCCTTCGGCCACGGACGAGGTCGTCATCATCGGAGGCGGAACCGACGCTGCGCCGACGGGATTCACATGGGGATCCGTCGATGCGACGGCTCAAAAGTGGAACGTCATCACCGGAGACGCGACGGAAGGGTACTCCTTCACGGTTCACGCTCACGCTCCCGGATCTTTCACGATGGTCATGGGCCTTACGTTCGACCTGATGGAGCAGGCCAACGCTTCGGACTTGGACCCGTACGCCATCCTTTACGGGACATCGGCTTTTGCTTATGCGTATTCCGGTATGCAATCGGGGGACGCCGCAGCGAACGGGAACGGCGGACGGTTCTGGTATAAGTACGACGTCGCCGGCATCACGCGCGTTTGGGTTGCCTCCACTGCGGACCATCCATCCCCGTCGATTGCTTCAACAACGCTTGGACCAAATCCGTTCAACGGGAAGGACGAAATCGTCCCCGTGATTTATTGGCGCTCGCTTGTACCAACGCAAGGGTTCAAAGGCATCTCCCGTATCTTCAAACAGGGCACGGTTTTCCGCGCAACGGGAGACGGGTTCTCACTGAACTCGACGCGAGACCTCGTATGCGTGCAAGGTACATCGGGGACAAGTATGACTTTGATCCCTTGGGATGGTTCGATTTGGGTCCCTTGAAATGGCAACTTACGACGCGCAGTTAAACACCTATCTCACGACGAATCAGGTTCCATCGCCGGAGCCGACGCTTCTATTTCAACCGATCCAGCTTTCCGTTCCGAACGAGACGACGGCTCCCGCCATCTCCGGAGTTTCACCGGCCGAAGGTTCGACGCTCGGACAGTTCGACCCGGTCGTGTTCGACATCACGGACGTGTCGGGAATCGGTCTCGCAGTCGTTCTCGTCGAGTATGCTTCCGGCGAATGCGAATGCGCATACGACGGCTCGTCGTTCACGGCGAGTTTCGAGAACGGCTCGTCCGTCTCGGTCATCACGGGAGACGGCAGACGATTCTCCATCAAACGATTCGGCGGATGGAAGATGGCTCCAACGGTTCGCGTCAAGGCTGTCGACACGAAAGGAAACGTCCTCACATGATGAAAGTTGTTCTCTTCGCGCTCCTCGTCTCGTTCGGAGCTCGAGCTCAATGCGCTCCCGACACCATCGAACGCCGAGTCGTTCTCGAGCACGAAGGGACTCCCGGGATCTGGTTTCCTCTCGCCGTCGCGAAGTGCATCGCTGCCGACCTTTCCGATCTTCGTTTTCAGCGTTCGCATTCGGCGCTCGTCATCGAGAAGTCGAAACTTCAAGACGAAGCTCTCAAACTTCAAGCCGAAGAGCTCCGGCTCGAGACCGAGAAGTCGGCCGTGCTCGAGAAGACCTCGGCGGCGATGGCGAAAAAGATCGAGCAGCTCACTCCTTCGTGGTACGAGCATCCCGTCTTACTCCTGGGGCTCGGCGCAGTTGCCGGCGCTCTCGCAGTGACGACAATTTTCGTGGTGACAAGATGAAAGAACTTCCCGCCGAGCCTCCTCCCTTCCCATCCGAGATCCTCAAGCGAGGGAGCGCCGATCGGGAGCGCGTCAAGGAATGGCAGTCGATGCTCGCCTTCGATGCCGACTATGGGATTCAAGTCGACGGCTCCTTCGGCGATGAGACCGTCTATTGTACGAAACTCTTTCAGGGCTTCCGGGGACTCCCGCAGACCGGAGAGGTCGACGTCGTCACATGGGACGAGCTCACCAACGGAGTCAACCTCCCGAAGTACACTCGCATCCTCACGAAGAAGTTCACGCCGGCGTACCGCTGCCGGGTCGACGTCATCTGCTGCCATACGATGGAGTCTCCGCACAAAAAGAACACGGCCGAGGCGAACGCGACCTGGCTCGCGAAGGACGATACGCCGAAAGCTTCGGCGCACTATTTCGTCGACTTCGATGGCGACATCGTTCAGTCGGTTCGGGACCATCATATCGCCTGGGGATGTCCCGGCCTGAACTCGAAGGGGCTCCACATCGAGCACGCCGGGTTCGCTCGCTTTACGCGTTCCGAATGGCTCGCCGGAGAAAACTTCATCATGCTTCAGAAGTCGGCGAAGCTCTCGAGCGAGAAGGCTCGGAAGTACAACGTCCCGACGAAGTTCATCGACGCCGACGCCCTCAAGCGAGGGGAGCGGGGGTTCACGGGACATAAGCAGGGGACCGACGCGTTCTCGGCCGGAGCCGGACACTGGGACCCGGGTCCGGGCTGGCCTTGGGACGTTTATCTTGAACTTGTCCGTTCTACGAGGTAGGAAACTCCTCCCGGCAGCCGGGGCGCATGTCTCCCCTCGTAGTGACTTTTCTTCTTTTTCACTCTGTGCCCCGTTGCCTGGATTGCTCCCCTCGGGACGCCCAGGTCGTCGCTCGGGTCATCGCTCACGAGGCCGGGTTCGATTCCCCGGATGATGAGGCTGGAATTTACGAGGTCCTGATGCGTACTCGAGCAAGGGTTCGAGCCGTTTCGAAGGGCCGAGGGTCTCTCGCGTTCGCCGCCGACCAGTATTCCGGCGTCGCTACAGGTGCCAGGACGCCTCGAGACGACCTCGACCGATGGAGCGCCGGCCTCCGGGACGAAAACGCGTACACCGAGCTCGTGGCAAGAGTAACCGACCTTTTCAGGGGCGAGGCTCGGTCTCCGTGTCCCGTTCCCCCTCATCATTGGGGGGGGCCGATGGACGTTCCCCGGGCTCGGCGGATGGGGTTCCGCCGGATTCCTTGCGGGAGCTCGAAGAACGATTTCTACCTGATGCCCTGACGGGCTTTCGATTCCCAGGCCTGGATTAGCCTCCGAAGGCTTCTCTCGTGAGACCCGTCGAGACCCCCGAACGGGAGGAGGACGCGCCGGCAAAACAGGCAAACATCCGAAGCGAGGGACAGCTCCGTTCGGTCTTTCTTGCTCAAACTCAAGTCATACGTTTCGAGCTGCTCCTCGACTTGCGCAACCGACGCCCGACCCATGTGCTTCATCTTCAAAAGATCTTTCGCGCTGTACTTGCAAAGGTCTTCGACTCGCTCGATCCCGAGGCTCTCGAGAACGTGTTCGACCCGAATCGAGAAGCCGACGTCTTTCACTTTCATTTCACTTCCCCTTCTGTCTCGAGGTACGCGGCGAGAGCGACGGCGTCGGCCTCGGCTTTCTGGATCGACTCGAGGGAGCTCGGATCCTCGACCGTAACGACGGCGACGACCTGCCCTTCCGACCTTATCTGCATGAACTTCTCCGTCTTCTTCTTCGGCCATTCGCATCCGAGTCTACCGCAGAACGGCGTCCTCACGTTCGGTCTACATACGCACATTTTATTTCTCCCCTCTTTTTCCGTAGACACTCACTCGCCCATCGAAGCCGGGAAACTTCTCTCGGCCGAGCTTCACCACGCCGAGATAGCGGAGCGCGTCGGAGCATTGCATCTGCTGAACCTTGTTCGCCTTCCCGATCTCGAGGCCGAGCGCCGCGAGCGCTGCGTTGAGTGGGAACGTCTTCGGAGTCGTCGGAAGGTTGAGCCACTCGGCGAGCTTCGCGCTGAAGATATTCTCCTCCCCTCGGTCGTCCTGAACCTCTTTGAGCATCGCCTTCTCCGCCTCGGTCTGGGGATGCCATGCTTCCCCGGAACGATACGCGACGAGCGCCTCGGCGAAGATCTGCTCCCTGTCCTCGAAGAGCGCCTTCAGGTCGAAAAGGTTCGCGCTCGTCGTCTTGACCGACCACCACCTTCGAGCTCCCGTCGGGTCCTTCAGATAGTTGTCCTCGTTCGTCGAGGCGCCGAAGACGCAGCGACGCGGAGCCTTGATGAAGTTCCTCCCGTACGGTGGGCGATAGACGTCCTCTTTCTGCGTGAGAAAGGACTTCAGCGCTCGAGCGTCGGACTTCCCGAGGCTGCTCAACTCCGAGCTCTCGACGAGCCACCAGCCCTGAATCTTATACGCAGCATGAGGGTCGTCCGGCGACGGCATTCCCTCGAGGTACCACTTCCCGAATAGCGTCGAGAAGACCGTCGACTTTCCGATCCCTTGCTCGCCCTCGAGGACGAGAACATGGTCGGCTTTACATCCCGGCTCAATGGCTCGAGCAATCGAGGAGATGAGAAACTTCCTCCCGATGAACGTGTTCACGTCGTTGTCCTCGGCGTACAAGTACCTCGAGAGCCACTTGTCGAGACGCGGGACGCCGTCCCACTTTAGAGCTCCGAGCCAGTCGAGCACTTCGTTGAACGGGTTCAGCCTCGCGACGTTCTCGATCGCGTCGGCGATGACCTCCTTCGGATACGCTGCATTGAAGTTGTCGAGTCTCTCGAGGTACACGCGCAGCGCGAAGTAGTCGTTGTCCTGAAGCTCCCGAGGAACCTTCTCGCCGGATTCTCCCCATGGGAGACGCGTGACGGAGACTTCTCGGCGCCATTCGTCGTACGCGAAAACCCCCTGAAGATGAGGGCAGAGCGTAAGCGCCATCATCAAGTTCGACATCGTTGCCTTGGGTCTCCCGTCCTTGTCCTTCGCGAGGTCCTTGTACCAATGCTGAATTTTGTCGACCGAGTCGAACGCGTCCTCGATAAGGCGGAGGATCGGCGTTTCCTTTTTCTTCTTCGCCTTCTTCGGAGCCGTCTCGGCGCTCATGTTGTCGTTGTCCTCTGCGTCCTCAAATAAGTTCATCCGGCACGTCCTCCCCGTCGTATTTCCGACGCTTCTTTTCTTTCTTCCATCCCCGTCCTCTTTCTTCTCTCGTCTCGAGCTCCGTTGGATAAAACGGCTTCCTCTCTCCTGCGGCGAGGCACCGTTCCATCGTCCTTATCGCCTCGGCGCGCGGGAGCCCCACGACGACGCAGGCTGCGGCGAGCTCCGCGATGGCGTCAGTCCGGGTCAGGTACTTCGAACCGACGAGCTGTCCGAGCGAAAATGCTGCGACGGCTAAACTCGCATTTCGATTTCCTGGGCGAGACGAGTATACCTTCGAGCATTGCCGGCGAAGCGCTGCTGCCCCATATCGCGACACGCTCGAGGGGTCGGTGATCGGGATACGCTTCTCGCTCGGGTCGGGAGGCGAGTATTTCTTTGGCCTCATGAAGGAGGCGAGCCAGTCGGGAAAGTCGAGGATAGTCTTGTCGAGCCATTCGTACGTCGGTCCTGTCGGGTGAATCGATGGGGGAGCGACGACATAACCCCCAACGCCTCGGACGTCTATTCCTTCAGCGATGATGCCTGCATTTCCTCGACACTCGAAGTCAGGGATCTTCAGATACCACTGGAAACCTCTCGCAGTTTTCACCGTCGGAGTTTCTTTCGTCCCGAAGCTCCGAACGGTATTGACTGCCGACTCGGAATCGGCGTCGAGGGCGATGAACTTTATCCCCGTCGGGAGCCCTATGTTGAACGGCCTTCGGCGCCACCATTCCCGGATCTTCTTCTCGCTCGTCGTCGCGTCGAGAAAACCTCGGCCAGTCGCCGGACGTTTCGAGCTCGGCTGACACGGGAACACGGGCCAGCCTTCGCGCGCAAACTCGAGCGCTGCCTCGAGGAGCGTCGAGCGAGCGTCGCTCATAGCGCTCCGATCTCCCTGCGCCATGCGTCGGTCCATTCCTGACGCGTCTTCTTCCCGAGACGAAACTCCATCTTGATGATCTCCTTCTTCCACTTCTCGCCGAGGCGTTGAGGGACGACCGGCGGGAGCTTGAAGCGCCAAAGGAACCAGGCCGTGTTCACGTTCGCGAGCTTAAGCCATCCCGTGCCGTAATTCGTCATCGATTGGAAGTATTCAGCGACCCTTTCGCGCGGGACTTTCTTGCATATTCCGGGATGGCATGCCTCGACGTATCCCATCATGTGCATCCTCAAAGAAGGTACGTCGTCCCGAAGGCCGAGGATCTTGACGAACGTCTCGAAGCTCCCATCGTAGTAAGTCGGGAGCGCGTTCGTGTAGTGCTCCTTCGCGAGCTCCCTGTGGCTCGTCCCGTCTCCGAGATCGGCGCCGAGCCATCCGGTCTCCGAAAGAAGATCTCCCGTCGAGCGCTTGAAGACCGGCTTTCGGTCGGCCGGAGGAGCTTCCATCAGTCGGTCCTCGTCGATGACGTCCGCCTGACCGACGCTCGCCGGGCGAACCTCGAAGTCAGCATGCGCCGTCCGAAAGCCGAACTGAAGCACGGTACATTCCTTTTTCCCGGGAGCATTCCGGGACCCACGGCCGATACATTGAAGGTATAGAGCCTGCGACTTCGTCGGCCTCGCCATGATGATGCAGTCGGTCTCGGGAGCGTCGAAGCCCTCTGTCAAGACGGCGCAGTTGCAAAGAATCTCCGTGTCCCCCTGCCGGTACCTCTCGATCGCGAGCGAGCGCTGCTCCCTGGGCGTCCCTCCGTGGATGAAGTCGCTCCGAAAGCCGAGGGCGAGAAACGATTCGTGGAAGTGCCTCGCCGTCTCGACGGTAGGAAAGAACGCGATGCTCTTCTTCCCTCGAGCTTCTCGGCCGACGACTTCGATGATCTTCTCGTTCGCCAGATCGATGATGGCGCCGAGGTCGGTCAGGACGAAGTCCCCGGCTTGAACCCGAAGTTTCGCCTCGGTCGGTCGGTTCACTTCGAAGAGCTTGAACTTCAAAGGACATAGGAACCCGTCTCGGATTCCGTCCTTCAGCGAATACTTGAAAACCTCTTTGAAGGGCAGGTCCTCGAGATCCTGCCGCTCAGGGGTCGCCGTCACGCCGACCATCCAGGCTTTCGAATAACGCTCGAAGATCGCCTTGTACTGGGACGCCGATGCGTGGTGGGCTTCGTCGACGACGATCGTCGAAAACTCCGGGAGGAACTTCTTCCGGCGAAGCATCGACCCTACCTTCTGAACCGACGAGACGACGACCCGGGTCCAAGGCTCGTCGATAGTCGACGTCTTCTTCCCGATCTGCTCGTATACGCGACCCGAAGCTTGCTCGAGGAGCTCTCGGCGATGGGCGAGAATGAGAACGTCTCCCGGATCCTCGGCGAGGCGGCGAAGGATAATCTCGCAGAAGACCGTGGTCTTTCCGAGCCCCGTTGCCATGACGATAAGAGGGTTCGCGTCTCGTAGGGCGAGCGCTGCCTTGACGGCCTCGACCTGATACGGTCGGAGCGAGACGCCGAAAGGAGCGGCGAGCATCGGTGGCTCGGCATACTCGAGCTCGGCCTCCTGCTCGAGGAGCCCCTGCTGATAGTCGAATAGCTTCTGCTGCTCGGCGTCGAAACGCTGCTCCTCCGATCGGTCAACCATCTTCCGCCTCCTTTCGCCCATCATCCATGCATTCGCAGTACACTCCGGTGCCATGACACGTTGCGCACGCTTGGTCATATCCACCTTCGCCGGAACCAAAGCAAGATTTGCAGTCCTGAAAACCCATGCATCCACCACATAGGTCCATGCTTCCTGAATCATGGAGCATCTTCCGCCTCCAGTTCGTTTGCAAAGTTTCGAAGCGCATCCCCGTGCGGAAAATACGGAAATCGACTAGCCCGTTCACGCGCCTTCGCGATGATGCGCTTGCGCTCTTCCACCTTGCCTTGCTTGTAGGCAAGACACTCGTCGTTACACCATCGTGCTTCACATCGTTCGCAACTCATCCGCTCTTCCTCCCCGACTTCATGTCGAGCATGAAGTCCTTCACCACGTCTTGCTCCGCGTTCGACAGCCGATAGAAGTTCCAGAACATCTCAAACGCCTTCCCTCGCATGTAGAAAGGGACCGAAAGTAGCATCTCAAGCGCCACTAGGTCGTGAGCTTCAACGTCCTTCGACTTCTCGAACTTCATAATGAAGCTGTTCACAAGGCCGAGCTCCCCTCGGCTCTCCGCTTGCACAAGGAACGTGACCTCAAGGTCTGGCTCTCCGCGCGCAGAGGACCTCAACAATTCAACCATCCGAACGCGAATCATCGGTCAGCCATCCGTTTCGCGAGCCCCTCGACGAGGACGGCTATCGCGTCGATCTCTTCTTGATGCTTGTCGTGGTGAACCATCAATGGCCTCCCCATCTTCTTCGAAAGACACCGGTCTTCGATGGCGTTCAGCGCATCGAGCAACAAGAACTCGTATGGTTTTTCCTTCATGACTCAGCCTCCAGTTTGTTTGCGTAATCGTTCCATGCCATCGCCTGCGAATTGAACCCGTTCGCTCTCGCCTCGGATGCGTCTTGCCTCATCTTCGCGATGAGGCGCTTGCGCTCGTCTAATGCACCTTCGACGTGCCCCTGCTCCCACCCGCTATCGTACTCGCACATCATCGCTTGCCTCCCTTTCCGTTCAACGGTCTCCAGTCCAACTTGAAACGCTTCATCTGCATCTGCCATGCTGCATAGTACGCTGCCGAGTAGCTCTTGAAGCGAAGCCCGATGCCGGAACAGCCCACCGGGTCGATGCCTCCGTCGAGCCGAAGCTGAAGCGACGAGAGCATCTTCCCTCGGCCGTCTTCTGGCAGAATGACCCAGTCGCCGTTCGGGTCGGAGTCTTCAGGTCGGCCCATCGAAACCATCCTCCGGGACCCCCACTTCTCCGGCTTCGCTTTAGGGGCAGGACCTCGGAGCGGTCTCTCCGTCTTCTTCATTCGAGCTTGCCTCCCGCTCTCCTCGAGCGCTCCCGAGTCGACGAGCATTCGCGGCATCGGCGCCATCCCTTCTTACACGTCGCGACGTTCCCCTGAGTTAGCGCGTGTCCGTTCTTGCAGTGAGACTTTCGCGCGTTCTCGGCACTCGGTCCCGAACTCGCGAGGATGTTTTCCTTGTTCGTAAGCTGCCGAATGTGAACCGGGTTCACGCAGCTCGGCCTCTTGCACCGATGGTCGAGCGTGTTTCCTCGCCCTATCGTTACGCCGAGAAGATACTCGTACGACCAGCGATGAGCGCTGACGGTTCGACCTTCGAACGAGAACGAAGGATAAAGCCCGTTTCGTCCTCGCCCATGCGACCCAGTCCAGATCCAACACTCGGCGAACTCTTCTCCTCCGGGCTCTCGCTTGATGAAGGACATGAACCGATGAAGCGCTGCCTTCTTCTCCTCGACCGTTTTCACTTTGATTCTCCTTTCGCTTCTAAAAAAAAGGAAGGCGCTCCTTCCGAGCTCGGAGGGGTTCCGAGCTCACGGTGTGGCGCACGGGCGAAGCTGTTCAGACACCGTCCCGTTCCCTGCGTTTCCCGGATGATTCCGGAACGCCTTCCGTGGACATGGTTGGGCTCGAACCAACGACCTCTCAGACCGCGTAACGCCAAAAGTCTGATCGCTCTACCCGAGGTGCGTTTCCCCTTGCTGAGCTACACGTCCGAAGTGCCGGTCTCTCCCGACTTGTCACGACGAGTCGCGCCCATCGTTACGCCTTTACCGTCCGTGGTTGGCAGACGGCGAAGTCTTTTCAGCGAGACATCCCGACGGAGATCTCGAGCTTCTCGTCGTGGTTCTCCCCGACGATGTCCGTCTCGTACCCATGAACTCGGCGATACGCGACGACCGTAAACCTTCGGCCTCCGTCGTACGCCGGGAGCATCTGACACTTTCTTCGACCGACCTCGAGCGCAGCGTGGTACGCGATCCCCGTCTGCGCCCTGTCTCGGTCGTCGAAAGGGAAAACGTCTTCTGGCATTCGATTGTTCGTCGTCTTGAAGTAGTTGTTCATCGTGCGTCCATAATATCCTCGACCGGTATCTCCCGCGCAACTGCTTCGAAGATGAGCTCGGCCGTCGCTTTTCGGCACCTACCCCCATGCACAATCGCATGAAGGTTCGGATACGCGATTCCCGTCTCTCGCTGAAGCCAGGAGATCGTTCTCTCGGACTTCGCGAGCCAGGTCGAGAGCTTCGTCTCTTTCTTAGATGTCGCCGTCATCTTCGTCCCCATCTTCGTCTTCCTCCTCGTCTCGCTTCTTCTTCGCGGGAGCCGACTTCTTCTTCGGCTTCTCGTCGTCTTCTCCCGAATCCTCTCGAGCAGGGGTCGGAGCGAAGCGGATGTCGAACGCCGAGACCGTCGTGTTGAGCTGCGCTTCCCCCTTGTACTCGCCGAGCTCTCCTTTGAACTCACCATAAACCGTGACGATCTTTCCCTTCTCGAGATGCTCGACGAGCTTCTCGGCTCGGCTCGAGTACCAAAAGACGCTCCAGAACTGACTCGTCTCTTCGCCGTTGTCGTAACCGTTTTCGACGGCTCGGACGAGCATGTATTCGCTTTTCTTTCCCTCCATCATCTCGGCGTCGGAGACGAGTCGCATCGTCTTCTCGCCCACGAACTTCATGATGTTGGTCTTGCTTTCTTTTCTTGCCATGGTCCTTATCCTTCTTTCTTCACAGTGGAATGTCGCCGTCTTCGATCGGCGCGTAATAGTTGATTGCGTTCAGCTCCGCTTCGGGAATCCCGCCTTTCTCGAGTAGGTACTTGTCCCGATAAATCCCGATCTTCCTCGGGTCGACGTCGGAGATGAGTTTCCCCATCAGACCCCCTCGGGAGAAGACGGCCTTCTTATACGCGGCGAGCTTCTTGTCCCCGTTCGGATCTTTCTTTCCGGGAAACTCCTCGTCGCGATGAAGCCCCTCCTTCGCATCCTCCTCGGCGATACTATCCTCGAGCGTCTTCTCGAGGTTCTCCTCCTCCTTCTCCTCGAGCTCCGCCGGCGGAGCCTCCTTCTTTTTCTTCTCCTTCTTCGCCGCAGGAGGGAGCGCCTTCGTCTCGACGACGTCCGTCACGACTCCATCGTCGTCGACCGTATACGCGACCGGCTTCGCGTCGTCGGCGAGGACGGGAGGCATCTCTTCGCTGATGAAGAGCCCCGAAAGGTCCTCGGGAAACGCCTTCCGGAGTCCGACGGCCTCGGCGCACTTCGCCATCATCACATGGGTCTTCTCGTCCCAGAACTTGTTCACGCCGTACTTGCTCGTCTGAACGAACTCGTCGACATGGACGACGCCGAAGCAGGGCTCGGCCCAGTCCCGCCGGCGGATGCCGACCTTGCAGGTCACCGGAATCGGCTGCTCGAAGGGCTTCCCGGTGAAGGCGCACTTCATCTTTCGGGTTCGCCCCTCCGTGTAACTGAACTCGGGAGCCGAGCTCCCGGCGTACTTTCCCGTGCGCTCGGCGATCGAGCGGAGCCCTTCGATGGACACCTGCGCCGACCACTTCTTCACGTATATGTCCCGACCCTTGTCGTCCTTCTCCTTCGCGTTCCTCGAGACGAAGTAAATCTGCTTCAGGATAGGGTTCAGGTTCCGAACCTTCGCCGTCGTCATAAGCACTTGGAACTCCGATTCCGAAGCTCCCGATGCGTACGTGTCCCGAATCATCTTCTCCTGCTCTTTCGTAAACTCGAGCGGAGGGAGCGCTAAGCTCGAGGCCTGAACCGTTGCAAGCTCGCTCATGTGGGCACCGCCGACTTCTCGACCTGGGCGTTCTTCTCGCTCATTGCGAGGTCGACGATGTCCGAGGCTCGCTTCTTCACCTTCTGAATCTCCTTGAACCATTCCTGCTCCTCGGCCTGCGAGCCGACGTAAATCATCAGCGTCTCGCATACCTTCTGCGCCTTCGCGTTCGCTCCCGCGTACGGCGTCAACGCGATAAGGGCGAGCATCGGCAGCGCGTTCTCGAGCGCCAGGGCGATGTTGTTGCACTTCTCCTGAACCCCCGACGTGTCGTCGATTCCCTCGACGGCCTCCGTGAGTTTCGCGATCGACGCTCCGATGTCTTCCATTTGTCCTGTGCTTGTCATTTCTTCGTTCCTTTCTTTCTCTCGCCATCCGGGAGTCCCGGAAGAGCGAAAACCTTGTTCACTTCTCCAACCAAACCATCCAACTCTTCTCGCTCGTCGAGCGTCATACTCCCGCCTCGAGCGAGGAGGTCCTTCAGGACGACGTCGTCCTTCGTCGCTTCGATGAGGCGGAGCCATTGCATCCGAGCCGGCGCCATCTGCGCAGCGGAGTACCACTTCGAGAGCCCCTTCCCTTCCTTCGGAAAGAGGGCGAGGCAGTAACCGTCGATGGGATCGCGGAGGTCTTCTTCCCAGAGCCAACCATAGGCGGCGAGCTGTATCAGATTCGACGGCCAGAAGTCTTTCGAAGTCTTCCAGTCGGTGACGATTCTTTTCTTCCTCCTCGAGCGAGCGACGAGATCGTGCGTTCCGGCGACTGCGTGCTCGCCGTTGATGATCGAGACCTCGACGCTCTCCGGCTCGAGACCGGACTCGGTCCAGAACTCGAGAAAATTCGCGAAGGCGTTCGCCGCCTGATTGTCCTGGTTCACGTTCCCGAAGCGTCTCGGCGGAACGGGCTTCCCTCCGATGAGGGTCGCCATGATGGCGTCGTGAACCGCTGTCCCGATGTCCCTCGCCTCGACTCCCGAACGGTCGAAGCCGAGCGTCGCTTCGCCCTTCTCGTGCCTCCGTCCGTCGTCGACACCGAGCCCGAAGAAGTAGCGATAAAGCCCGTGCTTCGAACCCCAGAGATCGCAGACGTTCGTGACGGAGATGCACTTCCGGCCGTCCGGCGTCAGGTATTGTTTCGGCCGACCTTGGCCGACTTCGAACTTGCGTTTTTGTGGAATGTGAACCGTGGTCAAGGGACGTTCCTTCCTCGGCGCTTGAGCTCCATCCGAGCTGCTCGAGTAACGTCATCCCATGGCCCATGGTCGCATCGGCCTCCGCACTCTACGAACCGAATCACGTTCTCAAGATGGTCAGAAGACAAATCGATGACGCTCGCTCCGTTCCAAAGCACCGAGCGCTCGGCCTCCGACGTCGCGATGCGATTGACGGTGACGACGCGAATGTTCGATACCTGCTCGTCTCCGTCGAAGTGCGCGCGCACTTCTTCTTGGGCGGTCTTTGCCGCGTATTCATCACAGTAGATGCAGCTAAGCCGCTTTGCGTGACTGAATATGGCCCCTGTCCAGTAGACAGGCTTACCGCCGTGGCCGAGCCACGTCGCAGGCTCGCCTTTGATGAGAAAAAACTTATTTGGTCTTGGTGTTGCCATCTTCTTCGGTTGCTCCCCGTACTTGCGTTGATATTCCCTGAACTCGTCGGCCTTCTTCTCGATGAGCTCTCGGTCCTGCCGTCTTCGGCGTCGCTCCTCGAGCCAGTCGGCTCTCGCCTGATAGAACTTCATCGGCTCGCGTCTCGTGACCCACCAGTCTTTCATTTGGGAAATACCTTTCGGTCGAGCCTAGCGATAAGCGCCGAGTGAATCGTGACGATGAAGATCAGGACGTAAAATGGGTAGTCGTGCTGGTTCATCGGCGAGTCACCGCCTGCATGGCGACGGCCTGATAGGCTTCGCGCTCCGCGTTGAGTCGAATCTTCTCGACGCTCTCGCTTCGAAGTCGCTGCCTCGCCTCGTCGAGCTCGCTCTTCGCGTTCACGAGATTCCGCTCGGACTCCTCGAGGCTTTTTCTAAGCTGGTCGATCTGCATATGAAGTCTCCCCGTCTCCTGCCGACGAAAGTCCTCGAGGTCTCGGAACTTAATCTCGAGCTTCGCCTGGCTCTCGATGCTCGCCTCGATAAGCTCCTCCGCACTTACCTCCGACTGCGTCTTCCTCGGCTTCCTCATCATTCCATCTCCGCTTCGAGGCAGTATTCGAGGACGGCGTGAGTCACGAGGATCCCGTCGGGAGTCCGGAGCTCGTTCTTCGAGCCGTCCCACTTCCAGGGTCCCTTCAGGCGATGAAAAAGAACCTGCGTCCCCTGCTTCACGCCATGGTCCTTGATAGCGCCGAGCATCGCGAGGTACGTGCTCTCGCTGTTGTTCAGCCATAGGTTGACGTTCCAATGAGCCTTCGATGGCCATCCGTTGTATTCCTCCGATTTCAGCTTCTCCGTTGCGTTCATATCTTTTTTTCCAACTTTCTCGCCCTCTCGAGCGCGTGTCTTTGAAACCCCTTGCAAACTTGCTCTACGCGTGTCCCGCTCATCCCGAACTTGGCAGCTATCGCGAAGATGCCGAACCCTTGGCGGAAGTACATTCGAAGCCACTTGATGTTGCGCCTTCGTTTGGTGCTTTTTTGTTTGAAGCTGACCGTCAGGACATGGACCATTTCTTTTGCCTCGTAAAGGCGTGCAGGGTCCATCGCCGCGATGCGGGAGCCTTCGGAGATCGAAGGGTTGCGCATGTTCACTTTGCCGACCCCTTCGCTCGCTTGTAGTATTGAATGAGGTTCTCCATCGTCTCGACCTCGAGGAAGATGACGGCTCCCGGGATTCCCGTGCCGTTCTCCGTCGTCAGCATGAGCATCCCGTTCTCGACTTCGACGTATACGCTATCGCCGAGATATTGCTTGTCGTGCTCGTGGTTGTGCTTCTTCATCGGGACCACCGAACGAGCGCCGAGCCGACGACGTACAAGATTGACTTGAGAACGAGGAGATGGAGGCTACCCTCTGCGAGGAGTCCCGAAAGGCTCGGGAGCATGCCCTGGCGATGCTCACCACTGAGCGAGCTCCTCGCGACGGAGAGAAGCCATGATTCCTCCGGCCGGAAAACTTCCCCATCCTCATCCTCGAGAGCATCGACGACGGCGAAAAGAATCTCGTAGAAGGAATACTTCTTTCGGAGCTCCGAGACCGCGTCGTCGAGCGTTCGAAGCCGAGGGCTCATGTCCTCTCCGTCCGGAATCGCGTCCTCGTCGACCGGGAGAACGGCCGGAGAAACCGTCGGAGGAATCATGCTCGCTCCTGCTCGAGCGCGTTCGCAAGCGCCGAGATTCGACGCGCCATCCGAATGGCCTTCCGGCTCGACGCGTCGTCCGTCTTCTCGAGATCGCGTCCCTCTCGCTCGGCCTGCGAAGCAAGCGCATGGAGCAAGTCCTCGAAGGAGCACTCCTCCCGGAGCTCCTCGATGGCGAGCGCCATCATCTCGGCCTTGTAGCTTTCTTCCTCGACCGACCCAGGGAGGATCGTTCCGGTAGGGGGAACCGTCTCTGCCGCTCTCGTCTTTATCGTGTCCATGATTAGACTATAACCCGGAGAATTATATCTGTCGAGAGAAAAAGAGAGGGGCTCGGTCGATTCTTTTTCCCCTCGAGCGTGTAAGGCTATGTAGGGCGATAGGGGGAAAGTCGAAAATACGCGTTCCGGGAGCCCCTCCGAAGCGGAGTCGACGAAAAGTACGAAAAAGGTCAAAAACGGCCCGTGACATACCTCGGACATACCTATGGCTTAACGGGGGTGTGGCAGGAATTACCTAATGATACCGCTGCGATGACATACCTACCCCAAAAACACCCCTGGTAGCTGTCTTTAACTTAAAAAGAGTTAAGAGAAAGAAGGGACAGGTAGGTACACACGGGGGGGGGCTATATGGAAAACGCACTTAAGGTATGTCAGGTATGGCAAGCCCTCGGAATCATAGCGGAATACCTGCCCAGGGGGGTTAAGCCACAAAAGGGTAGGTATGGCAAGCCCTCGGAATGATTGGGGAATCGCTGCCATACCTATAATCATTAGGGATTTTCGCCTGTCGAATCCGCTTCCTTTTTATGTTGTTTCGGGTTATAGCGAAGGACCATGAACCTCGACCCACTCGACCCAGAACTCGCCTCGCTCGTCTCGCTTCTCGATACGCCGGAGTTTCGAAAACGGGCGAAGGCAGCGCTTCAGTCGGTCGCCATCGAAGCGCTCGGGGACCATCGACATTGCGCCATCTGCAATCGTCGAACGCTCGTCTCCGACATGGCCTTCGTCTGCTCCTCGACCTGCTTCGCCGACCGTCTCGACCAGGTCTCGAGGGGCGGAGCATGAGCGCAAGTGACTCGACTGACGGGAGCTCGAAAGTGACGGTAGCTTTCGATCTCGGATTCGACCGAGGATGCGACGCGGCGATGCAGGAAGGGTTCGTCCTGATCGGGATCGACGGCTCCTCGACGTACTCGGCCGGGAATCCCAGTTCGTGGATCGTGGCCTGGGTCGACGCGCAGCTTCGGCTCGCGACGACGAAGGAGCTCCGCTGGTCGGTCATGGAAACGGCTCGAGGATGCGTTCTGACGTGGCTTCGGCTCGAGGAGGGCCGAGAACCCCTATCGCCGGCCAAAGCTCGCAGGGCAGCCCGGTGCGAAGACGCTATGCGGGAATCGAAGACCATCGCCAACTGGCGAGACTGGTTCGAGCATTGGGTCGAGGCCGTCAGCGACCAAGAGACGACGGACGAAGCTTCATCGCATGGCCGACGAGCGCTGCGCCGAGGGCGTCGGCCGGATGCTCCGCTCTCGAGCGAAGCCGAGCGAGAGACTTCGCCGACTCCGGAAGAAGCTTCTCGACGGCAGCCTGAACAATCTTCTTTCCCGCACTGGTGGACCCAGTCAGGCGGTACTTGAGATCCTTCGGCGGAATCTGAACGACGCGCGTCCCATTCAACGCCGAGCAGGCGAGGACGATTCCCCAGGTCACGCCCATCTTCGCGGAGACGGAGGCGTCCCTGGGCCAAGATTGCTCCTCGACGAAGACCGCGTTCGGTCGAATCTCCTGGAAGACCGAATGGAGCTCGATGAAAAGCTCTTCCCCTCGAAGAGCGACGTCGGTCGACTTCCGGAGCCCGTCTTCCTTCTCGGTCTCGAGGAGACCGCAGGACATAAACTCGCGACGTCCGTCGAGGCCGACGAAGAAGGCTCCCCAGCCGAGGGAGGCGAAACCGGGGTCAATTCCAAGAACGCGCATGCGTTTCGTCCTTCCCGCAGGAGCAGACCGGCGTCGACTTCGCTTCGGCCGAGCGCTTCTCCTCGAGGAGTTTCATTCCGAGATCGAACTTCGCCTGAACCTGCTGTCCGGCTTGCTCCTCCGTGAGTCCTGCCCTTTGGAGCATGTACAAATCGGCGCTAACGAGAGCGAGGAGGGAATCCCGAATCGCTCGATGTTTCTTCTTCATGGGCGCGTTCTATCGCAGCCCGAAATACGTCGTCAATCTTCATCGTCGAGAGCGAGATCGTATCGCTCCGGGAGCATCTTCGCTTCTTCGCGGAGCTCCTGCGCAAGGTCGTGAAGCAGCTCGAGCTGCTTGAACTTTCTATCCCCTAGTTTCGCTGCTTGAACGGCCTCGATACGTTGCTCGAAAGATAGGTCGGGGATGCGCATGTTCCTGAAAATGGATTTGTTCTTGCTCGTCGTCCAATTTTCCGCGAAGAATGAGGACACAATGTCGGATAAGAAGAATGGCTCACGCGCGCGAGACGCTGAGGAAATCGCAGCGATTATGGTCGACCCGAAAACGCTCGTCCCCAACCCGAAGAACCCTCGCAAGAACGACAGCTCCGTCGCCGGCGTGAAGGCGTCGATCTCCGCATACGGATTCGGAGATCCCATCGTGTGCCGAATCGCGAATCGAATGGTCATCGCCGGACATACGAGACTGAAGGCTTCGCTCGAGCTCGGCCTCGAGAAGGTCCCCGTGCGCTTCATGGACATCACGCAACTGAAGGCCGACGCGTTGATGATTGCCTCGAACCGAACCGGAGAGAAGGCGATATGGGACAAGGACTTGCTCGCGAACATCCTCGGCGAGTTGAAATCGTCCGGAGAGGAGATCGTTCCGACGGGTCTCACCGAGAAGGAGCAGAATCAACTCCTCACGTCCCTCCTCGGGAGTCCCGCGGAGGAGCGCAGCGCTTCGGAGCCCGAAAAGATTCTCGAGTCCTGGGGGACCGTACTCGGCGACATGTACCGCATCACCTCAAAGAACGGAGGCGAGCATCGAATCGTCTGCGGAGACTCGACCGACCCGAAAGTGTTCGACCGACTGATGGCCGGAGAGAAGGCGTTCATGTGTTGGACCGATCCACCGTACGGCGTTTCGTATTCGTCGAACCCGGGGAGCGGGAACATCGTGAAGCATAAGACGAAGCACGAAGAGATCGCCAACGACTCGATGAACCTCGAGGATCTCGAGGCGTTCCTCTCGAGCGCGTTCGCTTGCGTCGCCGCCAACCTCGAGGAGAGTGCCCATGTCTACATCGCCCATCCCGCGGGACCCCAGTCGATTGCGTTCCAAAACGCGATGAGGGAAACGGACATCACCTGGGGTCAAACTTTGGTGTGGAAGAAGAACACTTTCGCCATCGGTCGGCTCGATTACCATGGCTCGTACGAGCCCATCTTCTTCGCGCACATAGGCAAGAAACGAAACGGTCGAATGACCAAGCCACAGCGATGGTTCGGTGACGACGGGCAATCCTCCGTCTTCGAGTTCAACAAGCCTTCGGCGTCGAAGCTCCATCCGACAATGAAGCCCGTCGATCTCGTTCAGGCGATGATTCAAAACTCGAGCCCCATCGGAGGGACCGTGCTCGAGCCGTTCTCCGGCTCCGGTTCGACGATGGTCGCATGCGAACAATCGATGCGCCTATGTCGAGCCATCGAGCTCGACCCGAAGTTCGTCGCAGTTTGCTTGCAGCGCATGAGCGATTTAGGATGCAAGGTCGAAAAGATCGCAGACGTGAAAGACAGCGAGATATGAGCAAGAAAAAACCAGCGAAGCCTCCGAAGGGATTGAACGAAGAGCTCGTCAAGCAAATCTGCGATCTCGTTCGCATCGGCAACTACGTAAGCGCCTCGGGAGAACGATACGGCATCCCGCATACGACGATGTCGCTTTGGCGAGCGAAGGGTCGAGACGAGGCGAACGCAGGGACCATCTATGAGACGCTGACCAAGTCTCTCGAGAAGGCGGAGGCCGAGTTCGAGACGCTCGTCGTCGCGAAGATTCACTCGGCCGGGAACCTGAACCCGAACCAGCTTCAGTGGCTGCTAAAGAACCGATTCCCGGAGCGATGGGGAGACAAGACTCAAGTCGAGCATCTCGAGGGACCCCCGACGATCGACACGTCGAACTTTACGGACGAGGAACTTTTTCAGTTCTCGCAACTTTGTCTGAAGGGGAAACGCGCGTAACTTCGGCGCGTGTCTTTTCACGTCTGGTGTACCGTTCTTTGGCCTCATAACGTCCCCTGCGGGCATGGAGCGTCGTGGCACGTCCGGTCGATGGCTGCCGAAGAATCGGCCTGCGACGCGCATCTCCTTCACGCCATCATTTTCCTAACTCGAGGGAAGGATCGTGTAGTAGTAATTCCGCGTGGAACCAACGAAGAAAAGCAACAATAAATCCCTATGGCACGAGGTACCGAATAAGGGTCCCGTTCCTGAACTCTCACTGAAAGAAGACGCCGGAATCGTCTCCGACGGAGGCGTGACCTGGGCCGAGGCCGAGGAACTTTCGAAGGCGATGGGCAATCGCGAATGCGATCAAACTTTTCTTGCGGGAGCGCCGATCGACAACGACGGTCCTCAGCTTTACCAGTACGGCATGGGCGCAACATTCAGCGAAGCGTTGAAAGATGCGAAGTCGGCAACGCCGGAGCCGATTCGGTTCAACGGAAATTCGTTTGGAAGAATCGAAGGCGTCGACGTCGAGCCGGCTCGCAAAGATGACGAAGGAAAACTCCGCTGGTCACTGCTTCCATGGCGAGCTCTCGCGAAAGTCGTCGAGGTCCTCGAGTACGGCGCAGGGAAGTATCGAGCTCACGCCTGGGTCGAGGTCGAGTCGGCCGAAGACCGGTACAAGGAAGCGCTCCTTCGGCACGTCGCAGCGTTCGCCTCGGGAGAGCTCATCGACCCGGAGAGCGGGAAGTCCCATCTCGCTCACATCGCATGCAACGCCCTTTTCTTGCTACACTTCAGTGAATGAGCCAGCAGCCATCGGCAACGGTCGTCGACGGTCTCGTCGCTGCTCGCGACTACATCAAACGGACGAAGCTCCGCGGGTTCTGTCGCGTCTTTTGGCCGACGATTCAGCCTGAGAAGTTTCTTTGGAATTGGCACGCCGACGCTATCTCGGAGCACCTCGAGGCCGTCACGGCCGGCGAGATAAAACGCCTCATCATCGTCGTCCCTCCCGGGTTCATGAAGTCGTCGCTCGTCTCGATCTTCTGGCCGGCCTGGGAATGGTCCATGCGACCCGAAGAGAAGTACATCTGCGTCTCGTACTCCGACGCCGTTACGTTCGAGCTCGCGTCGAAGAATCGAGACGTCGTTCGCTCGGAGCTTTACCAGCAGCTTTATCCAGGGACGAGGTTCGAAGGAAAGGTCGACAAGATGTCGCTTTTCAAAACCACGAAGAACGGGTTCAGGCTTTCGACGACGCCGGGAGGAGCGGCGACGAGCTTCCACTGCACGCGCTCGATGTTCGACGACATCTCGAAGGCTCAGGACGCGCAGGGGCGAGCGATGTTCGACCCCGTCGCGATGAAGAAGGCGAACGACTTTTGGTTCAAGACCATGGCGACGCGCGTCGCCGACGCGAAGAGACACGCGTCGGTCGGAGTCATGCAACGCCTGCACAAGGAAGACACGGCCGGAAAGTGTATCGAGGCCGGCTACCATGCGCTGGTTCTCCCCGTCGAATATTCCGCGAAGGCGTTCTCGTCCGGAGAGAAGGACCTAAAATGCACGTCCTTCGTCGACCCTCGCGAGGAAGAAGGCGAGCTCCTTTGGCCGGAACGCATGAGCCGAGAGAAGCTCGAGGAGATAAAGGGCTCGATGTCCGATCGAGACTACAACGCGCAATTCGGCTGTCGTCCCGTTCCTCCCGGCGGAAATATTTTCAAAGAGGAATGGTTCCGCACTTGGGGACGCCCAGATTCGATTCGGCATCAGGCTCCGAACCGTTCGAAGATGCTCATCCTTCAGTCCTGGGACCTTACCTTCAAAGGAAAGGAATCGAGCGACAACGTCTGCGGTCTCGTCATCGGCGTTATCGATTCCGACTATCTCGTTCTGGCCAGGTACCACGGGAAGATGGGCTTCGCCGACACGAAGAAGGCGATGATTCAAGCCTATCGAGACTTTCCGAATACGTTCGTCACGTACGTCGAGGACAAGGCGAACGGTCCCGCGATCCTCGAGGAGCTCGCCGCTGTCATTCCTACGCTCGAGGCCGTCGACCCTCTCGGAGGGAAGGAGGCGAGAGCGAACGCTTCACAGCCGACCGTAGCATCGGGGCACGTATACCTTCCCGACGCGGAGAAGAACCCCTGGGTCAAAGAGTTCCTTCTCGAGGCGAAGGATTTCCCTTACGCGAGGAACGACGACCAAGTCGACGCGCTGACGCAGGCGATCACGTCCTCTCGCGAGGTAGTTGCGTCAATTGCCTTCCACGAAAATCTGTGACACCTTCCCGGGCGTGAAAAAGAAGCCCGAAGCGAAGACCGTCAACGCGAAACCCGTCGAGCAGAGGAAGGACTCCGCCGACCGGCGCGTCGACGACTGGGGTTCGATGCTAATGGGCATGGGCATGGCCGGGAACAACAAGGTCTCGAGCTTTACGTTCACGCCGGGAGCGCTTCAGTTCGACAAGGAGTCCGTCGCCGAGTCGGCGTATCAGCAGGACGACATGGTCGAGCGCGTCGTCGACCAGATCCCCGACGAAGCTCTCGCGAAACTCTTTACGCTCGACGGAGACGACATCGACGAGGAGATCGGAATCGTCGAGGAGATGGACGACTCGGGAGCGCTCGATTCGCTGATTCAGTCCTGGAAGTTCTCTCGCCTTTACGGCGGAGGAGCGACATGGGTTCTCGCCGAAGACGGAAGAACGCAGGACCAGCCCCTCGACATGAACGGCATCAAAAACATCATCGGCTTTCGAGAATTCACGTCCTTCGAGCTTACGCCGAACACTTTTTACACGGACGTGATGCGTTTCGGGCAGCCTGAGACATACGTCATCTCGGCGAGCAACGGAGGGACGGCCGAGTCCGGAGTCGGAGTCGTCATTCACGAGTCTCGAATCATTCCCTTCAAGGGAGCTCCTCCGCAGCGTTCGCAGCGAAACTCCCGAAGCTCTCAGTGGTGGGGACTCTCGATCCTCGAGCGCGTCTTCTCCGCCATTCAACTTTGGCAGCTCGGATATTCGGCAGCGTCGAACATCATGGTCGACGGAGCGCAGGCCGTCTTTACGGTAGACGGGCTCAAGGCGCTTCTCGCGGCGGGGAAACACGATCTCGTCCTCAAGCGCATGCAGACGATTCAACTTTCTCGAAGCGTCGCTCGAGCCATCATGATCGACAAGACGGACGGATACCACCGGGAGCCCCACAATATGACGGGACTCGGAGAGATCCTGAACAAGTTCGACCAACGACTCGCGAGCGCCGTCGGCTATCCCGTCACCGTGCTGATGGGTACCTCTCCCGGAGGGCTCAACGCTACAGGGGCGAGCGACATGCAGATTTACTACCGGAAGGTGACTCGAGAACGGAAGCGCCATCTCTCGAGGAAGCTTCACCGAATGGTCGAGCTCTTTCTCGCCGACCAGTCGAGGGACTTCGGCAACATCACGAACTGGAAGATCTCCTACCCTGCGATGTACGAGATGAGTGACACGGAGAATGCGACGTACCGCAAGACCATCGCCGAGACCGACAAGCTTTATATCGACTCGGGAGTCGTCCTTGCCGAAGAAGTCGCGAAGTCTCGATTCCGAGAAGACGGATGGAATGCCGAGACGACAATCGACCTCGAGCTTCGCGAGGAGCCCGTCCCAGACACGAGCTCGGAAGATACGAGCTCGGAAGATGTTCCTCCCAACGCCATGCCCTCCGAAGTCGAAGTCGACACGGAGGAGTTAGCAGGGGAGACTCCGCCTCCGGCCGGGAGCGCCGACATGTCACCTGACGCAGAAGAAGTCGACGCGGCGAAGCAAAAGAAATGAAACATCGAGTTCAACCGCCGACGCGTGATGAGATTCGCGCGCGCCAGGCTGCGTTCTTCACAGGTAAGAAGCGCCTCCGGAAGCGTGCTGCTCGGAAGCCCTATCCTCGAGGAGAGGAGCTCCTCTTTCGAGCCGAGATGAGGAAGCTTCTCGCCCCTCTGCTCGAGTACGTTCGGAAGGAGTTCCTCCCCGAAGTCTCGAGGCTGACGGACGAACGGGGACCCGTCTTCCGAAAGGACGCAGTCCAGGACGACCTCGACGCGATCTTCCTTCGGCTTCGAACCCTATCGGGACGAGTGCTCGACCGAGCCAGGGTCGGGGAGACCCTTCGGAAGGTCGCGACGTCTATCTCTAGGAAGAACCTCATCGACACGAACTCTCAGCTCAAGTCGACGCTCGGGATCGAGGTCTTCTCCGACCGAGCGACGCAGCAGCAGGTCGAGCTCTTCGTCGCGAGCAACGTCGGCCTCGTCGAGTCCGTCGAAGACGACATGATAAACCGGCTTCGGCGCTCGGTTTATCGAAACGCCATGCGAGGGGGACGCATCGAAGACCTCTCGGACGAGATCAAAAGAACGATCGGTGTCACCGAATCGAAGGCCGACTTCCTCGCTCGAGACCAGACGGCGAAGCTGAACGGAGAGCTCACGGAACTTCGGCAGCGTAGCGTCGGAGTCTCGAAATACATATGGTCGACATCTCTCGACGAACGCGTACGGCAGGAGCACGCAGACCGAGAGGGCGAAGTGTTCGACTGGGACTCCCCTCCCGAGGGAGGCCATCCCGGCGAGGACTACAACTGCCGATGCGTCGCGATTCCCGTTTTCGATGGAGAAGAATGAAAGATCGAACGCTGATTTATGTCGAGCGCTGCAACCATTGCCCCTTTTTCGATTACCCGATCACGAAGGGGTTCCCTCACGACGGCGTCTGCACTCGGTCGAACTTCCGAGCCGTCGTCGACCAAACATCTCGACCCGACTGGTGCCCTCTCGACGAGTCGACGGTCATGGTCATCGGAGGCCGACCCTCCTCCGCCGAGATTTGACACTGCCGAGCGCTCCGCGTACTTTTCGGATCGATGCCAAAGCAATATCGATACGACGTCGGCGGAATGCGCTCCAAGCCTCGAGTCACCTCGCAGGGATTCCTCGCTTTCAACGCGAACCTGACTCGAACGGGAGTCCTCAACTACAAGCGAGCCGACGGGTCGACCGTTCGCGAGCTTCGCCATCCGGACGAAGTCTTTCGCCAGGAGACGCTCGACTCACTCATCGACGCTCCGCTGACCGACGGACACCCCTCGGAGTTCGTCTCGCCGGAGAACATCGGCGTGCTCGGCAAAGGAATCGTGAAGACCGCTCGGCAGGACAACACCTTTTGCGCCGGAGAGATTCTCGTTCAGGCGAAGGACATGATTGTCCAAGTTACTTCGGGAACGAAGAAGGAACTCTCGCCGGGATACACCTGCGACATCGACCCGACGCCGGGAGTCTTCAACGGCGAGCGGTACGATCAGATTCAACGCAACATCATTTATAACCACATCGCCGCGTTACCTCCGGGGCATGGGAGAAGCGGAGCCTCTGTTTCTTTTCGCAACGATTCAGAGGGATACGAGATCGAACCAACCAAGGAGAACGAACCCATGTCAGTGAAAAAGACTCAGCCAGCAACGCCAAAAGAAACCGTCACGATCGAGAAGACCGTCAAGGTCGACATGGTCGAACGCTCCGAACTCGACGAAGCGACGGCTCGCCTCGACGAAGCCGAAGCAGTCGCAGCGGCAGCGAAGGACGAGCTCGAGAAGCTTAAGGCGGAACGCGACGAGCTCAAGGCTCGAGCCGACGGTCTCGACATCGGCGCTCTCGTTGCCGAGCGCGTGAAGCTCGAGACCGACGCGCGCAAAGTTTGCGGAAAGGACACGAAGTTCGTATCGAAACGCGAAGACGGCGTCGAAGCTCCGATGACCGATCGAAAGATTCGCGAGACGGTCATCCTTGCGAAGTATCCAAAGCTTGAAGGGCTCGAGAAGAAGGCCGACGCGTATGTCTCGGCTCGCTTCGACGCTATCGTCGAGGGACTTCAGGAGGAAGAAGTCGCAAAAGGTCAGTCGGAAGAAAGCATGCGAAAGACGCTCGACGCAGCGAACGGCGCAGCGCTTCCTCCCGTGAAGCTTCCCGACGTGAAGTCGGCTCGCGAGACCATGGTCGAAGAAGGCCGAAACGCCTGGAAGAAATAACTCGGCATGACTTGCGCCTGTTCGTCTGAATCGGAGAGCGCATGCGGAGAGCACGTCACGTTCCGGGTCGTCCGGGGTGACGTGTTTTCGCGCATGCTGCAATTGTTGGATCCGGACACGGGACTCCCGATCGACGTCGCAGGCCTTACGTTCTCCGGAGAGATCCGAGAGTATCCCGGAGCGCCGACGCTCTCGGCCTCGTTCGTCTTCACGAACCAAGTCCCCTCGACCGACGGAAAGGTCCTGATGGAGCTCGCCGATCCCGTAACTCTCGCAGCGCTAGGGTACGTCTTCGACGTCAAGCGAACGCCGAACCGGGAGACCCAGTTTCACGGAGACTTCGTCGTCGACGAAACGATCACTGCCATATGAGCGCGCCTGAACTTCTCCAGATTTTCGTTCCGACCATCAAGGTCGTAGTCTCGAAGCTCGCTGTCGCTCCTGCTGCCGTACCTCCGGCGCGAACGATCACGGCCGGAGTCGGACTCTCGGGAGGAGGAGACCTTTCGGCCGACCGAACCATCGATCTCGAGAACACGACCGTCATCGCCGGGTCGTACACCAACGCGAACCTCACCGTCGACGCTCAAGGTCGACTGACGGCAGCGGCGAACGGGAGCGCCGGAGGAGTCACGAGCGTTACCGCTGCTTCTCCCCTCACATCTTCGGGAGGAGCTACTCCGCAGATTTCTCTCGACGACACGGCCGTCACGCCGGGAAGCTACACTCGAGCGAACGTAACCGTCGACGCGAAGGGAAGATTGACCGCTGCCTCGAACGGTACGATGGACGATTCGTTCCATGGAGACCGAGGAGGGGGAACCCTCCATCCGAACGCGACGCAGCTCGTCGCAGGGTTCATGTCGAATCTCGACAAGATAAAGCTCGACAACATTCCTGCGGCGACAATAGTCGTCTACCGCCCAGGAGGCGTTTCTGGGGCAGGCGTTTTTACGACATGGGCAGAGATTGACGCGTTTTCCGCTGCGCAGTCTGCTCCGTGGGAGCTCCTTATCGACACGAACATCTCGATGGCGCATGCTGAAGTTCCGGCGACAGCGACAACGGATCTCAAAAACATCTGCATCATCAAGGGATATCCGGGCTCGCAATTCGCGCTGCTCGTGAAAGACGGAGGCTACGTCAAGAACCCAAGGCTCGCATTTACAGGAAGCATCGTATGCGAAGCCATCACGACCGAGGGCGTCATCTTCGACATCATGGGAGCCGTCGTCGACCTTCGAGACGGTGGAAACATCACCAACGTATTCGGTGTTTCGCTTGTTACTTCAATCCGAGTCGATGTCGCTTCGATGGCCGTGGCTTCCCTAAATGCAGGGTACATCCAGTCGCAAGACCCGGCGATTCCGATGGTCAATTACGCTGTCGCCGGAGGGTTCTACGTCCTCGCAGCGCTCTCAAACTCGTCCGGTCAGCCATCGAACTACGGAGACAACTCTCTCGTTGCCGACGTAACATCGACGCTCTTCGCGATCGGAGACACCACGACGAGGCTTGGACCTCAGTCGCTTTTTCTCGGAGGCATAAACAACTCCCAGATCGGAACTTCGGACAACCTCAATTGGAGCGGAGGCGATCTCGCTTCTCGCCCTTCTTACGCTCTCCCGGGGCATACGCGATACGACACCGACATCCAGCGTCAGATCGTTTTTGACGGAGCAACGTGGACAGCTTCGGAGAAGATGTTCAAGCTCACTTTTCAAGACGGAGGGACCGTCGCTCCCGGTCGAGTTACGACATGGGCCGAGGTCGCAACGTTCGCGAATGCGCAGACGAACGAATGGGATCTCTTCTTCGACGGCCCGTGCATCGTTCCCGCTGGCTCGAGCGTCGACTTCCGGAACCTTTGCAGCATGAAGGCGCTCCCGGGAGGGTACGTCGTCATCCAGGATACGGCTCAAATCAAGAACCCGAAGGCTATCGCCAACGAGCTCTATGTCGGATGCGAGGCCGTCACGACGCCGGCTCTCGTCTTCGAGAACGATCTTTACTACTACCTTTCGGGGCTCTCGTTCATCGAGTCGATGGTCGGCTCGCTCGTCCCGGCCGTCAGCGTGACGGCTCAGTATGCGACGATCGCCATGTTCGATGGGTCCTATGTCTACACGTCCGGGTTCACTACCATCTTCGACTTCCCGACGCCGGCCGGAGACCACTATTTTATTTTTCGCGACTTCTTTCAGCCTGGGTCGAACACGCCTGTCCCCGACAACTCCGTCACGGCCGACGCGACTTCGGTCGTCTCGGCGATTCACGAAGGCACGGCGACGCTCGGAGCTCAGGCCGGGGTCACAACTCTCGCGACGTACGCCGTCGATAAGGCGAAGAACATCGAGTACGTGCCGGCCAACGCCGGACACTGGGCCGGGAGCCCCACGAGGATTCAGGACGCTCTCGATCGCATCGCCGCAGTCGTAAGTGTCGGAGGCGGAACCCCTATCCCGTAGGCTATAGCGCTAAACAATACAGGATGGAATTTTGACGGCTCCATGTGAGCCGTGTTTCTTTTGCGGTTCAAGGTCGGCGGCCATCGTCGATGAGAAACAAAACCCGAAAGGACTTTTGCAATGAATCCATTCCAGACAAGCTACGGCGCCGAACCAACCGCGGGACTCCCCGGCCAACTTCGGGCAAATATTCCAGGCGAGCAGATCGGCTCCAAAGCAGCGACGGAGGAAATCCCCTTCGGCCGTCTATGCGTATACGACGCCGACGCGAAGAAAGTGAAACTTCCTGACCTCGCCGCAGACGTCACGAACCTCTCGGCAGGCTTCGCGATCCAAGATACGTCGCGTCAGCAAAACTCGTCGGGCTCCGGCGCGTACCAAACTCAAGAGATGGTCTCGCTCCTCAAGGTCGGCCAGATCTTCGTCGAGACGATCGACGCTGCTCCGCTCAACGGTCTCGTATACGTCGTCGTCGGCGCCGGCGCGAACCAGGGCAAAGTCGCTTCCACAGCAGGCGGGGGAACGCTCCTAAAGGGCGCACGCTTCGTCGAAACCGTGCTCGCCGTCGCTGGCACCTGCATCGTCGAATACAACCACCTCGGCAACTAAGAAGGAGCGCCAGAAATACCATGAATGAATTTGAACTTTTCCAACTCCGAAACTTCGTCAACCAGATGCCAGGGCTTCCCGGCGTTCAGCGTAACGACGCGAACGAAACCGCGATCCTTGCGCAGAAGCTCGAGCACATCAAGTCGAAGGTCTACGAGGTCAAGTACCCTCTCCTCAAGGCTCGTACGCTTATCCCCGTCGAGAGCGACGTCCATCCAGGAGCGATGACAATCGCGTACGAAGTGGACGACATCGTCGGCGAAGCTCAATGGGCTTCGAACGAGAACGACGAACCTCCGTTCGCAGACGTCAACGCCGTCAAGGTGACGACGAACGTTCAGATCCTCACGTCGGCGTACCGTTATTCGATGTTCGACCTCCAGGCTTCGGCCATGGCGGGAGTCCCTCTCGAGCAGAAGCGTGCGAACGCAGCTCGAAAGATCATCGAGCACGGTCTCGAGAAGACCGCAGCCCTCGGCGTTTCGCGCCTCGGCCTTCAGGGTCTTTACACATCGTCGACATCGACGGTTACGGCAGCAGCCGGCGCCTGGTCGGGTCTCACCGAGGCTCAAATCCTCGGAGAGCTCAACGCTCTTATCACCGGGATCGCCGTCGACACGAACGAAGTTCAGCAAGCGACGACCATCGTTCTACCGATCGCAGCTCACTCGCGTATTCGTACGCTCAAGAGCGGCGTCGACTCCGGCGAGACCGTTCTCTCCTTCTTCCTCAAGACGAACCCAACCGTCAAAGAGGTCGTTTCGTGGGTGTACGGCAACACGGCCGGCGCTCTCGGCGTGACACGCGCTGTCGCTTACGCTAAAGATCCGGACGTGCTTACGCTCGAGATCCCCCAGGAGTTCACGGCCATGGCTGCGCAGCTTCACAACTACTCGTGGCGCGTTCCGTGCTTCATGAAGACCGCGGGAGTAAGCATCAAACAACCAAAGGCAATTCGATACCTGGATGGGTGCTAAAAACATGGAAATCAAAAACGTATCTTCACGCACGCTCGAGCTTCCGGCTCTCAACGATAAGTGCCCAGGCGGATCAATCCAACCTGGCGCAGTCGTCGACTTTCCCGGCGGAGAGGCGTACCTCAAGCACGAAGTCATCTCGTCCTGGCTCAAGCCAGAGAACGCGATGCTCGAGCTCGTCGTCGTAGCGAAGGAAGAGAAACCGAAAGCCGAGAAGGCTCCAAAGGATAAGGACATCTAAAAATGGCCTTGGTTCGACTCGATGAGTTTGTCGCTCGTTACCCGGAGTTCAAAGAAGCTTCGTGTGGTGACTTGCGCAAGCTCGTCGAGTCGGCTCTCGCTGAAGCCGAAGTTACGACCGACGAGTGCGTCTTCGGCAACCAATCGAAATACATCGTCATGCGCAAGGCAGCGGCGATCCTTTCCGTCAGCGAGTGCGCTGCATCCTCCGGGATCGCCAACGGCGGAGAAGGAAAAAAGAATCGCTATCAGATGGACCTCGAAGCAGCCGAGAGGGCGGTGCTCTCCGTGCTCGTCGTATGAGCGTCTCGAGGAGTAAAGTCCGAGACAAGGGCGAGGCGAAGTTCAATAAGTTTCTCAAGGAAATAAACCGTCAGCTCTCGACGACGAAGATCACGGTCGGAGTTCACGAAGATAAAGGCTCGACGGCCCACCGGGACTCCCAGGGGTTGACCGTCGCAGAGATCGCAGCGATTCACGAATACGGCATCCGAACCGTCGTCCAGACGAAGGACGGAGGCTCTCGCGTCATGACGATTCCCGAGCGCTCCTGGCTCCGAGGATGGGTCGACCCGAACTCGCAGAAGATAACCGCGTTCATGGCTCGGCGATGCGAAGAGCGCATGCAGGCAGCTTCGAAGGGAGAGAAGCCGAACTTCCTCCCGGCTTTCGAAGCGACAGGCGTCTGGGCCGTCGGTCAGATTCAGCAGCGTATCGCTCAAGGGATCGACCCGGAGAACGCCGACTCGACCATCGACGCGAAGGGGAGCTCGACTCCGCTCATCGACTCGGGTCAGTTCCGACAATCTATCTCGAGCAAGGTGGTGACCAATGACGGAAAGTAACTTGGCCGGAATCCGCGAATGCATGAAGCTCCTCGCCTCCTGCGAAGGCGTAAAGCCCCGATGGATCGGTGAGCGAAAGGACCTTACCTGCAAGGTCATCGCGTCTCTCTCGATTCGAAACTTCGAGAACGTCGGCATGGACGAGATTCGGCAGACGTATAACGCGACGAAGGACCAGCTCGACATCGAGGTTCACGGCCAGAGGTACTTCACGCTTCAAGTCCAGTACGAGACGAACACGACGGCCGACGCCGACTCCTCCTGGCGAGCTGCGGAGCGCTTCCGGTCGAAGCTCAAGAACCCTTCGACGAAGGACGTCCTCGCCGGATTTTGCATATCCCTCCTTTCCGTTGGTACAGTCGCCACTGTCGAGATCGGAACCGGGGATAGATTCTTTTCCCGCTCCACCATCGAGGCAAAGTTCCTAGTCAAAGACGTTCGCGAAGATTGCCCCATCCCATACATCGAGACCGTTACGGTACGCACCCAGAATTTCAAAAACCCTGACGGCTCGGACGTCGCTAACTCAATTGACGAACACGAAAAGGAGATTTCCCTTCCATGACAATTCAGAACGTAGTCACCACGCAGCTTCTTACTCAAGGCCCACCTCCCGAGAAAAAGGGATACGGCGTCGCGATGATCCTCACGACGCACTCGAAGTACGTCGACCGTCATCGAACCTACTCGCAGGCCGACGACCTTCTCGACGACGGATGGACGGTCGACGATCTCGTGTACGAGCAAGCGACGGCGCTCCTCTCCGGCGGAGGCGTCGACTCGTTCATGGTCGGGAAGCGTAACAACGTCCCGCTCCAGTCGGTTCGCCTCACGCCGACGTCGACAGTCGTCGGGACCGTCTATTCGATTACCATCAAGGCTCCCGGGTTCGCCTCGGCGGAGACGGCCTCGTACACGGTCGTCGCTCTCGATACCGTCGCGACAATCTGCGACGGCCTCAAGATCGCGATCGACCTTCTCACGGCCGGGAACGGTCTCAGCTCAGCGAACCTTCTCTGCACGGACGGGACGACTCACCTCGACCTGACCCCTGTCGCTGTCACCGGAAAGGTCTTCCGGTACTCGGCTCCGAACGATGCTCTCACGTTCGAGGACCGAACGGCCGACCCAGGAATCGTCGCCGACATCGCAGCGATTCGAGCGACACCAGGCGGAGACGCATGGTGGGCTCTTTACTGCGAATCGAACTCGAAGGCCGAGATCGTCGCCGCAGCCGGAACCATCGAGGGGCTCGAGAAGGCGCTCTTCTATACGTCGATGGACACGAACATGAAGTCGACGGCATATGCTCCCGGCGGAACCGGAATCGCGGCGACTCTCAAGGGTCTCAGCTACAACCGAACCATCGGATGCTACTGCTCCGACCAGACGAAGCACGCTTACCTTCGTGTGATGTCCCTGGGACTCCCGAAGGACCCAGGAACGGAGTCCTGGAAATACCTTCGCCCCGTCGGCGTTTCGGCCGAGGTTCTTAGCACGAACGAAGTCACGAACCTTCTCTCGAACAACGTCAACTTCATCGTCGACCGAGCCGACGTCACTTTCGCGATGCCAGGCGTCGCGGCGAGCGGCGAGTGGATCGATACCGTTCGAGGAAACGACTGGTTCATCAACTCGCTCGAGGTCGACGTCCTCACGATGTTCCTCAACGCGACTTCGACACTCGGGAAGATCTCTTTCACGGCGAACGGTATCGCTCTCGTGAAGAAGACCGTCCTCGCAACCTGCTCCTCGGCGAAGGCAACGGATGCGAATCCGGCTCGCCTCCTCGCCTCCTACACCGTGACGACTCCCGACATCAGCCAGGTGACGGCAGCCGACAAGGCAGCACGCATCCTCCGGTACGTCGTCATCGAAGGCGTATACGCCGGCGCAATTCACGAAGCCGGTTTCAAAGTAATCTTCACCACCTAAGAAAGGCGAGAACCAACCATGGCTGACAATGCAACTCTAGACCCCCAGGACATCTTCATGTCGATCGGGGAGATTATCGTCCAAGGCGGTATCGCCGAGGGAACCTTCGTCGAAATCGAATACGAGAGCGATCTCTTCACGGACGTCGTCGGCAGCGACGGCGTAACGGCTCGAGCGAAGACGAACGACGGACGGGCAACCGTCAAGTTTTCCGTCATGCAGACGTCTCCCGTCAACGGCCTTCTCTCGGCCTTGATGAACGTCGACCAGTCGGCACCGAACGGCGCCGGAATCGCTCCCCTCCTGGTTCAAAACCACAGGGACGGGAGCACCTTCTTCGGCGAAGAAGCCTGGATCATGAAGCGACCCTCCGTCGCGTACGGAAACGAAATCAAGATCGTCGACTGGG
>ERZ869921.151-NODE-151-length-42818-cov-12.588850_pt1 | contig 42818 bp, 47 predicted proteins | sample MGYA00579310_ERZ869921 | MGnify/ENA primary metagenome ERZ869921 (study PRJEB32216, sample SAMN09231816) | wastewater metagenome | place: USA: Maryland | collected 2016-06-21 | study: EMG produced TPA metagenomics assembly of the PRJNA472060 data set (Reclaimed...
ACAAGTACCGCGAGAACTCGAAAGTCGAACTCAGTGGCCGCCTGGCCATTACCGACATGAACGAGGACGATATGCGCGCCGAGTTGGCGGCTCTTGTTGCTGAGGGCATCGTGCCCGCGTCCGATGATTGCAGCGACCTCGTCTGAGCGAGCCAAGCTCGAGCGCGCACTCATCCTCGCACGCGAACTCAAGCGACGTAACCCGTGGCGGCCACTACCAGGTCCGCAAACGATGGCCTACCAGTCCGAGGCCGACATCATTGGTTATGGTGGTGCGGCCGGGGGCGGCAAGACCGACCTGGCATGTGGCCTATCACTCACCAAGCACCAGGTCGTGCAGATCTTTCGACGCGAGGGTACTGAACTCACGGCCATCGTTGACCGCATCGCCGAGATCGTTGGTACGCGCAACGGCCTGGGCGGCAAGCCTCCGATCTGGCGCGAGCCAACGGGCAAGTGCCGGCTGATTGAGTTCGGATCCGTGCCAAACCTGGGCGATGAAAGCAAGTATCAGGGGCGTGCAAAGGATCTCCTGGTCATCGACGAGGCGGCCAACTTCCTCGAGTCCCAAGTGCGCTTTCTCATGGGTTGGGTGCGCACGACCGACCCTGCTCAGAAGTGCCAGACGCTCATGACGTTTAACCCTCCGACCTCGGCTGAGGGGCGGTGGATCATCGAGTTCTTTGCACCCTGGCTTGATCCCAAGCATCCAGTCCCCGCGCAGCCTGGTGAGTTGCGATGGTTCGCATCGCTCGATGGTAAGGACGTCGAGGTTGAGGCCGGCGCACCGTTCATGCACAAAGGCGAACAGGTGCGGCCGATGTCGCGCACGTTCATCCCGTCGCGAGTGAGCGACAACCCTCACCTTATGGGCACCGGCTACATGGCAACCCTTCAATCCCTACCCGAGCCATTGCGCTCACAAATGCTCTACGGCGACTTCCAGGCCGGCATCGAGGACGATCCCTGGCAGGTATGCCCAACGGCCTGGGTTGAGGCTGCGATGGCCAGGTGGAAGCCTAAGCTACCGAAGCCGCCGATGGACTCGATGGGTGTGGACGTTGCCCGCGGTGGCCGCGACAACACGATCATCGCTCGCCGGCATGACATGTGGTTCGATGAGCCTTTGGCATACGCAGGCTCGGCCACACCGGACGGCCCGACGGTGGCGGGATTGGTCATCGCGTCGGCGCGTGATGGTGCACCGATTCACCTGGACGTGATCGGCGTGGGATCCTCGCCTTACGACTTTCTGAACAGCGCCAAGCAGCACGTCCTGGGCGTGAACGTAAGCGAGAAGGCGCTCGGCACGGACAGATCGGGCCGGCTACGGTTCTTCAATCAACGCTCGGAGTTGTGGTGGCTCATGCGTGAGGCGCTTGATCCTGCCAACAACACTGGCATCGCGCTGCCACCAGACAACCGGCTACGTGCGGATCTTTGCGCCCCCACCTGGGAGTTGGCCGGCTCAGTGGTCAAGGTCGAGGGGCGTGAGGAAATCGCCAAGCGCATTGGGCGTTCGCCCGACTGGGCATCGGCCTACGTGCTTGCTCTCATGGACACACCCAAGCTATCCAGGGTTGACGAGATTACTGGCCGGCGCAACGCCGAATACGACCCGTACAAGGCGATGCGATGAAGTTCGATCGCCTGGCCACTGGCATTACCGTCGCCCCCATGCTCGAGGCGCTTGGCCACGACCCGGCGATGTGGGACGAGATCACGATACGGCAGCACTACCCAGGCAGCGCACACCACGACACCAATGCAATCTTCCTGCGCGGTCCTTACGCGTTCACGGCCATCGAGTACATGTGGAAAGCGGACGCCTACGACTACCCGATGATGGACAAGTTCATGCCGACCATCGGCGACTTGCTGCGTCCGTTGCTCAAGGCATTGGGCGTCACCGAGCTTGGCTACGTGATGATCGTGCGACTCAAGGCCGGGGGTGAGATCGACGAGCACGTCGACCAAGGCTACTACGCCGAGCACTACGAGCGCTTCCACCTGGTGCTCAAGTCCGAGCCTGGCAACGAGTTCACGGTCGACGGCGAGACGGTGCACATGGCGCCAGGTGAGTTGTGGTGGTTCGACCATCGCCGGCCGCACAGCGTCGTCAACAAGAGCGCTCATGAGCGCATACATGTGATCTTTGACGCGGTCAGAACGCCTGAGTAGGTGCACGTACCCGCGACTCGACGCACGAAACTCGCGGCATGATCGAGATACGTACCTCCACCTATGACGAAATGCTCGCCCAAGCAGACGAGCTATTTTCGCTTTTCTCCGAGCACTGGGACGAGGTCGCGCTCAACAAACAGGTGATGGTGCTCAAGCCCGACCTACAACGATACGAGGCGATGGGTGCCAACGGCAACCTGCTCGTGCTTGGCGCCTGGGATGGGGACGAGTTGGTTGGCTACTCGGTCAACTTCGTCATGCAACACCTGCACTACAAAGACTTGCGGATCTGCTCGAACGACCTGCTATTCGTCGCCCAGGCACATCGCAAGGGGCGCGTCGGGTTGCGATTGATCCGCGCCACCGAGGAACACGCACGCGCAGCCGGCGCCGAGCTAATGCTCTGGCACGGCAAGCCCAATACCGCACTGGTGGAATTGATGCCCGCATTGGACTACGGCGTGCAAGACATCATTTTCAGCAAGCAATTAAGCAAAGGGGTTTGACATGGGAATCACCGCAGCGGTCGCCGCAGTCGCCAGTGTGGGCGTCGCCGCGTACTCGACCGTCAAACAAGGCCAGGCCAATGCGGCCGCACGGGAGCAACAGAACGAAGCGCTCGAGAATCAGCGCCTTGCCAATGAAGCGCAGCAACGGCAAGCAACCGAGGCGATGGCATTGCAACGATCCCAGGCCGAGACGGCATTGGCTGCGCAGCAAGCTCAGGCCGAGCAGCAATTAGCCGTGGCGCAGCAAAGTGTGGCTCAGACGGAAACGCAAATGAAAACCGCGGAGCAGAGTGCAAACAAATACAACGCCAAACGCCCGAACTCGCAGGCCATGCTCTCGGCCACCGAGCAAGCGGCCAAGGCAGGGGCCTCGGGCACGATGCTCACCGGCCCCCAGGGTGTCGACCCAAGCGCGCTCTCGTTGAGCAAAAACACCCTTCTCGGAAGCTAAACTTATGGCTGAGTACAACGGCGACGCGCAGGGGCACCCTTCGCTACCTAAGCGCAATAAGATCTATACGCGATGGGGTGCGCTCAAGACCGAGCGCTCGTCGTGGATGCCGCATTGGAAAGAGATCAGCGACTTCCTGCTACCACGCAGCGGCCGCTACTTCGTCCAGGACCGCGACCGCGGGCAGCGACGTCACAACAACATCTACGACTCGACGGGTACCCGTGCGCTGCGCGTACTGGCGGCCGGCATGATGGCCGGCATGACTTCGCCCGCACGTCCGTGGTTCCGACTGGGTACGGCCGACCCTGAGTTGATGAAGTACGCCCCCGTCAAGCTTTGGCTCAATGACGTGACGCGCACGATGACGACCATCTTTCAGAAGTCAAACACGTACCGCTCGTTGCATAGCATGTACGAGGAACTGGGCGCGTTTGGCACAGGCTCGGCCATCATCCTGCCCGACTACAAGAACGTCATTCACCACTACCCGCTCACCATTGGCGAGTACTGCATTGCGACCGATTACCAGGGCAACGTCAACACGCTTTACCGTGAGTTCCAAAAGACGGTGCACGAGTTGGTGGGTGAGTTTGGCCTAGAGAACGTGTCGTCAACGGTCAAGAACCTGTACGACCGCGGCTCACTCGATCAGTGGGTGACGGTCATCCACGCCATCGAGCCTAGGAGCGACCGCGATGCGGGTAAGCGCGACGCCAAGAATATGCCTTGGGCATCGTGCTACTTCGAGATCGGGGCGCAAGAGGGTAAGTACCTGAGCGAGTCGGGCTTTAAGGAGTTCCCCGCGCTCTCACCCCGATGGGCAACCACAGGTGGCGACATCTACGGCAACTCGCCGGGGATGGAAGCTTTGGGTGACATCAAGCAACTACAGCACGAGCAACTGCGCAAGGCGCAGGGTATCGACTACAAGACCAAGCCACCTCTTCAGGTTCCCACGTCCATGAAGAACCGCGACGTGGAAACCATGCCGGGCGGCATCACGTTTGTCGACTCGGCCAACCCGCAAGGTGGGATTCGCACCGCGTTCGACACGAACATCGACTTGTCGCACTTGCTTGCTGACATCCAGGACGTGCGTGAGCGCATCCGTGGCTCGTTCTACGCCGACCTGTTTCTCATGTTGGCCAACCAGACCGATGCACGCATGACGGCCACCGAGGTTGCCGAGCGTCACGAGGAAAAGCTACTCATGCTTGGCCCCGTGCTCGAGCGCTTGCACAACGAGCTACTGGATCCGCTCATCGAGACGACGTTCACCAGGATGATCGAGGCAGGTGTCGTGCCGCCTCCGCCCCCGGAACTTGAGGGCCAAGACATCAACGTCGACTTCGTATCCATGCTTGCCCAGGCGCAGCGCGCAATTGGCACCAACTCGGTCGACCGATTCGTGGGCAACCTGGGGCAGATCGCCACGTTCAAGCCCGATGTGCTCGACAAGTTCGACTCCGACAAGTGGGCCGACGCCTACTCGGACATGTTGGGCGTGGATCCCGAGTTGATCGTCCCGTCCGACCAGGTGGCCATGATTCGCCAGGCGCGTGCCAAGGCTGCGCAAGAAGCGCAGCAGCAGGAACAAATGGCCATCGGTGCACAGACGGCCAAGAATCTTTCGCAAGCTCAGACGTCCGAACCGTCGGCACTCACCAACGTGATCGACATGTTCAGCGGATACAACACACCCTAAAGGAACCTCGACATGGCACTGGTCAGTATGAAACGTGAGCCGGACAACGAGCCTTACGAGTCCGTCATGGACGGCGAGTACGGCTACGGCACTTGCATCCACCTCGACGAGGATCAGTGCAATGCACTGGGACTCACAACTCTCCCGGCACCTGGTCAGGTTGTGATGATCCGCGCCCGTTGCGTGGTTACGCGCACGATGGTCGAGAACGATGGTGACGGCCCTGAGAACCACATGAGCATGCAGATCACGGACATGGAGTTGGGTGCAGCAGAGGCCGGCCCATCGGCCGCGACGATGCTCTACGGTGAGTGAAGGTGCACGTACTCACGAACTCGCCGAATAGATTGCCGCTATGAGCAATTACGACCCACTCGACATCCGTAGCCAGGAACGCAGCAAAGAGGCGCAAGCCCTTCGCGACAAGCTCGCTACGGAGAACGAGCAGGCAGACCTTAAGTGGCTCATGGGCAGCAAGCGGGGCCGTCGCATTGTGTGGCGGCTACTGGATCGAGCGGGCGTGTTCCGCCTTTCGTTCAACACTAACGCGATGACAATGGCCTTCGCGGAAGGTAATCGAAACGAAGGGCTGCGCACCCTGGCACAAATCCACGCGCTCTGTCCTGAGCTTTACCCGGTAATGGTTAAGGAACAAACGAATGACAACCGAAACGCTGATGACGGATCAAGCCGCAACGACCACTGAAGGTACGGCCGCATCGCAAGACGCTGCGACAACGCAGGCGACGGGCACTACCGCCCCCGCTGAAGGTGTTGCAGCTACGCAGCAAGCAACCGACGGACAGACCACCGACACGACGGCAGACACCAAGCCGGCCGAAGGTGAGAAAACCGCGGACGACCAGGCAGCAAAGCCCGAGGGCGCGCCTGAGAAGTATGAGTTCAAGGCACCCGAAGGGGCGGCCGCGTTCGATGACTCAGTCCTCGAACAGTTCTCAGAAGTCGCCCGCGAGTTGAATCTGCCCCAGGAAGCTGCGCAGAAAGTGCTCGACAAGATGGGGCCTGCAATCCAGGCACGTCAAGCCGAGACGATCCAGGCGGCCCGCAACATGTGGGCCGAGTCGGCTAAGTCCGACAAGGAGTTCGGGGGCGAGAAGCTCAACGAGAACCTTGCCGTGGCCAAGAAGGCACTGGATCAGTTCGGATCGCCCGAACTGCGCGCGCTGCTCAACGAGTCCGGCCTGGGCAATCACCCGGAGATGATCCGCGTGTTGTACCGAGCCGGGAAGGCAATCAGTGAGGATCGTTTCGTAGGCTCTGGTCGAGGTGGGAAGGAAAGCCCCCGCGGACAAAGCGACTACGCAAAGGCTCTCTACCCCTCTCAGCAATCGTAAGGAGTTTTAAAAATGGCAACTCTATCCACTACCGCACTGACTCTCGCCGACTGGGCGAAACGTATCGACCCGGACGGTAACGTCCCAGTCGTTGCCGAACTGCTCTCACAGTCCAACGAGATCCTCGACGACGCCGTATTCATGGAAGGCAACCTGCCGACTGGCCACCGTGTTGTGATCCGTACTGGCTTGCCAAGCGTTTACTGGCGTGCTCTGAACCAGGGTATCCCCAACAGCAAGTCGACGACCGCTCAGGTCGACGAGGCTTGCGGCATCCTGGAGGCACGCTCTGAGGTTGACGTCGCCTTGGCTCGCCTGAACGGCAACACGGCTCAGTTCCGCCTGTCCGAGGATGCAGCCTTCCTCGAGGCTATGAACCAGACGCAAGCCACGACAATGTTCTACGGCAACCCTGCGACCGATCCCAAGCAATACTTGGGCTTGGCACCTCGCTACTCGAGCCTGTCTGCCGGTAACGCGCAGAACATCTTGAGCGCAGGTGGCTCGGGTAGCGACAACACCTCGATCTTCCTGGTGGTGTGGGGCGATAACACCGTTTTCTGCCCGTTCCCCAAGGGTACGAAAGCAGGCTTGGTGCATCAGGATCTCGGTGAGCAGACTGTCTACAACGCCGACGGCACCCGTATGCAGGCTTACGCCACGCGTTACGAGTGGAACAACGGCCTGGTCGTCAAAGACTGGCGCTACGTTGTGCGCATCTGCAACATCGACGTGTCCGACCTGATTGGCCAGACTGGTACCCAAGCGGCATCGGCTGCGACCAACATCATCAAGTTGATGGCGCGCGCTTTGTACCGTATCCCCAACATGTCGATGGGTCGCGCAGCGTTCTACATGAACCGCACTGTGCACTCTGGTATGGCACTGGCCGCTTTGGACAAGAGCCAGTACGTGCTCAAGATCGAGCAAGGTTTGACGCAGTTTGGTCAACCGAACTCATGGTTGAGCTTCCTGGGCGTTCCGCTGCGTCGTGTTGACGCGCTGCTGAACACTGAAGCCGTTGTGTCCTAAGCGCGAATGGGTGTGATTGACTTCACACCCCACTCGACACTCACTCTATTCGATAAGGAATTGACACCATGATTACCGACAAACTCCTACGCGTTTCGGACAGCCAAGCGCTGACCACGACGGCCGTGTCAACTGACAAGGTTGATCTCTCCATCGCCCGCGATATCGGCGAAGGCGAGAACCTGTACATGAACTTCTGCGTGCCGACTGCCCTGACCGGTGGTACGTCTGTGAAGTTCGAGGTGGTCGTCGCTGACGACGCTGCGATCTCGAGCAACGTCACGGTGGTCGGCTCGTCCGACGCGGTGGCCGCTGCCTCACTGGTCGCAGGCTTTAACCAGGCCGTGCGCATCAACCCCATCATCGGCTCATTGGGTAAGCGCTACTTGGCTGCCCGTTACACCATCGTCGGCACGTTCAGCGCCGGCGCGGTGATCGCCGACATCGTTCACGGCATCCAGGACGGCAAGAAGTCGTACGCCTCCGGCTTTGCCGTTGTTTAAAGGAAATTGAACCATGCCTAAGTACTACGTTTTGGCCAAGTCGTTCATCAACAACACCATCGCGGAAGTGGGCGAAGTGGTCGAGTACGACGGCAAGCCTGGTTCGAACCTTGAACTCGTGGTTGAGAAGAAACCCGACGCCCCCAAAAAGGGCGCCGCGGTAAAGTCTCAAGACGATGGCAAGGATCTGGTTTAAAGAGTCTCCGCTGTGAAGGGTCACAGCTTACGGGGGCCAAGGGAAACCGCGGCCCCCGCTTTTTTAAGGGCGCCCCATCATGGCGAGCGAAGTCGATATTTGTAACCTTGCCTTGGGACACCTGGGCGACAACGCAACAGTGGCGAGCATCGACCCGCCTGAAGGCTCGGCCCAAGCTGAACACTGCGCTCGGTTCTACCCAATCGCTCGCGACACACTGCTCGAGCTACATAGTTGGAATTTTGCATCGCGTCGCGCACAACTCGCCCAGGTGGATTGTCCCTGGCCTGAGTGGCGATACGCGTATGCGCAGCCGGCCAACACGATCAACGTGGTAGCAGTCCTGCCACCGCAGGCCAACAACGACTACTCTCAGAACGCCTACACCGGTAGCGGTTTCGGGACGACGTCTTGGGAACGGCGCCCACCGGCGGCCGGCCTGTATGTGCCGCAACCCTTCGCGTGCGAGACGGATGCGAACGGCAACAATGTCATCTACACCAATCAAGAGCAAGCGGTCCTGCGCTACATCGTGCGCGTCGAGGATCCCACGCAGTTCTCTCCGCTATTCGTGCAGACACTCACCTGGCACCTGGCCAGTATGCTCGCCGGCCCCGTGGTGAAAGGCGACGCGGGTGCTGCTGAAGCCAAGCGCTGCGCGGCCATGATGTCGGCCTGGCTTGCCCGAGCCACGGCATCGGACGCCAACCAACGCAAGGCCGATGCCGAGCACATCGTCAACTGGATGGCGGGTCGATAATGCCTAACGTCCGCACCCTGCAACGATCTTTCTCGGGTGGCGAAGTCACCCCCGAACTGTTTGGCCGCATCGACGACGCCAAGTACCAGGCAGGCGCTGCCAAGATGCGCAACTTCATCGCACTGCCCCAGGGGCCGGCTGTAAACCGACCAGGCTTTGCGTTCGTGCGCGAGGTCAAGGATTCGACCAAGCGCACCCGGCTCATCCCCTTCACGTACTCGACCACGCAGACAATGGTGATCGAGATGGGTGTGGGTTATTTCCGATTCCACACCCAAGGTGGGACGCTACTGGCCGGTACACCGGCCGCCTACGACAACGCCACGGCCTACGTGGTGGGCGACCTGGTTGTCTCGTCCTCGGTCAATTATTACTGCATCGCTGCTACGACGGGCAACGCGCCTCCCAACGCGACCTACTGGTACGCCCTCTCAAGCGAGGCCTACGAGATCCCGAACCCATACGCCGAGGCCGACCTATTCGACATTCACTACGTGCAGTCGGCCGACGTACTCACGCTCGTGCATCCGAACTATGCTCCGCGCAAACTGCAACGCCTAGGTGCAACGAAGTGGACGCTCGTGGTCGAGACATTCGGATCGGTTGTGGCCGCTCCTGGCGCGCCCACGGTGACGAGTGCGGGGGCGTCCGCAGTGAAGTACACCTATGACTACGTGGTGACGGCACTCTCAGACGACAACATCAACGAGTCGGCGGCATCACCACCTGGCTCGGTTGGTTCTAACCTGTTTGAGACGGGGTGCACCAACACTATCTCGTGGTCGGCCGTCTCGGGTGCGACGCGTTACAACGTGTACAAGTACCAGGGTGGGCTATACGGCTACATCGGACAGACGAACACCACCTCGATTGTTGACGACAACATCGCGGCCGATTTGAGCAAGACCCCTCCGATATACGAGACTGTGTTCGACTCACCAGGTAACTACCCTGGTGCTGTGTCCTACTTCGAGCAGCGCAAGTGCTTCGCCGGCACGACCAACAAACCTCAGAACATTTGGATGACGAAGTCCGGTACCGAGTCGAGCATGAGCTACTCGTTGCCCGTGCGCGACGACGACCGGATCTCGTTTAGGGTGGCCGCACGCGAGGCAAACACTATTCGGCATATTGTGCCGCTCACTCAACTCCTGCTCCTGACAAGCTCGGCCGAGTGGCGTGTCTCTTCGGTCAACTCTGACGCCATCACGCCTAGCACGATCAGCGTACGCCCCCAGTCCTACGTGGGCGCATCAAACGTGCAGCCATCTATCATCAACAACACGTTGCTCTACTGCGCAGCGCGTGGTGGCCACGTCCGGGAACTGGCCTACAACTGGCAGGCCAACGGTTTCATCACAGGCGACATGAGCCTGCGCGCGACGCACCTGTTTGACACTTTCGACATCCTGGACATGACGTACTCCAAGGCACCGCAGCCGATTGTCTGGTTTGTGTCCTCGAGCGGTAAGCTCCTGGGCCTGACCTACGTGCCTGAGCAACAGGTGGGTGCTTGGCACCAACACGACACCGCAGGGGAGTTTGAGACGTGCACAACGGTGGCCGAAGGTAACGAGGACGTGCTCTACGTTGTGGTCAAGCGCACGATTAACGGTCAGAGCAAGCGCTACGTCGAGCGCATGAATACGCGACTCTTTGCTACGCCGGCCGATGCGTTTTTTGTCGATTGTGGTGCGACCTATGATGGCGCGCCCAACGACGTGATTAGCGGCCTCACCTGGCTCGAGGGTGAAACGGTCAACATCCTGGCCGACGGTGCGGTGCACCCACCTCGAGTTGTGGTGGACGGTTCGATCACCTTGGACATCGAAGCGAGTAAGGTGCAGATTGGCCTGCCGATTACATCCGACTTGCAGACATTGCCGCTTGCCATGCAGGTTGATGGGAGCTTTGGTCAAGGCCGGTACAAGAACGTCAACAAGGCTTGGCTGCGCGTCTATCGCTCAAGCGGTATCTTCATTGGACCAGACGCCGACAATCTGGTCGAGGCCAAGCAGAGAACGACAGAACCCTACGGTTCACCCCCGGCGCTCAAGAGCGAGGAAATCCAAGTCATGCTCACGCCCACCTGGGCGGATAACGGCCAGGTGTACATCCGGCAAAGCGATCCGCTGCCGCTGTCCATCGTGTCGCTCACCCTCGAGGTGTCGCTCGGCGGGTAGGGTGCACGTATCCGAGGGATCGTTCGTTACTTTTCGAGCATCCTTCGGAGCACGCGCGCATGGCAGAAGAATTTTTGGGTTCGGGCATCAGGCTCCCACCGGCGACATTTAGTTGGTCGTCGGCCTCGGCGCCGACGCCTTCCGCGACTCTCCTGACTTCAGGGGGCGGCGCAGCCACGTCGTTTAATCCCACGGCGATCACCGGCGTGGCAAGCAGCATCGGCGGAATCTTCTCGGCGATCAGTGCGATGCAGTCTGCAAGCGCACAAAAGGACCAACTCAAATTCCAGTCCAACATGTCGTCCCTGAACGCGCAAAACGCGAAGTATATGGGCGACTTGAACGCGCAGAACTCGACCTATATGGGCGATCTGAACGCGCGAATCGTCATGAACGTGGGAGACATCAACGCCCGCCTGGCCGAGATGGCGGCCGAAACAGAGTACACCCGCGGTCAACGCGAGTACGGCGCCTTCACCCTGAAAAAGGGGATGTTGAAGTCGACGCAGCGCGCAAACCTCGCGGCCAACGGCATCGACCTGGGTGAGGGGAGTGCGGCCGAAGTACTCACCACGACCGACATCATGGGTGAGATAGACGGGCGCAACATTATCTCGAACGCGGTGCGCTCGGCATGGGGTTACAAGACTCAGGCGGTGATTGCGAGAACAAATGCCTCAGCGCAAGCCCTCAACTATCGAGCGAACGCCAATAGCCAGTCCAACAACTTTACAGCGAGCGGCAACCAAGCCTTCCTCAACTCGAGCAACGCGGCCGCTTTCTCCAATATTCAGTCCGAAGCAATCTCACCGGTCGTTGCCGGCACGACGTCGCTACTGGGTAGTGCCACTCGAGCGGCCGACACTTGGTACAAATACAACCGAGACGCAGCTATCTCGGCCAAGCTCGGCCTTACCTAATCGGATCCATTCATGCCTCGAGTCCCGACCTACGACGCTTTCACCGTTCAGACCTCAGCGCTACCCACACCGCGCTTTGACTCGCCTGGTATCTCACCAGGGGCGCCCGCGGTCACAACGCAAGGTGAGGCGCCCAACGTCCCGGACTACGCCGGGCGCCAGGCACAACTCTCTGGCCAAGCGCTTGAAGGTGCCGGCCTGGCACTTGACCGGATGTTCCTTGACATGCAGCGCGAGGCGAATCAGCTACGCGTCGATGACGTACTGAACAAGACCAAGGAAACGGCGCTTCGCCTGACCTACGACAAAGATGTTGGATTCGTGAACGCCCGAGGGATCGACGCGCTCCAACGGCCAAGTGGTATGGCGCTCGCCGACGAGTACGCGAAAACCCTGCAAGACGAGGTTAACGCTCTATCCGAAACACTCGGCAACGACGCTCAGAAGCGCGCCTATGCGCTGCGAGCAAACGACATGGTCACGCAACTGCGCGGTCAGGCGACCAAGCACGAGAGTGACGAGTTCCGAACCTACGCGCTATCGGTGCGTGAGGGTACGATCAAGACGCGCATGAACGAGATCGGGTTGAACTACAACAACCCGGAGGTAATCGACAACGCCATCCAGTCCATCGAGGCGGCCACCTACGACTCGGCTCGCCTGTTGGGTAAGTCTGCCACCTGGGCCGAGGCCGAAGCGCGGCGCATGACGTCGAACGCACACATGGTGGCCATCGGTACCGCACTAGAAAAAAACGATGTGGCCTATGCCGACGCGTACTTGAAAAAGTACGGCAAGCAAATGGACGCCGATGACATTCTGAAAGTGCAGGGGCACATCACGAAAGACATGGATGGGCGCGTGGCGCTCGGTGTGGCCGGTAACGTGATGAATAACCTAAGCCCTCGATTAACCACACAGCCAGTCGACCGTGCCTGGAACATCGCGATCACGACCAAGCCTGGCGCGGGTGACACGTCGCAGCCGGCGCAAGGGGTTATGCCTGTGCTTGGCGGCTCGACCGTCTCGAGCAACTTCGGACCGCGGCGAAACCCTTTCACGCGTGAAATGCAGAACCACGACGGCATCGACTTTGCGGCGCCTGCCGGCTCCAAGATCGTCGCCTCGGCCGCGGGTACCGTCAAGCGCGTGGGCAACGATCCCAAGGGTTATGGTCAGTTTGTCGAGATCGAGCACCCTGACGGCCTGGTCACGCGCTACGCTCACGCGAGTTCGGTGAACGCCACTGTCGGACAGAAGGTTAATGCGGGCGATCCCATCGGCGCGGTGGGTAGCACTGGCAAGTCGACCGGCCCACACCTGCATTTTGAAGTGTTGCGCGATGGTAAGGCTGTCGACCCGACTTCCTTCTTACAGTCCGGTGGTGCAGCTAAGACGCAGTTCACCGCGATACTCAAGGAGTTCGACGGCAACCTTGGTCAGACCTTTGCTGCCCACTACGAAAGCTCTCAGGCCGTGCGCGACGCGATGGCCAAGGCAAACAAGGAAGGGGGCGATTGGCTGTCCTTCATGAGCAAGGACACGCAGGCCGCGGTTGCCAAAAGCATCGCAGCTTATGGCGCGGGTAGTGGCAACTTCGAGCGCCCGACGCTTCAGGATGTCCACAACCAGGTGCGCGCTCAACTCGGCCCGCAGACCACGCCACAGCGCTTAAAGTTGGCACTTGACGAGTCTACCCGGCAGTTCAACGAGGCGACGGCTGCCATCAAGCAACGCGAGGATGAGACGGTCGCGGAGGCGCAGCGCACGCTCATTGCCAACGGTGGGAACTTTGCGGCGTTACCGTTCAACCTGCGCGCAGCGATCCCACCTGGCAAGTACGACGACATGATGGAGTTTGCCGGCAAGATCTCTAAGGGCACGCCCATCCAGACCGACTGGTCGCTCTACTACAACCTCAAAAGTAATCCGGCTGCGCTGCTTAACGCGAATCTCATGGTGGTGCGCGACAAGCTAGGTGACACCGAGTTCAAGAACCTTACTGAGGAACAACAGAACTTGCGACAAGGCAAGGGAGACGTGTACACGCGTGTGCGCACGGTCAAGGACGTGCTTGGCAACTATATGCGCGAGAACGGCGTGGATCCAACGCCCAAGGACGACGACAAGAAGGGTGCCGAAAAGGTCGGCAAGATCATGTCTACGTTTGAGGGCATCGTGCGCGAGCGCGAGGGATCACTGGGGCGCGCGATGACCTTCGAAGAACTGCAAAAGACCGCGGCCGATATGTTCACCAAGGTCGAGACGTATGGCTATCTCTGGAACTCGACCGTGCCCAAGGTGCTCGTGGGTGCTGACGACGAGGTGGTTGTTCCCAAAGCGGAGCGCGCTCTCATCATCGAAGCTCTCACCAAAGCAAAGAAACCTGTAACCGACGATTCCATCGAGGCGCTCTATCGCCAAAAGCACGGAATCGCCCCCAAAAAAGCAAAATAAATGGCCAACGAAAACCCCTACCTCGAGCTTGTTACGGACGGATCGCAAGGGGGTGCAGGGGATAACCCTTACGCTCCGGTCGTTCAGGGTGACACTGCGCAGAAGGTGCGTAGTTCAGTGGCCAACGTGGCCGACATTAACCCCGACGCCGACGCCAAAGTTCAGAAGTTAGCACGCCAGTACGGTGTGCCGGTCGATGCGGCCAGGCTTGATCCTAAACCGCTTGAGCGCAAGGCCGCGCTCGATTCTCTTGACTATGCTGAACTTGCGCGCAAAGCGCCAGGCACGGCGAACTTCCTGAGCGATCCAAAGAACGCGGCCGTGTCGCGTGACGACGTGGCCAACATGTCGATGATCGAGTCGCTCTGGAACGAGACAAAGAACCTGGGCACAACCATCAGCAACGCGGCTGCCCGAGGTTGGCAGGCACAACAACGCAAGTGGACGACCAACTCATTTAGCGCGAACGCCCGCACGGTACAAGACATCGACCGCATCGAGAAGATGATCGCCGATGGTGTGGATCCGAACTCGAACGCGTTTAACCTCGAGAACGACCCGCTCGGCCTGGCACAAATGTCAAAAGAGGATCGCGCCAAGCTGCGCGCTCAATCGCTTGATCTAGCCAAGGATCAAGCAACCGACATCAGTATCCGCACAAACAACATGGCGGGCATCAAGCGGCCGGCCGTCACTGAAAAGGTAATGAACGCCGACCAGGTGATCGACCAGGCATCGTCGTTTGTGACGGGTGAGTTGGTCTACGGTGAGAAGCTCCAAGGTTGGGAAGCGTTCAAGGCGACGGCGGCCGAGTTCGTCAAGTCGCCGGCAAACTTCATTGCCGACGTGGGCATCGAGAGTCTGGTGGGCAACCTGGACGCGCTCGTTGCGGCATTGCCTGCCACGCTTGCAGGCGGCCCTGCACTAGGCGCAGCCGTTCAAGGCCTTGGCTCGTACAACACGGACTACGCGGCCTCGTTCCTGGAAAGCCTGAGCGAGCAGGGCGTGGACATTCGCAACTCGGCCAAGCTCGCCGAGGCAATCAAGAACCCCGAGATCATGGCCGAGGCAAGGCGCGCTGCCCACACGCACGCGCTCACGGTGTCGATATTTGACGGCGCGAGCGCAGGCGTGGCGAGCAAGCTCGCCCTGCCCAAGTCATTGCAGTCCACGCTCAAAGACAAACCGTTCGTTAAGGAACTAGTCAACATCCTACTTGTGCAGCCCCCGATCCAAGGCACGCTTGGCGCGTTTGGTGAGTTCGCAGCAAGCGAGGCGTCCGGCAAAGACGTGAGCATCGGCGAACTGTTTGGCGAATTCTTTGGCGAGGCGCTTGGCGCTCCCGTTGAGGTGATGGTTGCCTCGAGCAAGCGCATGTACAGCGAATTCGTCAAGGTCGACGCGGCCGAGGAAAATGCCGAACGCTTGCGCAAACTGGACGAGTTGGCCAAGGCAAGTAAGGTCAGATCCCGCGACGCCGATACGTTCGAGGCGTTTGTTGCATCGGCCACGCAAGACGGCCCGGTGCAAGAGGTATTCATCGACGCGCAGACGCTTGCGCAGTCGGGATTTGCCGACCAGGTTGCGGCCGTCTCGCCATCGGTGGCTGAACAATTCGCTACTGCGCTCGAGGCAGGCGCGTCCATCAGCATCCCGGTGGCCGAGTACACGGCACGCATCGCCGGTACGGAGTTGAGCCAGGGACTACTCGAGCATCTTAAGACTGAACCCGACGGGTTTAGCCAGTCCGAGGCCAAGCAGTACATGCAGTCCTACGCCGAGGAACTGAAGGCCGACGTCGAACGCACGCTCGCAGCCAAGCAGGGCGACCAGGCGTTCAAGGCTCAGATCGAGTCGGTCAAGACCAACATTAAGACTCAACTCGACACGGCCGGCCGGTTCACGTCCCAGGTCAACGACGCCTACTCGTCGATGATCGCGAACTTCTACGGCGTGATGGCCGGCAAGCTCGGCATCGCCCCCGACGAATTGCTCGCACGCTACCCGCTACGGATCCAGGCGCAGAGTGTGGTCGGGCAGCAATACGACCAGGCGGGCAAGCTAAAGGTTGACACGCCTGAGTTCAAGTCCTGGTTCGGCGATAGCAAAATCGTTAATGGTGATGGTGAACCCTTAGTTGTCTATCACGGCACCGGCAGCGACATTAGCGAGTTCGACCCGTCTCAAACAAAAACTGTTGAAGGGATATTCTTTACGCCCAACGCGAAGTATGCAAGCGACATTGCCAACGCAAGAGAATCGGGCAACGTCATGCCGGTTTATGTGTCGCTAAAAAATCCGCGCATCATTGAGGCCGCGCGATACAACTTAGACAGCCTTGATGCGGCGATGTCCGACGGGAAAAGCGACGGTGTGATCGTAATAAATGAGGACGGATCTATTCATGCTCTCGTCGCTAAGACACCTGAGCAGATCAAGTCGGTCAACAACCGCGGCACGTTCGACGCGAACGATCCGAACATCCTGAACCAAGTCGGCATCGACCAGACCGACACCGAATCGTTCAAGCGATGGGCCGGCACTGACAAGCCCGTCATTGAGTCAAACGAGATCAATTCGTTTGACTTCTCAGGCGACGGGCCGTTCGTCATGCGCGGCTATCACGGCACGACGAACACGTTTGACGAGTTCGACGCATCTTTTAAAGGAAACACTGAAGGGCAGTTTGGGGCGGTCAATTATTTTACGTCTAGCGAGCAAGACGCCTCAGACAACTACGCCGGCGAAGGCCCGGATCTTACGGCGCGAATCGAGCAGCGCGCCGAGCGCCTGGCCGACGAGATCACGGACTTCTACGAGGGGTTCGAGAACGACGAGGAAGGTGTTGCCGCGACCAAAGAGCGCTATGGTGAGGACGTCTATAGCGAAGACACGCTCGAGATGGCTCGCAACATCGTGCGCAAGGAATTGCATGGTGGCGACGAGATCGTCATGGAAGTGTTCATCAAGTCCGAGAAGCCTTTTGTGGTTGGCGACGTGGGCTCGCCCTGGTTTGAGTTCTTTGATGAAGCGCAGCTTGAGGCGGACGCGATTCAACAGGTTGCCGACAACGAAGGTATCAGCGTGGATGATGTCAAGGCTGACTTCGATCAGTACAGCGATCAGATCGACGACGCTCGATACGAGTTGATGGACGAGGCGGGTAATCCCTTAGTCGAAGCCGTGCAAGAAGTGGCAACCAAGTACGACTTTGACCCGTCGGACTTGCTTGCAAGTCTATACGACATGGCCGGCGACGGCACCGTGCGCCACACAACGATAGAGGAATATCTGCGGCAGAACGAGTCGCTCTCTTACGCCGAGGATCCTAACGACGGTGGCATTATCCAATCGCAAATGATTGGCGAGATTATTCAGGCATTGGGCTTCGATTCAATTATCCTGAAGAACGCTAATGTGCGATTCAAGAACATGAACATGGAAAAGGGCACTGCTCACATCCATGTGTTCGACGCGAACAACACCAATATTAAGTCGGTGGACAACGTTGGCACATTCGACCCCGCTGACCCGAACATCTACAAGCAAGGCGAGAACGCCAACCGCGGCGCCTTCAACCCGGCCACCAACACGATCACGCTGCTGAAGAACGCGGATCTGTCGACGTTCCTGCATGAGTCCGGCCACTTCTTCCTCGAGACACAGTTCGACATCGCGGCACGCATCGCCCAGGAGGCGGCCGCGTTTGGCAGCCAAAGCAACACGCCAGGGCAGCAACAGATCCTCGAGGACACGAACGCACTACTCAAGTGGTTCGGCGTCACTGACCTGGCTGAGTGGAACTCGCTCGACTTCGAAGAGAAGCGCAGCTACCACGAGAAATTTGCGCGCGGGTTTGAGGCCTACCTGTTTGAGGGTAAGGCGCCAAGCATCGAGGTGCAGGGGATCTTCCAACGGTTCCGCGCCTGGATGCTCAACGTCTACAAGGATCTCAAGAACCTGAAGGTCGAACTCACCGACGAGGTGCGTGCGGTATTTGACAGTATGCTCGCGACCAACGAGCAGATCGAACTTGCCGAACAGGCTCGCTCGATGATGGAGTTGTTCATTTCACCCGGCCAGGCCGGTATGACGGTCGAAGAGTTTGCCGCCTACCAGGCGCTCGGCGTGGACGCGACCAACGACGCGATCCAGGACTTGCAAGCGCGCGGCCTGCGCGATCTCGCTTGGGCACGCAACGCTCGCGGGCGCGAGATCAAGAAGTTGCAGAAGCAAGCGGCAGCCCGACGCGCCGAGGTGCAAATGGACGTCCGGCGCGAGGTGATGAGCCAACCGATCTATCGCGCCTGGCAGTTCCTCACGGGCAAGCTCACGGCCGACGACAAGATCACACCGGCAGCACTCCCGAAGTCCGACCCGAATGTACTCGACGAGACAATCGACTCACTGTTCACGGCCATCGCCAAGCTCGGTGGCTTGGATCGTGCCGAGGTCGAGGGGCAGTGGGGCTTCGACCCAAAAGAGCGCAGCCCAATGCCGGCCTTCGGCAAGTACACGCTCAGGCGTGAGGGTGGACTGTCCATCGACGCGATGGCCGAGGCGCTTGCCGAACGTGGCTATCTGTCCAAAGACGAGAACGGCCGGTTCGATCAACGCGAACTTGAGGAAAAGTTCGACGCGGAAATGTGCGGCGACATCCAGTACTCGTACTTGGTCGACGAGCGGATCCTGCGCGGCGAAGGTAAGGCCGGCGAGGATCTGAACCTCGAGGCGCTTGGCGCCGGTAGGTTCGATGCGTCTGAACTGGGCGCAATGGGCTTGCCGACCGAGATTGTCGACATCATCAAGAATCTGAAGATGACGACCAAGAACGGCCTGCACCCGGATCTCGTGGCCGAGATGTTCGGCCTTACGTCCGGTGACGAACTGGTGCGCACGCTCGCAATTACCCAGGAACCCAAGCAAGAGATCAACGACCTGACCGACGCCCGTATGCTCGAACTGTACGGGGAACTGGCTACACCCGAGGCCATCGAGCGCGAGGCCGACAAGGCGATCCACAACGAGAACCGTGCGCGCGTGGTAGCCACTGAGGCCAATGCTCTTGCCCAGGCAACCGGCAAGCCTAAGATCCTGGCCAAGGCTGCGCGTGACTTTGCGCGCGCCATGATTGCCAAGCTCAAGATCCGTGACATCCGACCTGGCCAGTACGCGGCCGCTGAGGTGCGTGCGGCTAAGGCGTCCGAGAAGGCAAGCAAGGCCGGCGACATCGCCACCGCGGCCGCTGAGAAGCGCAACCAACTGGTCAACACTTACGCGACCAAGGCGGCATACGACGCCCAGGACGAGGTCGAGAACGGCGTTCGCTACCTCAAGAAGTTTGACAACGAGGGCACCCGCAAGAACCTGGACGCCGACTACCTGGATCAGATCGACGCGCTACTCGAGCGCTTTGACTTGCGCAAAATGTCGCTCAAGGCGATGGACAAGCGCACCGCGCTCGCGGCCTGGCTGAAGTCCCAGGAAGAGCAGGGGTTCGAGCCTTCGATCCCCGAGGACTTGCAGAATGAGGCGTTCCGCAAACCCTACAAAGAGATGACGGTCGAAGAGTTGCGCGGCCTGGTCGACTCGGTCAAGCAGATCGAGCACCTGGGGCGGCTCAAGAATCGCCTGCTCACTGCGGCCGAGAACCGGGCGTTTGTGGCCGTGCGTGACGAGATCGCGCAAAGCATTGAGGACAACGCCAACGGGCGCGAGGCCGACACCCGCACGCCCACGACGAACTGGGGGCGGGCGTACTCGTCCTTCAAGTCGTTTTTCGCCTCGCACATCAAGGCGGCGACCTGGGCGCGCATCATGGACGGTGGCAAAGATGCCGGCCCAGTGTGGGAGTACTTCGTGCGGCCGGCCAACGAGCGCGGCGACATGGAGACAACCATGCGCGCAGCGGCCACGATCCGGCTGTCCGAGATCTTGGCACCAGTATTCAAGCTCGGTCGGATGGGCGGCAAGGGTGTGTTCTTCCCAAGCATCAATCGTAGCCTGAACCGCGAGGCACGCCTGGCGATTGCCCTGAACACGGGCAACGAGGGTAACTTGCAGCGCTTGCTAGGCGGAGAAGGTTGGACGATGGAGCAGATCCTTCCTGTTCTGTCGAGCCTCACCGCGACTGAGTGGACGGCGGTGCAAGAGATATGGGATCACTTCGAGAGCTACCGACCTGAGATCGCTGCCAAAGAGCGACGTGTCTACGGCAAGGAACCCGATTGGGTTGAGCCTAGAGCGTTTCAGGTTGTGGCGACGGACGGTACGCTAGTCAACTTCCGCGGCGGCTACTACCCGATTAAGTACGACCCGGCCGCAAGCCAACGCGCGGAAGAGTACGCGGACGCCGAGGGGGCCAAGCGCCAACTGCAAGGGGCGTTTACGTCGGCCACGACGCGCAGGAGCTTCACCAAGTCGCGATCTGAAGAGATCGTAGGCCGCCCCCTGCTGTACACCCTATCGGGCCTCTATTCGGGCGTCAACGACGTTATTCACGACCTGGCTTGGCACGAGTGGCTCATCGACGCCAACCGCTTGCTGCGCTCGAAAACCATCGACAAGGCCATGCGCGAGCACTACGGCCCCGAGGTCAAGGCTCAGTTCAAGACCTGGGCGAACGACATCGCCGAAGGTGACAGAGGGGCGGCCAACGCCGGCGAGATGGCGCTTGCCAAGTTGCGCCAGGGTGTGAGTGCTGCCGGCTTGGGCTTTAACGTCATGAGTGCGGCTATTCAGGTGCTCGGGTTTACCCAGTCCATCGTGCGTATCGGGCCGGCTTACGTGGGGCGCGGCATCGCGTCCTTCATAGCCAACCCGCTCGCGGCCGTGCGCGATGTCAATGCACAATCCGATTTCATGGCCAACCGTTCGCGCACCCGGTTTCGGGAACTGAACGAGTTGCGCAACAAGGTACAAGACGAGACGCCATTAGGACGCGCAGCCAAGGCCGGCGCGTTCTACCTCATGATGCGCGCGCAGCAAATGGTCGACGTGCCTACCTGGTTGGGCGCCTACGACAAGGCGATCCACCAGGGACACAACGATGCGCGCGCGGTGGCAATGGCTGACCAGGCGGTCATCGACGCGCAGGGTGGCGGCCAACTCAAGGATCTGTCGGCTATCGAGCGCGGTGGCCCGGCGCTCAAGTTGTTCACAGTGTTCTATTCGTTCATGAACACAACGTTCAACCTGGCCGTGGGGCAAACCATGACGGCCAACACGGCGGCCAAGAAAGCCAAGCTCGCAGCCGATTACCTGTTGCTGTTCACAATCCCGGCCGTACTGGGCTCGGTCATGAAGGACGCGCTCACACCTGGCGGGGGCGACGAGGACTGGGACAAGTTGGCCAAAAAGTTAGCTGCCGAACAGATCAGTTACTTGATGGGCACGATGGTTGTGGTGCGCGAGTTTGGCGAGGCAGGCAAGATTGTCGTCGGTGCTGAGGGGACTCGCGACTACGCGGGACCGGCCGGTGTACGCATCGTTGGGGACGCCTTCAAGTTTGGCAAGCAAGCCATGCAGGGTGACTTCGACGACGCGTTCAGGAAGTCTGCCATCAACTTGATTGGCGAAAACCCGTGGATACCGCTCCCTGCGGCTCAGATCAACCGCACGATCACAGGGATCAAGGCACTCAACGAAGGACGTACTCAGAACCCTGCGGCCGTGCTGTTCGGATTCGACCGTAAGTAAGGGATGGGTGCACGTATCGCAATCCTCGGGAAGTAGCCTTCTGGCAATCTCCCGAGGGTTGCGCGCATGACTATTTCCAGTACCACACGACAAGCGGGGCCGTTCAACGGCAACGGCGTTACGGTGACGTTTGCGTTCGCCTTCAAAGTGTTCACCGCAAGCGATCTCCAACTCGTGCAGGTGAACCTTGCCGGCGTCGAGTCGATCCTGGTTATCACGACCGACTACACGGTATCACTCAACGCCAACCAGAACTCAGCACCCGGCGGCTCGATCACGCTCACGAGCCCATTGGCAACCGGCTACACGCTCATCATCACGTCGGACATCGACGCGCTGCAATCGACCGACCTGACAAACCAGGGTGGTTTTTATCCCCAGGTCATTACCAACGCGCTCGACAAGCTCACGATCCTGGTGCAGCAAGTGCTTGGCAAGGTCGGCCGCTCGCTGAACTTCCCGATCAGCGACACCGGGTATAACCCCACACTGCCCACGAAAACCGCACGTCTCGGTACCGTGCTCGCGTTTGACGCGACGACTGGTGACCCGACTGTTGGCCCGACTATTGCCGACATTGGCACCGTGGGCGGCGCGGTTGCGGACATTCACACGGTTGCAGCCGACATCGCAAACGTGAATACGGTTGCGGGAAGCATCGCTGGGGTGAACACGGTCGCCGGTAGCGCCGACGAAGTTGACGTGGTCGCAGCCGACTTAGGTGGCGTGCGCTTCACAAACGACTTGGGACTAATTACCGACCCGGTCACGGGGCCATCGACCACTGCGCCAGGCGCGATTACGACGGTGGCTATCAGCATCGCCGACGTGCAAACGGTCGCAGCCGACATCGACGACGTCAACGCGGTGGCCGGATCTGTCGCGAACGTGAACATGGTGGCCGGCTCGATCTCGAACGTGAACGCAGTTGCGGACAACGCCTCGAACATCAACGCGGTGGCCGACAACTCGACCAACATCAACGCGGTCGCAGCCAACTCGACTAACATCAACACGGTCGCGACCAACGCTACGGCCGTCAACACAGTCTCAAGCAACGTCGCTGCGGTCAACACGACGGCGACCAACATGGCGGCCGTGATCGCTGCGCCTACTGAGGCGGCCAACGCGGCAGCGAGCGCAGCAGCGGCAGCGGCCAGTGCGGCCTCCGGTATGTATTCGGCCGTGCAAGACAAGAGCGCGAACTACACGGTGGTCGTGGGTGACGCGGGCGACCTAATCCGCATGACGACCACGAGCGGCGCGCTCACGGTCACGCTGCCACTTATCAGCACGGTGCCGGACGGGTTCAACATCACGGTCGTCAAGTGGACGGGCGACTCGAACGCGGTCACGGTTCAGCGCTCAGGAAGCAACACGATCAACGGCGCCAACACCTACGTGCTCGATGCGCAGTACAAGGCTGCGACCTTCGTGGCCGATCTCGAGACTGGTACCTGGTTCGCATCAGGATCCGGGAGCGCAGGCTCGAACATCACGGTCGACACTTTTGCCGGTGACGGGACGACTTCGGCCTTCACCCTATCGGGCGATCCAGGCTCGCGCAACAACACGCTCGTCAACGTCAACGGCGTCATGCAACTCAAGTCAGCCTACACCCTGGTAGGTGCCGTCGTCACTTTCACCAGTGCACCGCCCAACGGCCAGTCAATCGAGATCCAGTGGTCACAACCTCTGGCTATCGGTGTGCCGGCTGACGGCACGATCAACACATCAAAACTCGGATCAGTACTTGACCTTGGGGTTCTCACATGAGCACTGCACTACAACTTCGTCGCGGGACGACCGCGCAACACGCGTCCTTCACGGGCGCCTTGGGTGAGATCTCGGTCGACACCGACAAGAAGGTCGTCGTGGTGCACGACGGCGCGACTGCCGGAGGTACGCCTCTGGCAAAGCAGGTGGGCGGCTCGCTGACCGATCAACTCGTCAACGGTATGCGAGAACCGATCACGGTATCTGCCACTGCCGCGACGGGCACGATCAATTTTGACCAAGTCACGCAGTCGATTCTCTACTACACGACAAACGCGTCCGCCAACTGGACTTTGAACATCAGGGGTAATAGCGGCACCACGTTGAACAGTCGCATGGCCATCGGCGAGACTCTTACGGTCACATTTATGGTTACTCAAGGTGCGACTGCCTACTACCAGACGGCCCTACAGGTCGACGGTTCGGCAATCACACCGAAGTGGCAAGGTGGATCCGCGCCCACAAGCGGGAACGCAAGCGGTATTGACGCCTACAACTTTGCGATCATCAAGACGGCAAACGCGACGTTTACGGTGTTGGCATCTCTCACGCAATTCAAGTAAGGGGCAACAATGCCGCGCATTGGAAAAATCGGCGCCGGCTCGTCGGGCGCGTTTGGGTTGACGGCCGGTAAAAAGCGGGACCCATACATCGTCAATGCTTTGCTTCTGGCGGGCGGCGGTGGGGGATCTCCTGGTACCTACAGCTCAGGTGGTGGGGCGGGAGGTTTTCTTGAAGTTTCTATTACGCTCACTCCGGGTACCACGTACACCGCGACGGTGGGTGCGGGCGGGACCAACAACGCCAAAGGTTCGAACTCGACTTTTGGCGGGCAGACAGCAATCGGTGGTGGCCGCGGCGGATCAAGAGGTTCTGCGGACGTTGACGGTGGCTCGGGCGGCGGCGGCGTTGCAGTGGGTTGGGGCGGATTTGGTACAGCAGGCCCGCCACGCCAAGGTTACGACGGTGGATATGGTTATGACTGGAACGGTAGTAACGGCGCAGCCGGTGGTGGTGGCGCAGGTGCGGGTGGTGACAACGGAAACAACCCCGGCCCCGGTGCGGGTGGTATTGGGAAACTAAGCTCGATTACCGGTACTTCCACGCGATATGGCGGCGGCGGCGGTGCAGGCCCAGGTAACGCAAACCCAGGTGCAGGTGCGGGAGGACTAGGCGGCGGGGGCGCGGGCGGATCAAACGGCCAAGCGAACACCGGTGGCGGTGGTGGCGGTGGTGCTGCCGGCGGATCCGGCGTGATTATTCTTTCTATTCCAACATTGAACTACACCGGAATCTATACAGGATCGCCCGTCGTCACGACTTCCGGAGCAAACACAATTCTGAAATTTAACTCATCAGGAACGTACACAGCATGAGCCACTTTGCCATTGTTGACGAAAATGACGTCGTCATTGAAGTGCAACGGATAGCACAAGATGTTATCGACACAGGTGCGTTTGGCGCTCCGGCTTCGTTTGTTCAGACGAGCTACAACACGCGCGGCGGGATTCACTACGGTGAGGACGGGGAACCATCGGTCGATCAGTCCAAGGCGCTTCGCAAGAACTACGCAGGCATTGGCTTTATTTTTGACCGCGCGCGCGACGCGTTTATCCCTCCGCAAAACTTCCCGTCATGGACTCTCGACGAGTTCTCTTGCTTGTGGGAGGCGCCGACCCCCATGCCGACAGACGGCAAACAATATGAGTGGGATGAGAGCACGCTCTCGTGGGTTGAGGTGGTACCACTACCTCCACCAGACGATGCACCCTGACACAAGCCCGCCTCGAGCGGGCTTTTTCTTTGGTGCACCTACCCGCGCACGCGACCCCTACGATGCACTCATCCATTCGATACACCCGTTCAACTCGCGAAAGGATCACGGCCATGTGAGCCTGACCTGAAGGATTCAGATGTGACGACCAAGATACCTTTCCCGATGCTCAACCCTACGGTGGCTCAACTGTTTGGCTTTCGCAACCGCGTCATCAACGGCGGGTTCACGATCAACCAACGCGCGTATGTGACGAACACAGCACTCGCAGCCGGTGTGTACGCACATGATCGTTGGAAAGCGGGCGCCGGTGGTTGCACGTACACCTTTATGCAAGGAAGTGCGGGCGTCAACACCACAATCACGATTACGGCCGGCACGCTCTGCCAGATTATCGAGGGTTGCAACCTGCCAGAGGGCGGCACGTACACCTTGTCGTGGACTGGCACCGCCCAGGCACGCGTCAACGCGGGCTCGTACGCAGCAAGCCCCATCACAGTCACGGGGCTCACCGCAGGCGCCAACTGCACCATTGAGTTCGCCACGGGCAGCGTGGGCTCAGTGCAGTTTACACCTGGCTCAGCCACCTCAGCCTTTGACTATCGCGCGCACGGCACCGAACTGGCGCTCTGCTATCGCTACTACTTCAAAGTCACTGGGCACCCGTTGGGCGTGACCCTGAACATCGCCGACGGCTATGCCTCCCTGGTGAACTTTCCCGTGACGATGCGCCAGGCGCCAACGCTCGAGGCGGGTGCGACCTTTACCGTCGGAGCGGGGTCGGCCGGTACACCACAACTCTCGACCGTGACGGTCAACGCCGGCTTGATGCGCAACGGCGCCGGCGACTGGACGTCGAACGTGGCTTTTTCGATGACCGGCGCTTTCACCGCGGAGATCTAAATTGATGCCAGATAAAGATCCCACCTCTTATTCACTGCTCACGTACGCGTGGGTTTTCCTTCTGTCGATCCTGGGGGGCGTCGTGAACTTCATGCGCAAGATGCAAGAGGGGCACACGCGTGCCTTTAATTTCACTGAGTTCATCGGTGAGCTTGTCACTTCTGCGTTTGCGGGAATCATTACGTTTTGGCTATGCGAGCACGCGCAACTGGCGCCCTTGGTTACGGCCGCACTGGTTGGCGTATCAGGTCACGCCGGCAGCCGGGCGATCTTCCTGTTCGAGGACTTCATGAAATCTAAGTTTCCAGGTGCGCCCAAGCTATGACATTCGACGAAGTGTTCGACCGCGTTATTGGCCACGAGGGTGGCTACGTCAACGATCCGAACGATCCGGGCGGCGAGACGAACTGGGGAATCAGCAAGCGCTCGTACCCCACGCTTGACATCAAGAACCTCACGCGCGCCCAGGCCAAGGAAATCTACCGGCGCGACTTCTGGAACGCACTTGACGGCGACGCCCTGCATGATGGCGTCGCCTTCCAGGTGTTCGACTTCGCAGTCAACTCGGGTATGAGCACGGCAATCCGCGCCTTGCAGCGCACGGTCGGCACGGCCGACGATGGGCACTGGGGGCCGGCAAGCATGGCCACGGCCGCCAGGATGAGCGAGGCCGATCAGATCATGCGACTCAACGCCGAGCGCCTGGACTTTATGACGCGCCTGAAGAACTGGCCATTCCACGGTGCCGGATGGGCGCGACGCATCGCCGGCAATTTGCGCTACGGCGCCATTGACGCATGAACTGGGTGGCACTCCTGACCAACAAGTACGTCATCCAAGGCGCGGCCGCGCTCTTGGTCATCCTGGTGGCCTGGGCTTACGGTGCCTGGCAGTACCACTCAGGGTATGGCGACGCCGAGCACGACCGCGCTGTGGCCGATCTCGTGGCCTACAGGCACGAGTCTGAGCGCCTGGCACTTATCTCCGACGAACTCGAGGCGCGCATCGCGGCCTTGCGCGACGTCCAACCCAAGATCATCGAGAGGTACAACCGTGTCGTGGTCGAGAAACCTTTGCCTGCTGACTGCCGCCTGGATCCTGAGCGGTTGCGCATCATTACCCGCGCCATCGAGGCCGCCAATTCCGGCCAATCTGGCAAGCCCCTGCCCAAGGATTGATCCGGTTCTCACCGACTCCTGGGACTCGCTCGCCTCGGCCTACATTGACCTGGCCGGTCAGTACGGGGTGTGCGCAGCCAAGCACCGAGGACTCGTCCAGGCCTGGCAATAGTTGTCCCATTCGCTACAAAAAAGTTCATTAAAATCAAGGCGTTCGGAAAGTTGTGACAGCTTTACAATGGGACAGTTGTAAGGCTGTAAGCCGTTGATATACAGGGCAAAAACGGAAAGAGAACTGTAGGCTACGAACCAGGGGGTCGTGGGTTCAAATCCTGCCGGGCGCGCCAGTAAATCAAGGGGTTACGTGATCTTCACGTAACCCCTTGTCCCATTCAGAGCCATGTGTCCCATTGGCTAAAGGTCAATTCGCCACGCCAAGAACGCCGCCAACGCGAAAAAGGGGGCCGACAGAATGGGGTGGTCGAAGGCCAGAAGTGCCCCACCGACCACACACAACCCCCCTAAAAGCAGATAACTGTTGTTTTTCTTCATCACATTCCCCCTAGTGGCATGACTCGTTCGGGCCGGCGTCGGTAAACGGCCTCAGTTGTCCTAGCATCCGCATGAGATAAAAGCGCCCTGGCGTGCTCAAGCGTCGTGGCGTCGCTTGCGCACTTGGCGCGCAGGTCGTGCTCGGTGAATCGCTCGGTGACTTTGGATTCGGTCAACACCCGATCCATGAAGCGCTGCCACATACTTTCCCACCCGTGCGCCTCGCCCGTCGTCTCGTTGATATAGCCCTGGCCGGCACGGTTGCAGAACAGGAACGGCGACATCACGGGACGCGCGGCCTTGGCCATTTCAACGGCGGCTTGGAGTTCGGGCGTCCATTCGTAGATCGTGCGCTTGCCGGTTGAGTCGCGCGTCTTGTGTCGCTGAATGTGAATCCCGTCCTCTTTGAGCACGGACATGGTCAAGCGCAGCAAGTCCGAGCGCGCCATGCCGGTCATTAACTTGATGCGCATATAGGCCTGGATGGCGAGCACGCTACCCTTCTTGCGACGCGACTCGAGCGCCAGGCACTCGACGACTTCCCAGTCCTCGACGTAACGGTCGCGCGGCTTTTCCCCTTGCAGCCGGACTTCACCCTTGAACGGGTGCCGGTCGATGTATCCCCACTCGACGGCCTTGGTGAAGGCGTGACTCAACACTTCGATCTCGCGGTGCGCGGTGGTCTTGCCACCAGTGACGCGCCCGGTATCCGTGGTCTTTTTCTGACTGCGACGGTCGACGTACTGGTAGACGTGCTTGGGGCGGATACTGCCAAGGGGTAGCGCACCGAAAACCGCGGTGAGTTGCTTGACGTGCAGCGCGTGCGAGGTCTGTGTCTTGGGCGCCTTAGTCGGCACGATCTCAAGCAAGTAACGCTCAAGTAGTTGGCCGATGTTGTTGGCTTTATCTTGCGCGTCCATGCGAGACGACCAGGTACGGTACGCCTCGGGTAAGGTTTTACCCAAACGGAACATCGTCTTGCTATCCCACATTGGCTCAAGCCCAGGCGGCACGCGAAAGTAGTACGCGCCATGCTTGAGTTGCCATCGTGCAGGCAGCCCTCGGTTCTCAGTGTTGCGCTTTCTAGCCATTTAAATGGCACTCCAATCCGGCTCAGTTTCTTTTATAACATCCTCGGACTCTTTCAGGCCTAGCGACTGTTCGACGTGTGCTTTGAGTACGGCGACGGTTCCGTCCGGTCGGATCCGGTGCTCGATACCCATGTAGCGCAATGCACGGATCTGCGCGTCTTTGCGTTGGCGCCCAGTCAAGGCGATCACTTCTTTGATGTCTAAGATCATGGCAGTTTGTACCTATCTCTACATGGAGCGCAGGCGCCGTCGACCAGGCGTAGCATCCACTCGCCACACAAGTCGCACTCACCTGGCACACCTACAGGCTGCGCGTCGCGCTTGGCCTGGACTGCCTTAAGCGCGGCCGCTTCCTCACGCTCGATGTGGTCGTTGGCGTTATCGACGTCGTCGCTCATGACTTTAATCCCCCCTTGTGCAATCGTCTGATCGCCTCGAATCGCTCTTGTGTCACGTAAAAGCTATGTGTCTCCCGACTTTTGATTTCTATTAGTCGCTTGACGTACACATCAATTTGCTTTTGATAAGCGCGTTGGATTTCGGCGATACGTTCAAGCAAGTAGTCTTCTTCTGTTTTCTCTCTCATGTCACCACCCCTTCAAGTCTGTCGGCAACGAGCTTGGCGTATCCGGCAATGTCCACCCATGAGTCTGCGTAGTTGGGGTCGCCGTTGATAATGCGGCCGATCTTGTGGCAGATCATGTCGAGAGCTTCGAGTTGGTCATAAGCAAGATCTTTTTCGCGCTTCTCCAACTCTTCTCGGATGTAGTTCTTCATCTGCATCGTGATGCGAGCGTGCTCTTTAAATTTCCCGTATCGCTCGCCACGCTCTTTGAGCGTCACGTCAATGTCGGGCGCGCTCGCCGGCTTGGCCGCGATGGCGTTAAGCGTCTGCTCAAACCCAGGGATACCGGCCGTGACGGGCTTACGCGCCTCCGCTCGCCACCCCTCGATTTTCCGAATGCACGCGCCGGTGCATGGGGTAACAGGGCTGCCGCAACCTTCCATTGCGCATTGAGTAGTCATGGGGTAGTTCTCCTTTTGAGTGCATCAAGTAATAGGTCTTGCACCTCGCGCTTAGTTTCCCGGCGAGCCATGACTAGCTCGTCGACGGTGTCGGTCGCTACGATGTGGTGAATGAATACGGGGCGGTCGTGGCCGGCCTGCGCCTGGCGCGTGGGGCCGATACGCTCGACGATCTGTTGGTACTGCTCAAGATCCCACCAGTGGCCAAACATCACGAGGATGTTCCCGCCATCCTGCAAGTTCAGGCCGTGGCCGGCGCTCGCGGGATGCGCGAATAGGACGGGGATCTTGCCGGCGTTCCAGTCGGTGATGGTCTTGGGGTTAGCGTCCAGGTGTCGCCCCTGGGGGAAGGCGCGCAGAAGTCTCGCCAGGTCAGACTTGAAGTGGTACGCGACAAGTACTGGCATACCCGCCGCCTCGCTGATAACACTGTCCAGGGCTTGAATCTTTGCATCGTGCACCTCGCTGAACGCCCCGGCGTCGTCCACGTAGGCCGCGCCATTGGCCAACTGCAAACACTTGATCGTGCGGCTTGCGGCCGAGAACGCCTCGATCTCGTGCTCGCCAATCTGCATGAACATTTCCCGTTCCATGTCGCGGTAGACCCGGCGTGCCTTGGCCGGCAGATCCACGCGGATCACGTTGACGATAGGCTCGGCGATGTCGAAGTGGTCGCGTGCATCGAGCGAGATACACAGGTCGCGCAGCAAGTCCTCGATCTGCACCTGGGCGAACGGCAGAGGTTTGATCTGGTGATACCCGTCGCCACCTGGCACGGCCTGAAACCATCGCTGCTTGAACGCATCGAACGATCTACCCAGGCGCACACCGCGGTCGAGGAACCATGCTTGTCCCCATAAGTCTTGCAGGCCGTTGGGGCTTGGCGTACCGGTCAGTTCAATGAAGCGCTTGATCTTGGTGTGCGCGACACGGCCGAGTGCCTGAGCACGCTTGCCGCCCTGGCGCAGCCGGAACGACTTGAGCCTGGTCGACTCGTCGGCGACGACCTTGGTGAACGGCCATTTGTCGCCGTAGTGCTCGGTGAGCCATACCAGGTTGTCGTAGTTGGTGGTGTAGACCGACGCCGGCCGGCGAAGTGCTGCGCGTCGCTCGTCCGGTGTGCCGACGACGGCCGAGATCTCGATGTTGCGCAGGTGATTCCACTTGCGCGCCTCGTCCGGCCAGGTGCTCGAGGCCACGCGCAAGGGGGCGAGCACGAGTGTTGGGCCAGGCTCGACCAGTTCGAGGATATCCAGGGCGGTGAGGGTTGAACAACTTTTGCCCATACCCATGCCTGCCCAAACTGCACAACGATCTTTTTCAAGGATGAAATCTATGATCCCGTTCTGATAAGAGCGCGGGGTAAATTCAATAGCCATGCTTCACTCTCCGCGCTTGCATCAATTCTTGATGATGCAAACGGATATGCTCTGCTTGCGTCATCACGATTAAGTTGTCGGGTCGGTTGTCTCGCTTATCTCCGTTGACGTGGTGAACTATCTCGCCTCGAGCTAGTGGCCGACCAATCATTTCTTCGGCAACGCGTCGGTGTTCATGTCGTTGACCAACCTTGCGATAAGTCAGACCGTCTCCGCGGTCACGCAAAGCTTCACCGTTGTTCATCCGTCCGCGTCGCGACTGTTCTTCGCTCGTGAAAAGCCGAGTGTGATGTCCGTGCACGAAGGTGTAGCCAGTCAGTCCACCGCAGCCACAGCCGCAAAGATTGGTTTTCTTTTTCTTGCTCATATCGGTGTCGCCTTGCCGCCGATCACCGTCTTGCGCACGGTCATGATGGCGCGCTCGATCTGCGCGACGGTGCAGATCTCGAGTTGCGCGTCGTGCACGTCCATCGCCAGGTTCAGCGCTTTCATTTCCTCGGCGCGCAGCACGAAGCGCCCAAGTGTCCGGCAGCGTTGTCCGATAGCGCGTAGCGCGTCTTGGCCAGCTTTGAGCGCGGGTGAGTACTCGGCCCCGAGTTCCTGGAGCATGAGCGCCTCGGTGACATTGAGCGCCGAGATCAGCATATTGAAATCGAGCGACGTGGCGCGGCCCTGGGTGAGGGCGGTCAGGGCAGCATGGTTCTTTACTCGCAGCGTCACAAGCTCGTCGCCGACCTGGTCTAGCGGCATCATGCCGGTGAGCACATAACCGACGGGGTCGATGCGCACGGGCTTGGGTCGATAGGCTTTGCGGGGTTTCTTGTTGTTGGCCATGTCAGATCCCGAGTAGGGCGTCGACGCCTTCGATGCTGTCGATGACTTCAACGCGCTGCCCCAACGCACGCATACGCGCGTGTTCGCGTACCTGGTGAGGCTTGGGCTTCTCGCCGGTGGCTTTGAGCTCAACCCATATTGCCGTGTCCGCCCAAGGGCACGGCCCTAATGCACGCGGATGTAACATAACCAGACGGTCGGGCGCCCCGCGGTGGCCGATCCACTTGACCTTACGAACTTGGCCGCCGATCTCTTTGACGCGTTTGACCAGGTGCCGCTCAATGATCGACTCTCTCATCGTGCACCTCGCATCTGACGGCAGGCCTCGCGGTACTTAACTAGGTCCGGGTGGAACTCGGCCATGTCGCAGTTGATTACTTTGGCCGGTGCGTAGTCGCATGAGGCAACGAGGAACGCCATTGCGGCTAACAAAGCGAGCAGTGGAATTGGGATATATGGGCGCATCATTCGCTCCGATTCATAGAAAGCACGGCCATGACGGCCACGCCAAGGATTGCGCCAGTGCTCAGGGACAGGCAGACGATTACCGCCAGAACGTAGTAGCTCATGCTGCACCTATTGCTTTTAGGATGGAGTTGGCCTCGGCGATGTACCAGTCGTGGTCAACGTCTGAGGGGAAAGAATCGGGGATCTGCATGAGGGGACGTGCACCCTCGGATCGGGCAACGGTGTACCCGTTGATCTTGTAGTTGATCGTGCCGGTTGCGCCTCGGGCGTAGTACCACCGCACGGCCTTGCCCAGGTACGCGTCGTCTTTGATCGCACCACCCTTGACCTGGCGAATGGTCACGAACTTGCGAATGTCCTGGCAGGCGTGGATTGTGTCGGCCACGGGTGTGCCGTCGAGCAAGTGCTTGACGACCGCGCCGGTGCAGATCTCGTTGGTCGGGTTTTTCTGCAAGCCGGCCGGGGCGTATGCACCTTTGAGTTTGAACTCACCGTCGGGCTTGATCGCGATGTAGTTGTTCACGTCGCGCGAGTAGAGCGCGCGGTAGCGGGTTGCATCCATAGTCAACCCTGTCGTGTTCTCCCACTCCCACACGACGAACTCCATCATGGGCAAGCGAGCCTTGGGGCACTTGATGACGACGCCGTCGGTGTTGGCGCTGACGACCGGGATACCCTCAGACTCGAGCATCTCGATGAGCATGAGTAGCGCGAGTTGGCCGGTGATCGTGGTCTGGATGAGCAGGTCGGGCGAGTAGAGCTTTGACCACTTGCTACCGAACTTCCCGAACGATCCGTTGACGGTAATCTTGAGCGCGCTGTCCGTGACCTTGTCGCCGGCCGCCTTGGCTTTAAGCCGGCGCTGCAAGATGTCACGATAGGCCACGGTGAACGCGTTACCCATGTGCGCGGGGGCAAGCCCTGTAGTCAAAATGATGTTGGGGTAGTAGCTCGCGACGTCACGGTCGACCAGGACCGTGTCGTCGTCTGCCAGGTGCGCGACTGACTGCTCGCTCGAGTGCAGGCCGCCGATCCCCATGCGGTAAACCGAGTTGCCCAGGTTGATCTCGGTTTCCTGCAACCACTTTGGCATCATGACCTTGCCTGAGTCCGGCACGACAAAGCGCTCTCGGGTAAGTTCCTCTAGGACGTACTGCAAGTCGGGCGTGGTGAACTGGATGAACTTAGGCGGCCGATAAGTGAACCGCGTGCCGGCCTTGACTTCGGGGCGCTTGACTTCGGACTGCAAGATTCTTGCGACCTGGTGGCCGATGACCGCCTCCGCGATCTGCGCGTCGGACTTGGAGCGCAAGTCGATGCCGTACTCGTCACTCATGCGGTGGCGTAGTTCGATCTGAGGCAGGAGTTTTTCGTACAGGTCTTGCGTCGTGACCAGGTCGTTCGCGCAGTACTCGACCAGGACTGCGCGCTGCTCGGGCGCGATGCTCGCGTCTGGCTCGATGGGCAAGTCCTGCATACGCTTGCAGTGCATACGGCCGCCGTAGATCTTTAGCGATGCGGTGCCGGGGGCAACTTCGATCAGGTCGATGTGGTCGAGGGACCTGGGTACGGCAACCTCCCACTGACGCTCGAACTGCCACCCACGCAGGTTGTTGTTGATGATCGAGTCGCAGGCTTTCTTGATGAGCGCGTTGTTGGCACCCTTAAGCGCGAGCATGAGCAACGGCACGTCGAAGTTGGCACCGTTGAATGTCACCAGACGGTACGAGCGCAGGATCACCTTGATGGTGGCCACGTCGAGCGGCTGCCCATCGTAGAGTTCGAAGGCGCGGACGTTGCCAGTCGCGACGTTGCGGAACATCGCGAGGAAGTAGTCGCGATAGATCTCCAAGTCGAGGATGAGGGTTTGTTTCATTTTGTTCTCTGAGGTTTGGTGAAATGCCCGGCGATTGTTCCCGCAATACGCCCCGTGTTAATGAGTACCGGGCACTTCACGAAACCCCCGAAGGGGCGAGAGGTTAGTGAGGCATCCCGTCGGCACCGACCAGGACGAGCTTCTTCTCTTCCTGGGCGAGTGCGCTGTGGATGGCGTTCAGTGCCACCGCACCCATGCGCTCGGCCGGGGTGAACGTGGTCTGCCCTGGGTTTACGGCCGGCTCGTTGGTTAAACGAACCGACACTGTGCCGTCGGGCAGGTCTTGGACGGAGATGATGAGGAGCGCCATTAGACCGACACTCCACCTACACCGTTGCGAGCGGTGGCAAGCAAAAATCCCAAGTGATTCCAAACTCGAGTTTTTGCTTTACCCAGTGCGAGTCGTATGCCGATCTCCTGGTCGTAGTTCGCCGGGTCCACGCAAGCGGATTCCTCGATCAGAGTGAATCCGTTGCGCAGCACCACAAGCAAAACCGTGTGATTACCCATGCGAACACCCTCGTAACCCACGATGAAATCGTCGACCATTTCCTGAGTAACGCGGGTGGCGTCATCCCCTTGAGCTAGATATGCCCGCTCGAACACATCTTTTGGACTCCAAGAGGCATATCCGTCCGGGTAAATAACTCGATAGCCAGGCTCGCCGAGAGCCGGATCGTTAGAAACGGAGTGACACGGCTCGGCTTTCACCTGTTTAGTTCCGATATAGTTCTGCATGTGTGGCTCCTTAGACCAAGTCGTCCGCAGTAGCTTCGTCGTCGACGCTGTCGAACTCGTCGTCACTCGCAGCGCCACCACCTGCGAACGCATCGCCGTCCTTGTAGAACTGCACGCCACGCAAGCTCGCGTTGATGCGCTTGCCGTACTTGTTGTCCTGAGCCCACAACTCGATGCTCGCGTGCACGTAGCACCCGGCGTAAGGGCGACCGTCGGCCTGGGTGAGCGGTGACTTGTCGCCGTCGATGACCAGGGGGCGGGTCTTGTTGCGGCTCGAGACAAACATCTGGCCTTCGAATCCGGCGTAGTCGCTCTTGGTATCGCCGTCATGCAGGCAAGTCTTGTCGGCCTTCTCCATCGCCTTCTTAATGTCGGGCCACTTGGCACCCCACTTGTCCTTGCCGATGGCGTCGAACCCGGCGCGCAGCTTGGCTACGGCAGGGTGGTCGGGTGCCATCAGGAAGGCGGCCGAGTAAGCAGGCTCACCCTCACCGTTGACGGTCTTGGCTTCGAACAGAGCGGGAAATGCAAGGCGAACTTTCTCGAGTTTAATTTTCATGATTTACGTCCTTAAAAAATTGAGGGAACTGCAACTTGATCCGTCGGTGTGCTTGCTCTATTGCCTTCACACGCGCCAACGGATCGTCCGCGGTGATGGGGGTGGAGGCTGCCCGCTGAAGCTGAGCAATTGCATCAGCGGGCAAGATTAAGGATGGTTCGTTACTCATACGAGATCGTCCACGGTGTCGAACTCGTCGGCCGTGGGCGTGAGCACGAGGGGTGGGCGCTTGTCCGACTCGGGTGCGACGCTTGGCTTGCCTTCCGACTGGGTGATGAGTTCTTGCAGGCGTGGCCATTGACGCTTGCCGATGGTTCCGACCTTGGCCAACTTCTCGGCAGTGGTCGGCGAGATCAGGCTGAAGTCGTACATTTCCTCGATCTTCAAGCGCATCGACTTCATGACGGCCTCGACCTCTTGCGCATTACCCCACTTGCGATTACCGCGCTTGCCCTCGACGAGTTTGAAACCTGGCACGGGTTGGCCGTCGAACAGGCGGCGCTCGACCTCGGCGCGCACGGCCTTACACCAGTCCTCGATCAAGTCGACCGCGGCCATCTTGTCCGAGAGCGGTACCGTGTCGTCCTCGAGCATCTTGTCGACATCGGCCTCGTCGGATGTGAGGTATCCGAAGTCACGCCCGACGACCTCCTCGACGTGCTTGGCGAGCTTTGGGCAGTCGGCCTTAGCCTTGCACCACTGGCATTGCTTCTCGCCTGGTCTGAGGTGGTGGACGTACGCTTCGGGCTTCTCTGTCTCGAGCACTCGGATTGCGTGAAAGGCTCGCTCGCCGGCGTGCTTGGCGAACTTCTCGAGTTCGTCGATGGTGCAAGCGAACTCACTGACGTGGTTCAAGCGCGGTTGATGGATAACCATGCGCGCACGCTTGAAGTTGCCGACCATGCCGTACTCGTTCAGGGCGCCCAGTGCGTAGAGCATGAGTTGCTCGTTCTGCACCGCGTCGACCTTGACGCCACGGCCATACTTCAGGTCGTGCACCTGGATCTCCTCGCCGTCGCCGGTGAGGATGATCGAGTCGGACGTGCCGCCCTGGTCGGGTACGTTGACGACGTGCGAGAAGTCGACGCGCTGCTCGACCATCAACTCGTTGCCGTCGGCGTAGTCGCGAATGGCGTTGATGTAGATTTGGACGTTGGCGGCCATGTCCTCGTCGACCTCGAACTCGCGGCCACTGTCCTCGACCTTGATGATGCGACCGATGTAGGCCGCGGCATCGTTGCCGGCAGTGAGTGCCATCGAGGCCAGTTCGTGCGCGGCCGTGCCCTCGTCGGCAAACTCGCTCGAGGAGTCGGGCTTGCCGGCCTCCATCGCGAGGCTACCGGGGCAGCGCATCCAACGATGTGCGCCCGAGGGTGAGAGTAGGGAATGAGTGCTCATGCTGACATCCCCTTATTCATCCGGTAGGTGCGCGCGACGTGTGCCAAGTACACGTCTGCGAAGCGCCGACGCTTAGCCATCGCGCCACTTGCGCGTTGAGAGTCGCGCAGCATTTCTCGGCTTGATGGCGACCGACGGCCGCTAGGCTTGTACTTACCGGTGAGGCTCAACTGCTCTTTAACTGCACGACTTGATGCGCGACGTGAAACGTAGTCCTTTCGCGATTCGTTAGCGCCCCGTTCTGGTGTGTGTATGTTCATCGCGATCCCCTACTTAAGAAGTCTGACGCGAATCAGCTTCAAGGTTTTGCGTGAGAACGTCAGTTCGAGATTGGCGTCCGGTGTCTGAATGGCGTGCCACGATCCGTTACTGTCCATCGTGACGCGCACGGGTCGTATGTCGAGGGTTTCTGGCAGTTCGACGCCTGCGATCTTTGTGGTCTTGGTTGCCATGTCACTCACCCATCGCTATGTTCGCGGCGGCGATGACCGCGGCGAACTGTTCAGGTTTCACGTCGGGCAGCTTGGCCGCGCCGAACTTGGTCAGAAGGGCGACGGCTGCATCGCGTCCCTTGGTGCGCGAGAGCTTGGTGATGGCGCCGGCCGCGTCCTGGTAGGTCGGGTTTGTGGCCTGGAGTTCTGGTTCAGCGGCCGGCGTAGCGGGCGAGGAACTCGCCGAGTTGTCGGACGCAGTCGGGGTCGGCAATTCCTGAGTAGCGGCCGCCTGAGTCTTTTTTGCGGATGCTTTCTCCGCTTTGGCTTCGGTGGCCACGGCCTCGACCTGGGCGGCGGTGGGTGTTGCACCCTTGGCCAGAACTGCGATCAGGTCGCGAAGGGCTGCGGTGTTTTCCTGAATGGTTGCTTCGAGAGACATTTGGATTACTCCTGGGGTTTGGAAAAGTGGAAAAGTTGATCGACGTATAGGAACCCGTTGATGCGGTAGTACTGAGCGACGTACTCAGCAGTGCTCAAGTTGCCCGATGGGTACTCGCGCGGTTCCTTGCGCCGAATGGGGGTGAGGTATGTTTTGGGCATGGTTAGAACCAGGCGGCCAAGACGACGTAGGCGAGCACGAGGGTGCCGGCAAACATCAACCCGCCGACTAAACGGGGGATAGTGAGGTGGTCGTCGCCGGCGGCTGAGTGATAGGTGTCGATGTGCGTTGCGCGACGGTGAAAGCGCATCGTGTGGTTTTGGTGCCCGAGGTTTTGGTTGTGAGGCCAGTTGCTATGTGTTTGCATGGTCGGTGCTCTTGTAAAAAGTAGTAAGGAATTGTACAAGAGCCGATCATAAATACAACTAGGAACTTGTGTCAAGTACAAAAACAAGTTGAAAGTTGTATTTCTGCACAAATAAAAACCCGCGTCACTCGCGGGTTTGTTTTGCTAGCGACCTAGGGTGCGCGTCAGCTATCTGCGGTCAAGCGGTTGACTGCTTGGGCAATTTGCTCGGCCGAGTGAGCCAGGGCCTTCGCGGCGATTGCGATGTCGGCAGCGGCTTGCGTCAAAGCGGTCATTGGATCGGATAGGGGTGCGTTCGCGTATGTTGGTAGAGCTGCTCGTCCCATACTGCTTGGTTCCTCAGTCGTTGTCGGGGGCAGAGTGTGCTTTGTAATCGCGTCAGTAACCATCGCGGTCTGGGAGTTTTTACCAAAAAGTGCAGATAACTCTCGCAAGCGCTTCCCGCGGGGCATGGATTTGCCCTCTTCCCAGTTACTAACGGCTTGTTGGCTAACCCCGAGGCGCTTGGCAAGCTGATCTTGTGTCATACCGCAGTGCTGCCGGTCGTTGACGATGGATTGAGAGATCGTGTTCATGATAAGCAACTAAAAGGGCTAGTGGGATACAAGTATATGGTTGTGAACCTCTGAATTGCAATACGCATGGTTGTATATATCCGGTGATTAGTTGTACAATTTCCGCACAACTTGTCACAAGGAGCACCTATGCACCAACAGAACGGGATCTTCAGAGCCATCCAGGCCGCAGGTACACAACAGAAACTCGCCGCACTGCTCGGCGTATCACAACAGGCCGTCTCGGCCTGGCTCGAGCGAGGATGGGTGCCACTGCGTCGCGCCCAGGAGATTGAAGCCTCCCTCGGTATCCCGCGCTCGACGCTCATCAACCCACGTATTGCCGACCTAGTAGATCTGCCGGAAAGCGCTTAAGCGCTTTGCATTGCGGAGACTTCGTGCGTCATGACGCGCGAGCATAAGAATCTACGGGACGATGAAATGGCGAACAAAACGATAGGCGAGGGAATAAGTCCCGGCGCAACACCCGACGAATGGGATCACTTCGACCTGGTACTGGGACTCGGCACGGACCTCCTGCCAGTCGTATCCAACACCGCGGCCAAGATCTCACCCGATTCGAAGATTAAAGAACTAGGGAAAACCCCTAGTCTGTATAAGAAAGACGGCACGGTTGTGGGCATCGCCGGGTGGACGTCGCACCAGGCAAGCGATGGTGACATCGCACGATGGGCCAAGCAACCCGACTACGGGATCTGCCTGCAAACCAGATTGGTGCGCGCGCTTGACATCGACGTGGCCGATGAACTATTCGCGGCTGAAATCTCGGCCTTTATCCAGGCACACCTCGGTCACGTCGCGCTGCCTCGCCGGTACCGTGCCAACTCAGGTAAGTGCCTGCTTGCGTTCGCGCTGCCTGGTGAGTTGGCCAAGCGCAAGATGGTCGTGAGCGGCGGCATGGTTGAGTTCTTGGCCACTGGCCAACAGTTCATTGCTGTGGGTACTCACCCGTCGGGTGTGCGCTACGAGTGGGTGGGCGGCTTACCTCTCGAGTTCCCGGTACTCACGCTCGATCAGTTCGAGGCGTTATGGGCGGCGCTCATTGAGCGCTTTGCGGTGGGCGACGTGGCCACCGGCGCAGTGAGCGTTCGCAAGAAAGGCGAGAACGTCAAGGTGGCCGATCCGGTCAAGGATCACCTGGTCATTCACGACATGGTGCTTGGCCGCGATCGCGACGGTGCGCTCATTGTTGTGTGCCCTTGGGAGCAAGAGCACACAACAGGCGAGCGGGGCGATGGCTCGACGGTATGGTTTCCGGCCGGCATGAATGGCTACGAGCGCGGCCACTTTAAATGCTTGCACGGCCACTGCGAGGGACGCGGTGACTCGGAGTTCTTCGCGGCCGTCGGCTACGTCGAGGACGTGAGCGGCGACTTCGATGTGGTCGTACACAAGGGTAAGGCTGAGCCAACCAGGCTCCCACCTTTTAAGCGCGACAAGAACGGCAACATCGAGGCGGTGATTGAGAACGTCGCGATGGCCGTGGCCAGGCCCGACGTGTGTGGCCTTGAGATCCGGTTCGACCAGTTCCGCGACGAGATCATGTTCAGTCGGCCAGGTGAGGGTGCGTGGCTTCCGTTCACCGATGCAGACTACGCCAGGCTGCGGATCCACCTCGAGCACAACGGTTTCAAGCCTATCGGACGCGAGTTGATCCGGGACGTGGTGCTACTGGTGGCTACCGACCACCAGTTTGACTCGGCGATTGAGTGGCTCGACGGCCTGACCTGGGACGGCACGCCACGCGTCGAGCAGTTTTTGACCAGGTACTTTGGCGCCGAGGATACCGAGTACACCCGTGCGGTGGGCACGTACCTATGGACGGCACTCGCCGGGCGCGTCAAGACGCCAGGCTGCAAGGCCGACATGGTGCCCATCCTGGTAGGTGAGCAAGGCTCAGGCAAGAGCACGGGCGTGGCCGCGATGGCGCCGGCGCTCGACTTTTTCTCAGAGGTGTCGTTTCACGAGAAGGACGAGGACCTGGCTCGCAAGATGCGCGGGCGCCTGGTGGCCGAGATCGGCGAACTGCGCGGCCTGCATACCAAGGAACTCGAGAGCATCAAGGCGTTCATCACGCGCACACACGAGAACTGGATCCCCAAGTATCGGGAGTTTGCCGTTCAGTTCCCGCGGCGCCTAGTGTTCATCGGCACGACCAACCGCGACGAGTTCCTGGCCGACGAGACGGGTAATCGCCGGTGGTTGCCGGTGCGCGTGAACGCGACCGACCTGGAGGCCATCAAGGCCGACCGGTTGCAACTGTGGGCCGAGGCTCGGGAGTTGTACCAGGCGCGAGGCATCGAGTTCAGGGCGGCCGAGGCGCTCTCGGTTGAGGTACATGCCGAGCACATGATCTCGGATTCTTGGGAAGAGGTCGTTAACACGTGGCTCGATGAGGCTGAGTTGTTAACGGGTGAAATTCCCCGAACACGCAGATTTTTGCGCGTTGGGGACGTGCTCAAGGGTGCACTTGGGTTTGAGGAACGGAGCATCGGGCGACGTGAGGAAACACGCTTAGGCGCAGTTCTTCGCACGTTGGGATATGCACGCAAAAAAATACGCGATGAGGGCAGAACGATATGGGCCTATGTTCCCCTTCTCGAGTGAGTGTTCCCCTTCTGTTCCCCTTCTCGAAAAAGAAGGGGAACGCGGAGAGCCTTTATTTACGTGCCTTTCGAGGTGTTCCCCTTTGTTCCCCTTCTTTCTTCTAAGAAGGGTTGTAAGTGACTAAAAGGGGGGCTAGGGGAAAGGTTAGGAACAATAGGGGAACGGAGGGGAACAAGGGGAACAAAAGGGGAACACGCAATTTTTTACGTGAAAGGGGGTGCGATGCGAAAACAGATCGGAATTAACGAGCGGGGCTTGAGGATCGGCGAGGATCACCAGAACGCGAAACTCACCGATGCAGAGGTTGAGTTGATCCGCGAGCTTCATGGCGAGGGATTGAGCTACAAGACTCTGGCCATGAAGTTCGACGTGTCGAAGTCCCTTATCCGGTACATCGTGCAGTACAAGCGGCGCGGCCAGGTACCGGCCAGTTGGAGGACGGTGCACATACCGGATTGAGTTGGTTGTGGAATGTATGCATGAAATTGACACCTGAAAAACTCACAGCTTTTTGTGCGGCACTTGCCGAGACGTGCAACGTCGGGCGAGCGGCCGCGGCAGTCGGCATTTCGCGCTATGGCGCGTACAAGTGGCGCAAGGAGATCCCTGCGTTCGCTGAGGCTTGGGATGATGCAATGAAGGCCGGTGTGCTCGCGCTTGAGGACGAGGCACATCGCCGAGCGTTCGATGGTGTTGACGATCCGCTCACGCACCAAGGCCAATTCACGTACTTGTGGCGCGACAAGTTGGACGAGGATGGCAACGTCATGCTCGACGATAAGGGCCTGCCCATGCGCGAGCCAATTGTCGACGAGAATGGGCAACAGAAAGTCGCGGCCGTACGCAAGTACAGCGACACCTTGGCAATCTTCCTGCTCAAAGCACACAACCCCGACAAGTACCGCGAGAACTCGAAAGTCGAACTCAGTGGCCGCCTGGCCATTACCGA
>ERZ869921.152-NODE-152-length-42763-cov-5.029877_pt1 | contig 42763 bp, 58 predicted proteins | sample MGYA00579310_ERZ869921 | MGnify/ENA primary metagenome ERZ869921 (study PRJEB32216, sample SAMN09231816) | wastewater metagenome | place: USA: Maryland | collected 2016-06-21 | study: EMG produced TPA metagenomics assembly of the PRJNA472060 data set (Reclaimed...
GACAAGAGGCGCGAGCCTCGTCTGTACGCCGCCGCGCTCACGACTTCTCCTCTTCGTTCGGTGCAGACTCGAACCCAGACCAGTCGATATCGTCTCGTCCGAGTCCGTTTGTCACGTCACCGGTGTTTTCGTCGTACTGCGGCTCCTCCCCGCCGCGGCGGTAGAAATACACGCCGGCCGTATCGGTCGCACGCAGCGACTCGAGTTGTGCACGGGCCTCGCGCGCCGGACCGGTCGTGATCACGTCGATCCAGTGCACCAGGGGCGTCACGCGGTAGGTGGTCTCGTCGACGTACTCGCCAGTCCAGAGGCACCCAGCGGCGAGCGCCGCGCCGCGCAACTCGGCGTCAGGGATGCGGTCCATCGTCTCGATGTCTCCGGCAACGCGCAGCCAGCCTCGCGCGGTGTCCACCGTCAGCGTGTGTCCCGTCGTCGTCGTTGTCGTTGTCGTCGTCACGTCACATCTCGCAGGCGCTCGCTGTGGTGACTGTCGAGGCGGCGAGCGGTGCGCCTCGACTGGTGCCCCGAGGTGACTCGGGGCGGTGGTGCTACTTGGCGACCCAGCGATAGTAGGTCGTCACGCCGCCCTCCGTGCGCGAGGCGAACGCGTCACCGTGACCGCCCTCGCTGCGCTGGCCTGGCGAGCCATAGGCCCAGGTGATCATCTGGCCCTGTTCGTGTGCTGGCGTGGAGAGGCGCACGCCTCGCGGGAGTTCGTCGCTGCTGATTTTTTCGTATCGTCCAGTCATGGTGTGTCTCCGGGTGCTGCGGGTTGGGTACGGCATGGGGCCGGGCACTTCGCGCCGCCCGGCCAGGGCGGTGCTGCTCAGCCCTGCTCGCCCGCCGAACGGTAGATGGCCTCCGCCAGGTCGTCGCCGCCGTCGAGGAATCGCACTGGCTCTCCGCACAGCTTGGCGATCTCCGTGTCGTTCGGCCACGAGAGATTGCCGAGGTCGAGCGCGGCCATGCGCGCCACAGGACCGGTGACGCGCACCGAGTAGCGGTGGTCAGAGGCCGTGTCGGCGGTGAGGCGAGTGGCGGTGTAGGTGAGGCCGTTGATGGTGGTCATCATTTGTTGCTCCGTTGTGCTGCGGGTTGTGTCGAGTGGTAATGCGTGCGGTGTGCCAGGTCGCAACCGTGCGGAATCACTTACGGCGCCGTGCTCGACTGGGGACGGCGCGGGCACTCCAGCCGACCGCCGCTGGGGAGAAAAAGGGCAACCACGCAACCACCCGTTCCGTGGCCGCTTTCTGGGTGCTCCAGAACGGGCCACTGTGGAGCGATTCCCCAACCCGCCGACCGCCGACGTTGCCCCAGGATCGACGATCGACGGGTGGGTGGTGCGCTGGGCCGTCCTACTCGTAGTCGGGGCCCCAGCGGGCGAGCACGCGATTCGACCGAAAACCCGGGTTTTCGTGGGCGTTTGCGACGGCGCGATCGGCTCCGGTGAGCACGGGCACGGTATCAATCTCCGCGTCCTCTAGCAGATCCAGGGCCTTAGCCCGGCACTCCTCCCCGCTCCGCCCGTACGCCTCGCACCGACCGGTGGTGGGGTCGACGACCTGGTGAGGAACTGATCCGCCGCAAGCCGTGCACACCCGCCGACCCAGTGAGAGGTGGGCGGGGGAGTCGGGCCGGTGGTGCGCGGTGTGCCACTTGACAGGGGCCATCGATCAGCCCTCCGCCCCGGGTTCGCGCGGCGGCCCACCGCTGGCGGCATCGATCGCGGCCTCACGAAAGGCGAGCTCGCCACGGAGCGCGCCGAGGTCTGCCCTCGCGGTGAGCGCCCACGACGCGTCGGGCTTCGCCTCGAGCCACTTGGCGAGCTGCCCGATCGCGGGCTCGAAGTCGCTCAGCTCGAGCGTGGAGATCAGCCGGCCGAGGAACTTGCTCGAGGGCGTGGCCAGTTTGAACGCGGCGAACGGGGAGCCGTTGGACGGAGGCGCCGGCGTCGGATCGGCGGGCGGCGGGTCACCCGGTAGTGGAGCGGCCGGTGGTGGGGCGGGTTTCGGCGACGGTGCCGGAGCGGGCGCCGTCTCCTCTCCACCTTCGAAGTCGGGCACCACTTCACTCTTCGGGAGGGGCGTCGACTTCTTCGGATCGGTTCGCGCCATCCGCATCGTGATCGGCTTGCGGAGCGGGAGCGCGACCAGCGCGTTCACCGGCGCGGCGATGTCGGGAGAACCGAGCACGCGAATGCAGGTGATCGTCTCTCCCGTGAGCCGGTTCTCGAGCGGGGCCGGGTACAGCGTCACGCGCCGGCCGATCCACTTGTCGGTGTCGCGGCCGAACATCGCCTTCAGGCAGTCGGCGTTGGTTCGGTTGATCACCCACAGCTTCTCGGTGTCGGTGAAGCTCACCAGCCCCTTGCGCTTGGTCGGCGCCTGGCCCTTCACCCTCGGCCCCTCGGTGGCCAAGTCTTCGAGGTGGACGCCGGCGATCTTCAGCGTCACCTCCTTGCCCTTGAACTCTTGTGACTTCAGGAAACGACTCTGGAACAGCAACGCAACGTCCATGGTGTTTGTCCTCTCGCAGTAGGTGCAACGGTTGAACTTCTACCTCACGACTCTGACATCTTCGGCGGCGGCGCCATCATGGCGGCGGCGCACGCGGTAGCGCACTCATCACTACAAAACAGGACGCTCGCGCTGTGCTCGTAGACGGCACCAGAACACTCCATGCATTTCGCGATCGGAATCCGCGCGACATGTTCCGGGTTGCTCGTGTCGATCTCTTCGTATTCGAACACGCCCATGGCACCGAACTGCTCTGCGGTAGGGTCAACCACCGACCCGTCCGGCGCGACACACCACCAATGCTGATCGCGACCCCACTGTACGGTGACGAATCCACACGCACGCCGAAGTTCCGGGAACGCCTTGATCATCTCAACGGTGGCCTCAGCACACCGGCCGCGCACGAAGCGGTTGGGGTGTCGAGTAACATACGCCTCCACCCACTGCTCATAGGCGCTCACTCGGCGGCCTCGCCGAACGTCAGGCCCAGGTCTTCGGCTCCCTCGTCGTCGATCGCCGGCGTGGCCCAACGCGGAAGCGTCAACGGCAACTCGCCTTCCGCGTACGCCGGCCACCGGTTCTCGCGCGTGCACAGCCAGAGACGATCGAGCAAGTCGCGGTACGTCTGGCGGCCGAGCTCGAGCTGCTCGTCGGTGACCTGGTACACCTGCACCACATAGGGCGCCGACTTCTCCACGGCGATCAGCACGTACCCCTGGGGCCGCTTGCCCGTCGCCGCCTCGAGCCCGTCGAAGTACCACGCCGCCTGAGTGACGTACCCGAGCCGAGCAGCGTCGCGGCCGAACGCATCGGGCGCGGCATCGCGGCTCGACTTGAGATCGACGATCCACCCGTCCTCAGTCACCCAGTCAAGGCGGCCCTTGCACGCGATCGCGTAGGGCTCGAAGTCGGCGACGAATGGCACGGACACCGGAAGCGACTTGGCGATCCACTGGATCGACTGCTCGGCCGCTCCGGCACGGTCGAGGTACCGGCGCGCCGTCGAGTTGCCGCGCACGGCCAGCGCCAGGGTGAGGGCCTGCTGGTAGTCGGAGTCGCGAATCACCTCGCGCCCGCTCTCCTCGGCTGCGGCCTGGAACGCCTCCCACTCCTTGCCCGCTCGCCGATCCGCCCACACCGCGTAGAGACTCTCTGCGCGCTGGGGCTCGAGGGCCGCCACGTGGAACGCGCGGCCGATGCGGAGCGCGTCGGTGTCCGCAAACGTTTGCTTGAGCGCGGCCTGGTAGTGCGCCGGTGAGCGGCCGAGGTGCTTCAGTGAGCTCCAGTTCACGGCGGTGAGCGCGTCGTACTGAGCGCGGGTGAGATTCGAGATCGTCATGACTCCACCTCAATGGACTCGATGAAGCTCACGCCGTCGATCGAAACGCACTCGATCGTTCCGTCGTAGTAGCCGTTGGAATCGTTCCGCCAGTCGATCGTGGTCGTCGACTTGTCAGTGACCACCCTCAGATGGTGGTACCGAACTTCATGAGACGAATCGACCTCGACCGGCTCGACGTCAGTGAGGGACAGGAGTCGCTCCCCAGCCATCGAAGTCATGGCCTCCGCGCTCTGCTTCGGGAAGTAGGAGTGCGAGCAGCAATCGGCCGAGAGGGTGACGACGAGCATTCGGCCGGTGGTCGAGCGCACGAACAGACTGGGCTCGGCTTCCCAGGCGGTCTCGATGACGAAGTCGGCGGGGATCAGGTAGAGACGTTCACTCAACGGCATAGGGGCCTCCGAAGACTGCCCGGCCGGGGCTGCGAGACCCCTAGCCGGCTCGAGCGCGGACGCTCAGAGAATGAGAAACGGGAACGCCGGCTCGCAGACCGACGACGCCGACAAGGTGTCATGGATCGCGATCTCGACGCAAGTGCGGCGTCAAGCCCGTGCGAATTCTTTCGGCTCCGCGCTCAGTTCTTTCAGCACTTGACGATCGACTTCGCGCGCGCGTACTGTGCCGGCCGTTCGAGTCCGCAAACTCCGACACTCATTCAAAGGGCTCAACTCTTGGAGCCGCCCGCTGAGCCTGTTTTGCGGCAGGCTCGCGGGATTTTTTCTGGAGCACCATGCCGCGCATCCGTACGTTCAAGCCGGAGTTCTTCACCTCGTATTCGGTCGGGCAACTGAGTCGAGATGCCCGCCTGTTGTTGTTCGGGCTCATCAGCCAAGCCGACGACGAGGGGCGGTTCCGAGCGACGCCGAGGTTGCTCGCTGGGGCCATCTTTCCGTACGACGCAGACGCCATTCGGGTCGTCAAAAGATGCCTCCCCGAGATCGCAAAACAAGGGATCGCGCAGTTGTGGAGCACTCGGGATGGCGAATTTGGCGTCCTGACGTCCTTCCCGAGACACCAGCGAATCGACCACCCGTCAAAAAGCAAACTCCCAAACCCGCCAAAAGAAACGGAAACGGAGAGAATTTCTCGCGAGGCTTCCGAGAACGTTCCGAGAACACTCACGGAGGGATCAGGGATCAAGGATCAAGGATCAAGGATCAAGGATCAAGGAGCGGGTTCGAAGAAACAGAAACGGAAGGCCAAGACGCCTGCCCAGCCAGAACTCCCCGCCATGCCGCCCCCGCCTCCCCCCGAGCCCCGGGCGCAGTCTCTTGGTGAGCGCGTTCACGCGGAGTTCCTGCGATGCCGGGAGGAGGTGCTCTACCTGGCGAACAACGGCGAGGTGGAGCCCGACGAGCCGACCTCGCCGGCCTACGTCAACACCGCGGTCGCCCCGATGCTGGCCGCCCTGGCTCCCGTGGTCGGCATGCTTCAGCGGCGCGACCCACCGATCGAGGACCCGCAACTCAAAGCGTTCCAGTACGCGATCGAAGACTTCCTTGCGATGCCTTGGGCGGCACAGTGCAAGCCGCCGTTTCCGTTTCGTGCGTTCACGTCAAAGAAGATCTGGAGCCAGTTTGAAACCGTCACCGATCTCCAGCCCACCGAAGAAGAAATGCGGGAGGGCGCGTGATTGAGACTTGACAGCCCACGGCCACACAGGGCAATGATGCGCCCGTCATCAGCGGTCAAGGCTGATTCGACTTCCGAAACTTTCTTCTGGTGCAGAGCAACGCGCCGGGCCCGGTGGGAGCTTGACCCTCCCGCGGGTTTTTTTGGGTGGTAGGGGTCGGAGCATGACCGAGTATTCATATCCGCCCGTCGAACTGCTCGCGTTACGGAGCGACCCAACCGGCCGCCCCGTGCTGGCGGACTGGCTGACCGAGCACGGGTACACGTCCCGGCTCCTGCGGCGGCGTGTCGCCGCCACCGCCGCCACCGCCACCACCGCCGCCACCGCCGCCACCGCCGACGCCGCCACCGCCGCCGCCACCGCCGCCGCCGCCGCCACCGCCGCCGACGCCGCCACCGCCGCCGACGCCGCCGCCGACGACGCCGACGCCGGCACCGCCGGCACCGCCGCCGACGACGCCGCCGACGCCGCCGCCGACGCCGCCGACGACGCCGCCGACGCCGCCGCCGACGCCGACGACGCCGCCACCGCCACCGCCGCCGACGACGCCGACGCCGCCACCGACGCTCATTTGAAGTTTCGACAAGGAGAACTCATGCGTGATGGACTCAAAATTCTGCAGTTTTCCGGGCGATACAACTACCTCGCGACGTTTGTCGGCTGGGTGCGGCGCGTTGGGCCGGAGCACTACGAACTCAGCGGTTTCCGGCCGGTGTGGTTAACCGGCACGTGGGCGTGGGACGGGCTGGTGCGCCTCGCCGCCGAGGGGCCGGGCACGCGCTACGGCATGCGGCCCGCCGCTCCGCCCAGCGTGGTGCGCGAATTCATCGAGGGCGAGGCGCGCAACGTCCACTCGTGCGACGAAGCGGCGTGGGCGAAGGAGTGCCCGAAGCCGGAGGGGTGGGGCAAGTGACAGCTCAAGTCGTAGCGTTGCCGCGTGCGAAGGTTCTGACGCCGGTACTTGAGTCGAAGCTGATCGGCGCGCTGCTCGACCTTGGCCTCACCCGCGTGACGCTGATCGCCAGCGGCATCAACGACGGCGACTGGCTTGATGATCGATGCCGCGCCGCGTGGGCGATCCTGAAACGCCTCGCGGAGAAGGAGCGGCCGATCTCCGCCGCAGTGGTCTTCAGCGCCGGCAAGGCCGTGCGAGCGTTTGCAGAGACGGATCTTGAGTGGCTCGAGGGGCTCCAACTCGCGAACATTATCACCCTCGAAGCCCTCCCCGGCCTGCTCGAAGATCTCCGCCTGGGCGTGCGGGCGCGGAACATGGCGGCCCGGCTCGAGACGATGGCCGGCGCCCTTCGCGCGGGTACCTACGACGAGTCGAAGCTGTTCGCCGGGCTCGCCGAAGCGCAGGGCCTGCTCATGGAGCCGACGGGCGGAGAGACGGCGACGAGCGACCTGTTCGACCTGATCGAGTCGTGGGATCGCAACGAGACCGAGAAACGCGCGGTCTACGTGCCCACGGGAATTAAACTGCTCGACGAGATGATCACCGGGTTCCCGCCCTCGTTGACGCTCATCATCGGGCGCCCAGGCGGCGGCAAGACCGGCACCCTTGCCTCGATGATTCGAGCCCAACTCTACCGAGACAGCACCGCGAACATCGGGCTCTTCGGGCTCGAAGACGGCTCGGCGTGGCTCGCGAAACGGTGGCTAGCGCTGGAGTCTGACATGGTCCTCCGCGAAGTCGGCTGGAAGCGCCGCACCGAGGAGCAGACCACGCGCCTCACTGAGGTGGCGGCCAACATGCGCGTGATGCTCGACCGCGTGCACGTGTACCGGCGCGACCGGCTCGGAGCTCGCGACCTGGTGAGGCGGGCGGCGAGCATGATCCGCAACCAGAAGGTGAGCGCGATCTACATCGACAACCTGTCAGAGGTAGAACTCGGCGGCACGTTCTGGGAGGCGGGCGGCGAGCTCAACTACGGCCTCCGAAAGCTCGCCAACGACACCGGCGTTCCCGTGGTGGCGCTCGCCCACATCAACGAGGCGCAGCAACCGGGAGCGAGCAACGGACCTCCGAAGGCGTCAGACGTTCGCGGCGGTCGCAGCTTCGATCAGCGAGCTCGTCTCATGCTCGGGCTCTGGCCGAAGGGCGACGCATGGCGGTGCACGGTGCTGAAGGCGAACGAGGCGGAGAGCGGGAAAACCATCGAGTTCGATCGCCACAAGGAGTCAGCGATGATCAACGTTGACGGGGGCCGCGTGGTGAACCTGGCCCAAGAGCGGCGCGAGGCATCGGAACAGGCGACGCAGCAGAAGCACGCAGCCCAGGATCGTCGCGTGGCGGAGCGCGCGGCCAAGCGCGCGGCAGAGAAGGCCGCGACGGCCGCCGCGAAGGCAGCCCAGGCTCAGGCGACGCTGGGGCTCGTGGTGCCCCGTGGCTGAGCGCTGCTGTTCGGGCCCGGGCTTCCGTCACCGGTGCGAGGCGTGCGGCCGTGCCGTGTGCCTTCAGCACGCGATGATCGAGGCCGTGCGGCTTCGATGCTTCCCCTCGTGCACACCGGCCGCGCGGCTTGGTGTCGTGATTCGCCTCGCGCGCGCGAAGGTGGTCGAGGGCTTGTCGCTCGCCGACTCACTGCGAGCCGCTGGTGCTGACGTCGAGGAGTTTTTGGGTGCTGAACACGTCGTGGCCTCGCAACTGGAGTTGCGCGGCGAGACGAAGGGCCTGTGGGCGTGGGCCGACGAGCCGGGTCGAACCCCGGAGCAGGTGGTGGAAGTACTCGCGCGAGCCATCGTGCGAGCAAAGAACAACACGGGAGAACCATGACGACGAAGACGAAGCCTCAACTGAAGACGCGGTGCTGCACTGACCGACCAACCTCGAGCGTGTGCACCGACTGTGGCCGCGTGCTCTGCGCTTGGCACTCCGCCGGCTCGCCGGTTCAAGTCGAGGGCGCGGTGGTGCTCGCCCCCATCTGCTACCCGTCGTGTGAGTACACGCGGTCGCGGGTGGTGCGCCGGGGCATGGGGTACGCCTCGATGGAGATGTCGGCCGCAACGATGCGCACTCTCGGCGAGACGGTGCGCCCGTGAAGAACTTTCTGCGCAACGTCGAGGCGCGGGTGCTTGCTGAACACGAGGCGCGCATGGCGCTGGCCCCTGTCGAAGTCGTGCAGGCAACTGCAAAGTGCTCCGTCTGCCGTCGAACTCTCGGCGCTGGGAATCGCCTGGGCACGTGCAGCCGCGCACGGTGTCGCCGGCTGTCTGGCTACGATGCAGAGCGCTCCGCCCGAAGGGAGGCACCGTGAAGGCGAGCCTGCTGAGGAAGTGGGAACGGGTCGCGGCCGAGGAGCGCGCGCTGAGGTTAGCCGTTCGGTCGATTCACCCAGACATGGAGAACGCGATGCGCTGGCGCTTCCAACTGGCAACGCTTCAGATCGCCCTTAACCGGCTTGAGCGCTCGATCGCCCGCGCCGCGTACCTCGAAGCGTTCGGCGTCAAACCAACGGTGGCGCTCGTCACCAGGAAGCGGGTGCGCCGATGAGCGACGATCAGGATCTCCGACGGCTGGCCACCGCGGCCTTCATCGACAACCGGCCAAACGCCCCACGCCGCCCCGCGGGTGAGGTGGCCAAACAGTTCGCGCACGCCGTCATCAAGCGGGAGATTCCCCTCCCTCCAGAACCGGAGCAGAGCCGCGACAACGCCCGGCGAGCCGAGGGCTACACGTTGATCGCTCCGCCGCCCGGTCACACGTACGGCTGGCTGTATGCCCCGGTCACCGACGGGTACGACGGGCACATGGGCACCGGCCTCTCGCTGGTGTTGCCCCTGCCGCCATCGAAGAACCGCATCACCGGCGTGCGCGCGATCCGCAAGGAGGGGAAGTGGATCGGCACCGTCTTCGAGACGAAGGTGGCGCGGGAGTACAAGGCTGTGGTGAAGGGCCTTCTCTCGACGTGCCCCCTGTACGCCAAGCCGACGCAGCTCTACGCCGAGTGGCGGGTCGTGTTCCCGCGTGCGGGCGCCGACCTGCTCAACCCCATGGAGTCGGGCTTCGACGCGCTCGAGGGGATCGCCTTCGAGAACGATTCTCAGATCGCCCAGCTTGGCCCGTGCCGGCGAGAGGTGGGCGACTGGCCGCGGTGGGAGTTGTTCCTCGCGCCCTCGAGGTTCGACGCTTACGGGAGGCTGGCGTGAGCCTCGAAGACCTGAAGCTGTTCGCTCTCTGTGTCGCCGGTTGCGCTGGTGCGGCCGTGGCTGCACTCGCCATCGCCATCACCGCCCGTCCCTTGCTCCGCCGCCGTCGCCTCAGTAGACACACTCACGGGAGAACCAAATGAGCCACGCCGCAACTCACCGCGCGATGATGAAGCCGACCGAGCGCCGTCGCGAGGGCATGCCCCACAACGGAGTGCGAGGGACTCCGCCAGAGTTCTACGCGTGGATCGACAGCCTGCTCCCCTTCACCCTCGACGTGTGCGCCGACGAGACGAACTACAAGCACCCGCGCTACTTCGACGAGCGCGCGAACGGCCTGAGCCAGTCATGGGCCGGCGAGGTGTTCTGGTGCAACCCGGTGTACGGCCGACAGATCGGCGAGTGGCTCCGCAAGGGCCGCGACGAATGCATGTTTGGCCGCGCCTTCGGTGCGTTCCTCGTTCCGGCGCGGGTCGACACAACGTGGTGGCGCACGTACGTGATGCAACGCGACGCTGAGGCGGGGCGGCTCATCAAGTCTTCGTACGACGAAGCCACGGGCGTGCACTGGTACCGGTGGGCGCAGCTCGTCACCGGCGTGTACTTCCACGATCAGCGCCTCAAGTTTGACACGGGCAACCCGAAAGACACCGGCGCGCCGTTCCCGTCGGCGGTGATCTTCATGGGCACCACTGACGCCAACCGGCCGCCATCGACGTTCACCGGCTCGGTCGACCGCGATCTCGTCGCGAGGTGGCCACGATGAGCGACCGATTGACCCTGCGTAAAGGCTTCCTCGACGACTGGTGGATCATCGAGCGCGCCGAACACGACGGGCGCGAAGGCATCACTGACGGCATGTACTGGCACAGCGCGCGTATCAGCGACGCAGACGTCGAGGGCGGCGCCTCCGAGATGCTGGCCATCGCCGAGGCCATCAGGGCGCGCGGCAACTTCTCGGCGAAGCGATGCGCAGTGGAAGTCGATGGTGACCGCGTTGCGTTTCGCTCTCCGCGCAACAGTCAGACAGACGGCATCGTGTCGCTCGCGGTGGCGGATGCGCTGGCGGATGAGATCCTGGCTGAGTTGGGAACCATGGCAGACGACCATCACTCGCACGAGGCAGACGATGAATGACGACGCGAAGCCGTACGCGAGCGAAGAACTACGCCTTCACCGCACGGCCGAGGACGTGCGCCCACGCCTCCGCGCCACCGTCGAGGCCCTGGAGCGCGTCACGAAGGAGCGTGACAGCGAGGGGGTGTTGGCGCGTGACACGCTTATCAAGCTCGATTTTGCACAGCAGGTGCTGACGCAATTGTGGGCCGAGCGCGACGCCGCCCTCGCAGCGTGCGGCGAAATGCGTGGGGCGCTGGAGGCGGTATCAGTGCTGCTGTCTGAACTTCGACCGTTCATGACGTTGCCCAACGCATCGCAATGGGCACGGCTCGAAGAGGCGCACAACATCGCCGCCGCGAAGGCCAAGCACGGAGGTGGGCGGTGAAGAAGGCGAAAACGGTACTCCGTCTCCGTCGCACTTATGAGGTTGAGTGTGAGTGTGACTTGCGCGCGCGCACCTACGACCGCGCCGACGCCATCCGCACGGTACGCAAACACAACCGGGTGTGTGATCAAACGACGCGCCTGTACACAACACGCGTCGTTCGTTGGACGCTTGAACCCGCCAAGCACGGAGGTGCCAAGTGAAGCGATCGACCGTGCATCTGATTCTGGCTGTGCTCTGGCTGGCCCAATCGATGGGGCACTACTACCTGTCGCAGAAACAGCTCGCGTTGGCGCAGCAGCAGTTGGAGTGGGCGCGCAGAGGTGGGCGGTGAGTCCGTTTGAAGCCTTTCTGCTTGGGCAGGTCTCCACAATTGCGTGCTTCTTCTGGGCAGACCGAATCGTTCGCTGTATCGAGAAGCGAGGCGCCAAATGATCACCTTCGTTGACGACTCCGCCAATCACCTGACACGGTGGCCGCGTCGACTCACTCCAGTGATCGGCCGAACGCCCCTGTCGCCAGCGGTTCTCCCAGCGGCCGGGGCGTTCGCTTGCGAGGTGGCATCGTGAAGAGACACGTGAACGATCCGACGTCGCCCACCCGGCTGGCCATCGTGTCCACAGAGGAAGGCCACGGCACAGGACCAGCGCGGCAGATCTACGGCATCTTGCGTTTCGACGTCTGCGACCAACAAAGAGCTCGCCTCGAGATCACGGAGCGCGGCTTCCTGAACCTCTCGAAGCAGGAGGCGCACATGCTGGCCGACGCGCTTATGCAGTGGTGCCACGAATGACCACGCGCGCGAAGGGCGACAGGTTCGGTCACTGCACCCTCGAGAACGAGATCTACGGCGTGAGGTGGCTCGTGTGTCGCCGATGCGGCATGCGCTCCGCCGACGTGAAGGCAACGGCAGACGTGGCGGAGTGCGCCGACGCCTCCAGGTGCACGAGAGCAACGCTGGGCCAACCGCTCAGCGACAACCAGTGGAAGGGCAAGGGGCCGAACGATGACGCTTGACGAACACAACGACGCGGTGCGGGTGATGCTGGGCGACTTGCTGCGGCGGCAGGAGTATCTCGAAACACAGTTGCTCGAGATGTCCCAGCGCGACTCGGCAGAGCGGAGGGTGGAGCGCGCGGAGGACGTTGCACGCCAGGCGCGAGAGACGCGTCGGGGTCGGCGACTCGGCATTGCCTCTCAGGTACTGGAATTCATGTTGCTCCGAAGCGAAAACAAGCGCGAGACGGCTGAGTATGCGCTGGAGTGGGCTGACGCGTTGCTCGAAGCTGATCTCGAATCTGAGAGGGCCCTCGCCAGAATCGCCCCGGACGGAAAGATCCCGTGAACGACCGCCGACTCGAGATGATGCCGATCGCCGGAATCGCCACGGCTACGCGCAACCCGAAGGATCACGACATCGGAGAACTGTCGAAGTCGATCGGTCGCTTCGGGTTTGCCGACGGGCTCATCTTCGACGAGCGCACCCAGCGCTTGGTGGCTGGGCATGGGCGGCTCGAGGCGCTTCGAGCACTCCAGCGTGCTGGCGGTGAGCCGCCCGAAGGCATCACGCGCACCGTGGCCGGCGAGTGGTTGGTGCCGGTGCAACGTGGGTGGGCCTCGAAGTCAGACGCCGATGCTGACGCGTTCATCATCGCCGCCAACCGCATCGGCGAGATCGGCGGGTGGGATCAGAAGGCGCTCGACGAGATGCTCGTGGAACTCTCGAAGGGCGGAGAGGCGGCGCTCTCTGGTGTCGGCTTCGATGGCGATGATGTGGACCGCATCCTGCGCGAACTTGCGCCTCCGCCCGCCGAGGTCGTGGTGGAGCCAAAGAGCACCGGCATTAGGCTGGGCGACATGTTCGCGCTGGGTGCACACCGGTTGCTCTGCGGCGACTCGACTTCGCCCGCCGACGTTGCGCGGCTCATGGGCGGAGAGCGAGCTGGGCTCATAAACACCGACCCGCCGTACGGAGTCGGGTACGCAAACGCCGATCGACCAAACCCAGGGGTGGCGAAGCCACGGGTGGCGAACGATCTTCTGGTCGACGGAGCACTCCAGTCGTTTCTCGAGCGCGCGTTCTCGGCCGCGGCATCGGGAGCCCTCATGCCGAACGCGGCGTGGTACCTCTGGCACGCGCATCTGACTCAGGGGTTCTTTGCGGCGGCGGCGGCGTCGGCGGCAAACGTCGTGCTGCACCGCCAAATCATCTGGGTGAAGCCGGTGCTTCTGCTCACTCGAGGTCAGTACCACTGGAAGCACGAGCCGTGTTTCTTTGGCTGGGTCGAGGGCCACCAACCTCCCGACTACGGGGAAGGCAACGGCGAGCGAACCCAGACCACGGTGTGGGAGATCGACGGCGTGTCGGTGGCGGAGCGAAAGGAACTCAACCACGCCACGCCTAAGCCTCCCCGGCTGTTTGAGATCCCGATCGTGAAGCATCTTCAGCGCGGTGAGATCTGTTACGAGCCATTCGCCGGGAGCGGGCCGCAGTTCATCGCCGCAGAGCAGACGGGCCGCCGATGCTTCGGCCTCGAACTCGAGCCGATCCACGTGCAGACCATCATCAACCGGTGGGAACGTTTCACTGGTCGCAAGGCGGAGAAACTCCCGTGAAGACACCACCGAAGCGAGGGCGTGGTCAGCCCCCGAAGCTCACACCGGAGGTGCAGGTGAAGATCATCGGTATGATGGTCAACGCGCTCGCCACACCCTCCGAAGCGGCGGGCGCGCTGGGCATCGGTCGCACCACGGTCTTCAACTGGATCGTGAAGGGCGAGCAGCAACGGCGCGGGATCTACAGGGATTTCTTGAACGCCATCGCCGAAGCGAAAGCAAAGCGGGCGGTGGTGGCCAAGGCGCGCATGGTTGAACTCGCCAAGAAGCACCACCAGGCGGCTGACCGGATCATGCAGATCGCCGCGCCTGCTACGATTCCCCAGGTACGGGTGCAGGTTACGAACGAGCTGACCAATGCGATTCAGAGGATCTCGAAACGATTCGGAGACCGTCCGGCGCTCCTTGACGAGATACTCGGGACCATCGCTGGAGAGCTTGGCGAGGGCGGAATTGATCCGTCGGAGAGCAGCCTCGCTCGAGCAGACGATCCAGACGGTGGTGAAGCCGTACGCGCCACACCCACCGAGCCAACGGCAACGTGAAGCGCTGGCGGTAGACGCCGAGGAGCTCCTCTTCGGTGGCGCCGCTGGCTCCGGCAAAAGCGACTACCTATGGCAGGCCGCGCTTCAGTACGTCGACGTGCCCGGCTACACCGCTGTGCTCTTCCGCCTCACCGAAGACGCGTGGAAGCACCCCGACTCGCTGCTGAGCCGTGCGCGCGAGTGGCTCCGAGACACGCCGGCGAAGTGGGATGCGGGGCGCTCGCTGTTTCGGTTCCCGTCGGGCGCCTCCATCGCGTTTCTCGGTGGGTACAACGGCAACATGGACGCATTCGTGGCCGCGCATCAGGGCCCCGGCGTGCATTTCGCTGGCTTCGATGAGCTCACCCAGTGGCCCGAGCGGCCCTACCGATGGTTCCTCGGCTCACGCATGCGCGGGCTCACCAACACGCCCGTGCCGCTCCGCGTGCGTGCGACGGCCAACCCAGGCGGCAAGGGCTTTCATTGGGTGCGACGGCGCTTCCTCGACTTCGCGCGGAACGTGGCCACCAACACGCACGTGCGCGATGACTTGGCCGCTCGACGCAAGGGCGTGCTGCTCCCGTCGCCGGCTGTGTACGAGTCGCCCATCACCGACGAGGTGGCGGCCCTCGGCGTGGAGCTCGGCCGCAAGGTGCGCGGGGCGTGCTTCGTTCCCGGCTTCGCCTCCGACAACCCGGGGCTCAACGTTGACGCGTACCGACTCATGCTGGCCAGGCTCCTCCCCGTCGACCGTGAGCGGCTCGAGTGGGGCGACTGGTGGCTTGAGGACGCGACCACGCTGTTCGGCCCGCCCGTGACGTACTCCACTCTGCCGCGCCTGCTCCGTCACGGCTTCGGGCTCGACCTCTCGTACTCGGCCAAGAAGCGCAGCGACTGGAGCGTCTGTGTGCACATGGCCAAGGCCGCTGGGCTCACCTACGTGGTGGACGTCACGCGGGAGCACATGCGCGCCCCCGACTTCCTCGCCCACGTTCGCCCGCAGCACCTCGCGCACGTCTCCGCCCCGTGGTGGTGGTACGCACCTGGGCCTGAGATTGGCGTGGCCGATTTCTTCAATGAGGGGGGGGTGCCGGTGGTGGCGCTCCCGACGAAGGGCGACAAGTTCGCGCGAGCTGTGCGGTACGCGGCGGCGTGGAACGAGGGGCGGGTGGTGCTCCCGGAGAGCGCGCCCTGGCTCGAGGAATTCGTACACGAGCATCTGTCGTTCACCGGCCTGCCCAGTGGCATCGACGACCAGGTAGACGCCGCGGTTCCGGCCTTCGACGCACTCGACGGTGATGCCGTCTCGATGCCAGAGCGGCCCCTCGCGCCTACGCACCGCAACCCGTACGAGGCCGCAGGCGTCTGAGGTGGTTGCCCGATCCGTAACAACGCGTGTACTTTGGCGGCGTGAGCCTCCTTGATTCCGCGCTGACGTTGTTCCGCCCAGTGACGCCGGCCACCATCGTCAAAGCGGAGGCCAGGCTGCGAGCGTCGGAAATGCCAACCATCGTCGGCCCAGAGCGCGGAGTCATCGGCGTGACGGGCACGGCGAACTACAACGGCCTGCTGCTCGTCGAGGAGAACGCGAACCTCACGCAGACGGCGGGCTACGGCGCGCCCGGTGGCAACCAGTGGGGCTTCTGGGAGCACGCCGCGCTTACCAACCCAGCCTGCGCGATGGCGCTCGACAAGGTGACGGCTCCCATTCGGGACGCGCGGTACGACTTCGCGGAGCCGAAGGGCAAGAAGGTGAGGCCGGAGATCATGGACGCGCTGCGCCTCGCGTTCCTTGAGTTGCTCGAGCCCGGCATCGAGGAAGTGGCCGCGAACGCCGCCTGGGGCTTCCTCGCGTCTGGCTTCGCGATCAACGAGCTTGTCTGGGCCGTCCACCCGAACGGGCTCGCGTACGTGGCGGAACTCCCCGAGCGGCTCCCCTCGTCGCTGTCGTCGGAGGCGTGGAAGGTCCAGAACGGGAAGCTCGTCGGCGTCGAGCAGCAAGCGCCCGACGACTCCGGCGCCGGGAAGTGGCGCAACGTCGTGATCCCTGCGTCGAAACTCCTGCTCTTCACCCGCCAGCGGCAGGGCAATAACTTCTACGGCCGGTCAGTGTTCCGCCCCGTGTACTTCCACGTGCGGCTGATGGAGATGTTGCTCAAACTCATCGGCATCACGATGCAGCGCGAGGGCGCGGGCATTCCGATCGCCGAGGTGTCAGACCCATCCACGAAGCTCGACGCCGAAGCGAAGGCGAAGCTCGAGCGGTTCCTGGCCAACATGACGGTGCACGAGAACGCGTCGGCTGTGATGCCCAACGGCGTCTCGCTGAAATGGCTCTACTCGCCGGGCGCGAACAAGGGACACGTGGTTGAGGCGTACAACGCGCTGATGCTGATCGTGCTCCAGCGTCTTCAGGCCCAGCAGATGGTGCTCGGCGTGAACGACACCGGCTCGCGCGCCGTCGGACAGATCCACGTCGACGCATCGCGCCAGTACGTCCAAGAGGTGGTGCGCACCGTCGAGGCCGTGTTCAACGGCGTTGGCTCGCGCGCGTACACCGGCGTGGTGCGGAAGTTCGTCGACGCCAACTTTGGGCCGCAGGAGGTCTACCCGCGCCTGGCGATCTCACTCCAGAAGGAGGAGCTCGAGATCCAGGCCCTCGGCGCGGCCACCCAGTCGTTCAAGAATGCCGGGTTCCTCACCGTCACCGCGAAAGACGAGAACGCCATTCGCGAACGCCTGGGTCTTGAAGCCATCGACGAGGCAGAGCGGGAAACACTCAAGCGGGAGGCGGTGGAACAGGTCGCGCAGACGTTTGCACCAGCGCCCCCAGGCGAGTCGAAGCCCCTCGCGAAGGCGCGCATGATCGCCCGTGAGCTTCGCCCATCTGAGCGCTTCCTCGCCGTGGCCGAAATGACGGCGTTCCTCGACCAGGCTCCCATCGACTTCGAGCGCGCCGTTCGCCCCGTCGTCGTGGAGATGCTCGTGCGCTCGCAGCCGCAGATTCAGGAGCGCATGGCCGACGGCGACGCCTCCGACGTGGGCGACGTGGAACTCGACTCGAAGCGGCTCGTGGTGGCCGTGCGGAAGTTCCTCAACCGGGTGGCGCTGGAGGGAGCGCGCCAGGTTCGCGGGGAACTCGCCCGTGCTCGAGCGGCGGCCGTAATGCGAGCTGCGGCGGGCGACGAAGACGAGTCAGCCGAGCCAAGCGACGAGGGCGCGTGGGAACAGGAGACATCGGATCTTCTCGACGCCCAGGCCAAGGCAACGGTGCGGCGCATCGAGCAACGCCTTCGCGCCGAGCTCGAGAACGAGGCCATCGAGGTGCAGCGCACCGGGGGCGACGAGTCGGAGGTGGTGTCACGCACCGTCGGCCGCCAGGTGGATAGCGCCGCGTTCAAGACCGACGGCCGGGCCATCGTGACGAAGGCGTTCAACCTGGGGCGCGACGATGCGGCCCGCGTCATCGGGGCCACCGAGGTAGAGCGCTCCGCTGCGATGGACAAAAACACGTGCGGCGTGTGTGAGGGCAAGGACGGCGAGACGGCCGAAATGAACTCGCCCGAGCACGACGCGTTGCTTCCTCCCGATCGCGACTGCGAGGGCGGCGGGCTCTGCCGCTGTGTGCTCGTGTACCGACGCGACTCCGGCGCCGAGCCCGAGGACGACTCCTGAAAGACGACACGCTGGCGCTGCTCGTGGGCTTGGCCTTCGGCGCGCTCGTCGGAGCGGTGGTGATGTTCTTCGCGGTGGGGTGACACGTGCTGACCGACACACAGATCGAACGAGGCAAGGTGCGGTTGCGGCTCGCTCAAGAGATCATGCGCGATGCCGTCTCTGGGCTCTCGCAGAAGGCCACGGCGGAGCGGCTAGGGGTGAATCTGAACATCGTTTCGTTCTGGGCGCGCGCTCTCGGCGTGGCCCGAACAAGACAGGCCGGCATCGGCGCGGGCGGCTCTTACGATCGCCAGGAGATCCCGCGCGGGTTGTAGCCGTGATCTTGCGCGGAACATTGTTTCCGCGTGCTGAACCCCCGCCACTTCTTCGGCTCCCCTGTCGCGATTCGCCTCACTGCGAAAGCGGAGGCTGACGGCGCGACGTGGAACATGCTTTTCCCTCGGGGGGAGTGGCACGGTCAAGCCAACCTGGCGGCGCTCGGCGGGTCGATGACGATCGACGACACCGTGATGAGCGACATGATCGCCAACTGGAAGGCGGCCGGCGCTCCTGCTCTCCGCCTCACCCTTCACCACCCGGACCCTGAAGCGAAGGGCGCCGACCGCATCGTCGAGAACATGGCGGCGGGCTGGGTGCTGGGCGGCGACGAGGGCGGCGCGATGCAGATTCGCCCTGACGGTCTGTGGGCCAAGACCAAGTGGGCCAGCGACACCGCGGCGCTCATCGCGGAGGAGAAGGTTCGTTACCTCTCCCCCGAGTGGAGCCGCCAGCACGAGGATCGCCGCACCGGCGCCAAGCGTGGGTGGTGGATCTACGGAGCGGCCCTCACGAACGAACCTTTCTTCAACTCGATGCCGCGCGTCGCGGCGTCTGCTGCCAACACGGGGAGTGTTTCAATGGACAAGAAGATGATCTGCTCGCTGCTCAACCTCGACGAGAACACCCCCGACGCCGACGTGATGGCGGCCCTTCGCGTGAAGTGCAGCGCGTCGCTGGCCCCTGGCGGTGACGCCAAGATGGTCGCGGCGCTCGAGCAGACGAACAAGCTCTTCGCCGAAGTCGTGAAGTCGAACGCGGCCCTCGCCAGCGAAGTCGCGGCGATGAAGGCGACCGCCGCCGAAGCGGCCACCGCGGCGCTCACTGATGAACTCGTTCGCGCTGGCAAGGTGACCCCGGCCAACAAGGGCCTCGTCGCCAAGTTCGTCGCCAGCGTCGGCATCGACGACACCCGCAAGCACTTCGAGACCCTCCCCCCGGCGTTGCCCATGGGCACCGAGGGCCACGGCTCGGCGGGCACCGGCGCGAAGCTGACCGCCTCCTCTGCCGCCGAAGCGAGCGCGAAGGTGATTGAGCTCGCCGACAAGTTCGAGGCCGACGACAAGATCGACACCTCGGCGGCGATGGCCAAGGTTGCCAAGACGCACCCGGAGCTCTGGAAGATGGCCGCGTCGTACCAGGCGCAGCTCGACCACCGCGAGTAACCCTCACCCCCCTTTCACGAAGGAGACGACACCATGGCTGCAAACGTTCTCAGCGCCGCGGCAAACCAGGCCGGCGCAGTCCCAGTCTCACGCACCGCGGGCGCGGCCATCACGGCGTTCTCGACCCTCAAGTTCGACTCGACCGAAGGCCAGGTGATCCACACCACCGCCATCACGGAGCCCGTCTTCGGCGTTGCGCTCGAGACCGTCGCCAGCGGCGGCCAGGTCTCAGTTTTCACCGTGAGCGGCGGCCTGGTGAAGGTGCGCGCCGGTGGAACGATCGCGAGCGGAGATCAGCTCATGCCCAAGGCGTCGGGCGACGGCGTGGTCGACGTTCTCGCGGGCGCGAACGCGGTTGGCTGCGGTGTCGCTGTCTCGGCGGGCGTCAGCGGCGAGACCATCCTCATGGAGTTCCGGCCCAGCGTGAAGTCGGCCGTCGGCACGTAACACCTTCCCCCGCTTCACGGAGAAACCCCGATGCCCATCGATCTTTCAGCAATCTCAACCCGCACGCCGCTCAGCAACGCCTCCTTCAAGGCGTACAACCGCGACGAGCAGTACCTGTACCCGAAGCTGTTCCCCGACAAGGTGGTCGACAGGACGCTCACGAGCATCTACCAGTACGACGATCAGATCCTTCGTCTGTACGAGACCAAGAGCACGACCGACGCCGAAGCGTCGCTCATCGACTGGGACGCCTTCCGCACCTCGATCACCCTCGAGGAGCACAAGATCAAGGCGAAGATCAACCCGCACGAAATGGCGAACGCCGACGCGGCCGTCGCTGCCTTCGACGTGGACGCGGCGCAGAGCACGGGCGCGGCCATCTCGATTCGCAAGGAGCACCTCGCGGCCACGTTGGCCACGACCTCCTCGAACTTCCCCTCTGACCTCACCTCGGCGATCTCGACGGGCGTGCGGTGGAACGAGGCGGGCGGAGATCCTGAAGCCAACGCCATGACGGCCCACGCAGCCATCGAGCTGCGCACCGGCCAGAAGGCGAACGCGCTGGCGTTCAGCTCCGACGCCTGGCGCGCGCTGCGGCAGTCGCCTTCGTTTCGCGATCGCGTGAAGTTCACGAACGCGTCGGGCGTCGTCACCACTGAAGCGGCGATGCGCCTCTTCGACGTGGAATACCTGTTCATCGGCTCCGCGCGGTACCAGTCGACCCGGATCGGCGGGACGTCGAACATGACCAAGTTCTGGGCCGACAACGCCCTGTTCTTCGTCTACAACCCGAGCATCGGGCTGCGCGACATGGGCTTCGGCGCGTCGTACTTCCGCAACAAGGTTGTGACCCGTCAGTACGAGGACCCCCGCACCGGTGGCGTGGACGGCCTTGTGCGCTACGTCGAGACCGCGTGCGAGTACAAGCTCGCGGCCGGCTTCGTCGTCAGCTCCAGCGACGCCGACTTCGGCGCTGGCTACCTGTTCCGCACGATCTACACCTGAGCGAGGGACCCATGGCCGACCTGCTCAAATTCAAGCTGGTGCACGGGGGCTGCACGGTGCCGGGCCCTTATGGCATTCGCCACGCGAAGAGCGGCGATGTCGTCGAGCTCACTCTCGCCGACGCCGCCCGCATCGAAGGCGAAGACATCTCGACGCAACACCTCGAGCCGCTCGATCCTGAGCTTGAGTGGAGCGCGTCAGGCCCCGTCGCCAAGAGCCCCGAGCCCAAGAAGAAGGCCACCAAGTGAGCACCGGCAAGGAGCGATACGCGGCGCTGCACGGCGGCGTCTGGATTCCGAACCCGGACAGCTCCCCGAACGCGCCGCGGGCCCTGCACGTCAAGGAGGGCGAGGTCGTCGAGCTCTACCCAACCGACGCCGAGCGCATCAACAAGGCGAGCACCGGGCTGGTGCTGTCTCGGTACCAGCTCGGGAGCCTCAAGCCGGTGAAGGACTCGAACGGGGAGATCATCGGCGAGAAGAACACGCCCGACTTCGTGGCAGACAACACGCCGGCGCTTGTTGACCCGAAGCAGTTTCAGAAGCACCGCGACGAGTTCGAGGCCCGGAAGGCGTCGGAGCGCGCGGCGAAACAGTTGGCCAACCAGGCCTCACGAGGTGTCGCATGAAGACTCTCAAGATTCTCGCAGTGCTCGCCGTCGTTGCGATGGCGGCGCTCGCCATCACCACCAACCCGATCGGCAACATCGACGAGACGGCGCGATGGTTGAAGGGCGGCGCGTACATCTCGACGGGCGCGGCGTTCAACGCCAACAACCAGATCCACAACGTTCTCGCCGGCTCCCTCGACTTCGACTACGCGGCGCTCACGGCGTCGGCTGGGTGCATCGCGGCGAGCAACACCGCGACGGTGACGGGTGCGACCCGCGCTGACCCGTGCCTCGTCTCCGTCGACGAACAGGCGGCCGATGCCGGAACCGTGACGTACAAGTGCAACGTGACCGCGGCCAACACCGTGACCGTCTGGGCCTGCCCCGTCGGCCTCAACGCCAACCCACTCGACGCTGGTCACAACATCTGGGTTATCAGCAACCAGTAAGAGGGAGCCAACCGTGCGCACCTTGCGAGCGTTTGCAGTCGGCTTCGTCGTGGTGCTCTGCGCCACGGTGGCGAGCGCTCGCCCTCCCGGTGAGCTCTCTCTGCTCCTGATGCTCAACGGCGAGCCTACTCGGGAGATTCAGGCAGACGGCGGCGGGCTCCTTCTCTCGGCCTCCACCGGCATCGCATCAGCCAGCGTCTCGGCGGGCGCCACGTACGTCATCTGCGCGCCCCTCTCTGCCACGTGCGGCACTGTCGGCAACGCTTGCGCCTCTATCTGCGTCAACTCTCTCGACGCCGGTTGCAACGCGACGGTGAGCGATCCGAACTACGGCATGCCGCTGCTCGCGGGCTCGTGTCTGTACACCGTCATTTCAGACAACACATCGTTTGGCTCCGGCACTCTGCGCGCCATCAACGTCGACGGCGGAGCTGTGAATCTCCCCGTCTGGCGCATGCGCTGAGAGGAGTCGCCCGTGCTTTCACTCGTCGTCGTTCTGATCGCTGGGCAACTCGCCCCGCCGATGCGATTTCTTCAGCCCAATGATGTGAGTCGGCTGCCCATCATCGGCGACGTGCTCACCACCATCGCTCCTGTCGGCGGCGCTGGTGGCTTCTCCACCGCGTGCGCCTGCACCAACGTGACGACGGCTGGCGGCGGTGCAATCACCTGGGTTCGAGCCGGGAGTGCGACGTGCGCGCCGCTGGGCCTCGCAACGACAGGAATCACGACTAACTCTATCGCCACGTGCGCGTCGAATCTCCCGCGCGTCGTGTCTGACGGAACGGCGAACGGGTTGCTCTTCGAAAAGGCGGGGATGAACGATGCCCTCCAGAGCGAAGACCTCGCGACGACATGGACGGCCAGTGCGACCATCACGACAGACACGACCACGAGCCCGTTTGTCTCGAAGATTTCAGACGCCGACACGATGACCGATGGTTCGGCCGTCGCGGCCCAGGGCGTCTCGCAGGTCATCACCACGAGTGCGCTCCGCAAGCACTCCTTCTCCTGCTACGTGATGGCGGGCTCACTGTCGGCCGGGACCATCAGCATCGTCGGCACCGGCAACGCGGCGGGCGATTGCAGCACCGCATTCTCCGGGCTCTCTGGAGCCACGTACTCGCGCGTGTCGTGCTACTCGACGAACGCCTACGCGGCCGGGCTCACTGCGGTAACAGTCGCCATCACGGCGGGCGCAGCCGCAGCCAACACAGGCACGCTTATTGTCACTGGGTGTCAGCACGAGAGCGGCGACGCGAATCATCAGGGCTACGTGTCGAGCTACAACCCAACGACCACAGCCGCTGTGACTCGGGTCGCAGACACTCCAACGCTTCCAGGCTCGCTGTTCCCCGCTGGTGGGTTGTCCATCTCTGCGTATGTCACACCGGAGTGGGTGATTGGTGACCTGACGGTAGGGACGGCAATCGTCGAGGGGCAGGTCGGTAGCGCGAGCGGCGCGATGGTTTTGTTCGTCTCCGGTTTCTTGCGCCTCCAGACTCTGAGCGGAGGTAGCGCGAACGTCTCAGTTGTCCCGTCGCCTGTGATGGCGGTCGGTGTGACTCGTAAAGTGGGAGGCGTGAACGCAGGCGGCTTCTCGACGCTCTACGAGGACGGGGTGCAGATTGGCAGCACGACTGCGACCAACACGCTCGCAGGCCCGTGGCTGGCTGCGACCGGGCTGGGGCACGCCCCGGGAGCACCTGGCTCGAGCTGTGACTGCATCGTCTCTCGAATGGCATGGGCGCGCACTACGGGAGTGAATCCACAATGAAAAGACTCGCCGCTGGTGTCGCGTTGGCTCTCGTTGCGGTTGGCGCAGTCGTCGTCACACTTGAGGACCCAGACACGAAAGAGACGTACGAGGTTCGCGCGGAGCCCGTCGAGGAGAAGACGCGCCGCGCCGTCGTGGGCCTCACTGTCGAGGAGCGCAAGGCGTCGAAGCTGGGTGCGCTACCTGACGGCGGCGTGGTGGGCGTGCTGCTGCTCGTCGACGGCGGAGCTGACGTGCTCGACGCGCTCCCGTGCGTACGACGCCCCAAGAGCAAGATCGACTGTTTGCGACTCGACCCCACGGGCAAGCTCAGCGACATGGGCGACTGGGCGCGCTTCCTGGCGACTGAAGCTCAGGGCACCGAGTGCGAGCCGTGCGCGTGCTCGGTGTTCGTCGGCGACAAGGCGGAACCGTGAGCACACTCGAGAAGGCCGCATGCGTCGGGCTGGTGGCGGTTGGCCTCATGCTCGCCGTGCTGACGTTTGCAGAACTGACCCGCGCCGTTTCCGCCGATGCGTGCGCGACCGCGGCGCACCCTCCACCCGCTTACCTCAAGGTGTCTCGGTGAGTGACCCGCTCGGCGTCGGCGTCGATGGCGACACGGCAACGCACGTCGGCGGCGCTGCCACGCTGATGGTGACGATGGGCGCTCTCGCGCGCTCGATGCTGATGGCCGGCCGCGAGCGAGAGGCGGCAGAGGTTGAGCGCAAACTGCTCTTTGCCAAGGTCGAGGAGATGGTGTCGGCGCTGAAGGCGCTGGAGTCGGCCGCCACCAAGACCGACCGCGAGCTCGCCCTCATGACGCAGATGCTCCAGCAACGCTCCGTCTCCGACGACCACCGCGACGCGCGACTCGACCGGCTCGAGCAGGCCATGGCGAAACTCGAGCAAGACCGCGCCTATCAGTCGGGCATTCGCAAGGCATCGGAGGGCGCATGAGTTGGAAGCCCTCGACCTACCTGGCTGGAACGCCGACGCTGCCCGCTTCCGTGGAGGTCGCCAGCACCGCCACCACGATCGCCGGGCCCTTCGACGTCGTGGGCGGCACCTACGCCGAGGTGGCGCTCACCAACACTGACGGCTCGCAGACCCTCAACGCGTGGGTGGAGTCCTCACCCGACGGCACCACCTGGAACGCGAAGCTCAACTGGCAGGGACTCGACGCAATCGCTGCGGGCGAGCTGCGCTACGAGGGCTTCGACTGCACCTATGAGCGGCACGTGCGTATCAGAGGAACCGCCAGCGGCGCCGGGCTCACCTCGACCATTTTCATGGCGATCTACACTCGATGATCCCTCGCGCCGCCATGCTGTTGCTGCTGGCTCAAACCCGACTGGGTTCCGGGGCGCCCTCGCTGTCTCAAGAGGAGCCGCTGACGATTCTCGATGAGGGCGTGCGTATCGGCCGCGCATCGAAGATCAACTGCTCCGGCGCCGGCGTCTCGTGCGCAGTGGTGAGCGGCACCGCAACGATGACGATTGCTGGGGGCGGCGGTGGCGGTGGCTCCTCATGCGGCGTGCGCGTGGCGCTCGACCTCGGCTCGAGCGGCGGCCTCGTCTACCAGGCGTCGGTGTCGGGCGTGGCGTGCGTCACCTCGGCCACCCGCATCGCGTGCGCTCCGTACTGCGCCGGCGACGCAGGCACCACGCCAGAGACGTGTCGGGCCGCGGGCCTCCAGGCGTCGGTGAGCGAGACAGACGGCGGCGCCTTCCTTCTCTCCGTCGAGAGCCCTCGTGGCGCGACGGGCGTGTTTCAGTTCGACTGCGTGGCGGGTGACCAACCATGACTCCGATTCTCCTTTCGCTTCTCCTGGCCCAGGGTCTGCCAATCAAAGACAGCGATTCCTCGACGCTGTTGCAGCTCGACGGCAACGGGCGCGCGGGCGTCGTCGCGTACGGCGTCGATGGCGGCTACCCGGTGCTCGCCGACAAGTACGGCGCCCTGCCGGAGTTCGCTGAGGACGGGCGCATCGACATCTCGCAGGACACGCCGCTGTTCCGCGACACTTTCAGCGGCTCCGCAGTGGCGGCGCACAACCGGTGGCTCCAGTCGCTCTCTACGATGACGGCCACAGTGAGCGGCGGAGCCATCACGCTCAATGCTGGCGGCTCGGTGGCTATCAACGTCTACGCCAACCTGACGACGGTGCAGAAATACCGAGGGTACGTGGACGGAGCGCTGTACATGCACGCGCGCGCAAAGCCCACCAACCTCCCGGCCAGCAACGCGGTCGCGGAGCTCGGCCTCGGGAACGCCCTCATCAACTCGGCGCCCACTGACGGCGCCTTCTTCCGGTGGACGGCCAGCGGCGGCTTTGAGTGCGTCCTGAATCGCGGTGGCGCGGAGACATCCACGTCGATGACGGCGCCCGCTTCGGCCGTGTACTCGGTTTTTGGAATTGCGGTGCACGCAGACGCAGTTGTCTGTTCGTACGAGACGCCATCAACCGGCGCCTCCGTGCGCGCGGTGCTGACGCTCGATTCCGGCGCGCCGTCCGCCTTCAATGAGTCGCCTGGCCTGCTGATGCGCGTCTACAACTCCGCGTCGGCTCCAGCGCTCGCGCCGCAGCTCGCGGTGGGCATCATCGAGGCAATGCTGAAAACCCAGCAGGCGCCGCGCGAAGACGTGCGCGAAGTAGCGCAGGGGCTGCACTCGCCCTACCTGCCCACCACCGGCGCGCAGACGACCAACCACGCCAACAGTGCCAGCCCCACCAGCGCGACGCTGAGCAACACGGCGGCCGGGTACGCGACACTGGGCGGGCGCTACCAGTTCGCCGCCGTCGCCGGTGCGGCCACTGACTTCGCGCTTTTCGGGATTCAGACACCCACGTCGCACCGACTCATTGTCACGGGAATCGGAATCAGCGCGTGCCTCGAGGGCGCAGCCATCGCCACGACGGCGACGCGCCTTGACTGGGCGGTGGGTGTCGGCGCCACCGCTGTCTCGCTGGCAACGGCTGACGCGACGGGCGCCTCGCCCACGTCGGCGACACGTCGCGTGCCCGTGGGGAGTATGGGGTTTCCGTTGGCGGCGCCGCGTGGACCTGCGCAAATCGGCGACTGTGCCGAGAGCATCAACGTGTCGTTCCTTGGTGGGCCACTGGTGGTGGACTCCGGGAGGTTTTTTCACGTGATTCTCCAGGTGCCAGTGGGTACCGCGACGGCCTCGCAAATCTTCCGTGGCGTGGTGCAGGTGACTGGGAGGTACGAGCAATGAGCGACGTCGTTCTGGTGGCGCTGGTGGTGACGAATCTCGTGGCGACGGGCGTGGCCCTCGTCGAGCTCCGCCGCAAACACGGCAAGTCGCGGCGGCAGGCGACGCTCGAGCACATCGCCTCTCTGGCCGTCGATGGGGCGCGTCATCGGTTGGGGACCTCGGCTTCAGTGAAGGACCTTCGGGCCACTGCTGTGGAGTTGGCTCGGCACCTCGACGAGCAAGACAACGGCCGGCGAGACTTCACGGATCGCGCGGTGGCTGCGGCCATCGACGCGAAGCTTGGTGCCGCGTGAGCACGTTCAACGTCAGCGCCACCACGATGCGGGACGAGTTCTTCCCTCAGTGGGGAGCGTTCTCGGCCAACTCCAATCCGACCACCACCACCGTTGCGACCATCATCACCCAGAAGTACGCCGACCTCGCGGGGAAGCTGCTGATCAAGGGCATCGCCATCGCCACGGTCGACGCCGCCTCGTCTTCGGTCGGGTTCTCGTGGTGCCAGGAGACGCTGGGGTTGATGGTGGCGATCCGTATTCTCCAACTCGTCACCCAGCGCGACCCCGAGCTTGCCAAGGCGTACACGCTGCGGCTGGCCGAGCGGCTCGGTGCGCTCGAGACGTACGGCGCCGCGGCTCTCGGTGACAGAGCACTCGACACAGGCTCTTCGCCCTCGAGCGGCCCGACGACGTTCATTGACCAGATGGGCATCACCCTGCCCGACGACTCCGAGGCGAGCACCCTGGCCCCCTTCTTCCGGCGAGACGACCCCGTATGAGCGTCCTTGGGCTCAAGCTGACGTACGCCGTGGGCAACAACGAGGGCCCCGACGTGTTGCGCGAGTTCGCCCTGGGCTTCGAGCAGGGGGCTGACGAACTTCGCGACTTCGGCAAGCACGTGTTCCCTCGCCTGGTGCCAGCCTTCGAGGCGGCGATGGGGCGTCAGTTCGACTCGCGCGGCGGTGGGCAGACGGGCGCGTGGGAGTCCCTCTCAGATGCGTACGCGGCGTGGAAGGCGAAGCACTACCCAGGGCAGCCCCTGCTCGAGCGAACCGGAGCTCTCCGCGCAGCGCTCACCGAGTCGAACACCCCGCACTCGTACCGGGAGTGGACAGCGCGCGACTTCGCCTTCGGTACCGCTGGGCTTGAGTACGCCTCGTTCCACCAGTTCGGCACGGGCAAGATGCCAGCACGTCCCCCGTTCGACTTCGACGGCCGCTTCAACTCCGAGGTGGAGGAGGCTGCGCTCGACGGGGTGCGTGCCGCGATTCGTTCCACGCGCCTGGGAGATCTTGGTGTCGAAGTCGAAGGAGGCCCCCATTGAGCGCCGTCGAGTGCGAGTGGTTCGCCGTGCGGAGTCTCAGAGAGTGGCTAGCTCTGTCGCTCTCGACGCGAGTTGCTCTCGTCAACGTCTCTCGGTTCGCCACGGTCAAGACGCCGCTGGCCGGGCCGTTCACGGTTGCCCCTGGCGCTGAGACGCTGAAGCTCTCGACGACGAACCGCAACGGCGACGACGTGACGGTGACGCTGACAACCGGGAGCCGAACAGCGGCGCAGATCGCTGTTGAGATCAACTCGGCATTCGGTGGTGCCGGCGTGGCGACGGCAGACTCAACGAACCGACTGGTCTTCGCCTCCGAAGATCCTGCCGTGGTGGGCACTCCTTCGATCGCGTCGGTGGGCGTCGGTACCGCGAACGAGTCTCTAGGCTGGGCTGCTGGCGGAGAGTACGACGAGCGCAGCGCGATTCAGGCGCCCACCTTTGACGCCATCATGGACGGCGAAGCGCTCCAGCCAGATCCCTCCCTGTTCCGGCCTGGCGGGCTCATCATCATGATCGGCGATCGCTCCTCAGCACCGCGAAGCCAGAACGTGCGCGACGACATGTACTGGGTCGATCTCGATCTTGCGCTCTTCTTCATTGAGCCGAATCAGCAACTGCACCGGAACCGTGAAGCCGTGCACGCCTGCCTCCGGGCGGTGCGTGAGTGCCTCCTGACCGACGCCGGCCGTTACGCCGGTTTCGCCCAGACGACGAATCAGGCGATCTCCAAAGTCATCGAGAAGAGCGCCCGCATCGGTGGCTCTCCCGTGATGCTCAAGGGTGGTAGCCTCCCCAACGCACTGATGGACGTCGCACAGCTCAAGCTCGGGATACTGGTGTTCGAACGCCCCGACTCAACGTGAGGTAACAAAATGGCTCTCTCTCCAGTGAACTCGTGGGACACCCGGCTGCTCATCGCGGCTGAATCGACGTTCGGCACGGCGGCCGTTCCCGCTGACGTGGCGGCGTACGCGGCCACCGCCGTCGAGCACATCGACGCCGACCTGGGCGAGGTGGAGCAAGGAGCCACGCGAGGGAAGGCCGACAGGAACCTGGGGCGCGGCATGCAGAGCGCCTTCGTCGAAGGCCGAGTGCCGCCGATTCCGTGGAAGGTGTCGCTCTCGTGCAAGTCGCGGAGCGCCATCGACGCCGTGCCTCGCGAAGGAACGGCCATCTACAAGGCGGCCGGCCTCACGCAGACGGTCAACGGCTCCACGTCGTACACGCTCACGCCCTCGGCCACGCCCATCGAGTCGGGCGACTTCGTGTCGGCGACGCTGCGGCGGTTCGAGGGCTCCGGCTCCGCGGCCTTCGAGGCGGAGACGCTTCGCGGGTGCATCGCGGAGAAGCTGGTGTGGAGCGGCGGCGACAAGGAGGTGATGCTCGAGGCCACCGGCCGCGGCATCGGCAAGTACCACCAGGGCTCGATCGACTCCATCACCCTGGCCTCCGGTGTCGTCACGTCGGTCACGCACACCGCTGCCGAGTCGTACCTGCTCGACACCGGGTACTACCTCTGCGAGTCGGAGATCATCAGCATCGCCAGGGCAGGCGTCGGCTACGGCTCGACGTCCTCCACAATCACCCGTGCCCAGCTCGCATCGTCTGGCGTGGCGCACTCGGCGAAGGCGCTGTACCCGTACATCCCGACGGGCATCACCTTCGCGGGCTCCCCCATCGCGGAGCCCAACGCCACGGTGAGCATCGGCGGCGTGACGACTCGCGTTCTCTCGTGGAGTGCGGAGTTCACCACCGGCATGGGCCTGCTCTCCGGCGAGACGGGGAGCGCGTACGTGCAGGGCGCGAAGTACGGCCGCTATGACTTGGCGATCTCCTGCCGCCTCGTGCTCTCCGGCACCCAGGTGCAACTGCTCAACAAGGCGACGCAACGGGCCACGGCGGGCGCGCTGGCTGTGTCGCTTTCCCAGGGCACGGGCACGGGCGCCGTGTGGACGCTGGCTTCCACGTACTGCGAGCTGATGCCGTTCAAGGTGCCGTCAACGCCGAACGACATCGCCATCGTGGACGTGAAGCTGCGCGTACGCGACAACGCGTCGGGCAACAACGCGTTTTCTATTGTTCTGACATGATCGAACCTCGCCTCGTCATCTATGGGCTGTTTGACCCGCGCACCGGTGAACTCCGGTACGTGGGGAAGTCGACCACCGGCGTGCGCCATCGCGTCAGTTCGCACTTGTGTCCGTCGAGTCTTCGGGATCGCACGCTGAAGATCGGCTGGCTGAAGTCACTCCTGAAGCGCGGGCTGAAGCCAGAGGCAGAAGTGCTCGAGGCGGTGGCACGGAAGGCCGAACTCGACGAAGCGGAGCGCCACCACATCGCGATGTTTCGCGCGCTCGGGTGCCGACTCACGAACATGACGAACGGTGGCGATGGGCTTTGTGGTGTGTCGCCAACAGCAGAGACGCGGGAGAAGATCGCCGCCGCACAGAGAGGTGTTCCGAGGAAGCCCCTCCCTCGCGAAGTCTACGAGCGCAACGCCGAACGCATGAGAGGCCACTCAAAGGACCCAGCCGTCGTCGAGAAGACCGCAGCGGCGCTCCGTGGGAAGCCGCGACCCGCGCATGTTCACGCAGCCCTTCGCGCAGGCACCATCAAGAAGTGGGGCGATCCCAACGGGTACGAAGACATGGTCCGATCCAGGGGCGGCCGGCCGTTCGTTGATCAGTACGGGGTCGAGTACCTTGGAATTCAGCGCACCTCGCGGAAGCTCGGCCTCAACGCCTCGCACATCCACGCCGTTCTCAACGGCCGCCGTCGACACACTGGCGGTTTCACCTTCCAGTACAAAACCCCAACCTGAGAGGCACCGTGGCCAACCTGACAAGAGCATGGAGGTGGGAGCGATTCGCGCCGGACCTGGGCGACAACCTGTCACTGCCTGAAGGTGACCGGCTCTACCTCGAGGTGGCCTCAGGGTTGAGCGGGGAGCAACTGGCCGCCTTCCACGCGACCTTGCGAGACATGAAGATCACTGGCGAGTCGGTGGCCGAAGTCGTAGCGGCCTGGGGAGGAGTTTTCGGCCCCGTTGTTCGACTCGTCGGCGAGCACACCATCGAGGGGCGCGACGTGAAGTCGTTGAGTGACTACCTCCGGCTCCTCGCTGAATCCAACGGCGTCTACAACCTCACGGAGATGGTCTCTATCGTCACGGAGTTCAACTCCGTCTCGGGGACCTCCGCGCTTTTCTCGCGGCGGCACTCTGGTGGTGTGCTTACTACTCGCGCCCAGAGTGCCGTGAAGGCCGAAGCGAGACCGGCCGCGCACTGACGTGGGAGGCGCATCAACGTGAGGGCTTCTTCGGCTTCAACGTCACCGACGCAGCGCCGCAACCCCGGCACTTCGCACGCGTCGACGTCGACCAAGCCCTCCACCAGAGCCAAGACGTGCTCGCCGTCTGGGCCTCCGTCGCGCAATGGCCTGACGCGCCCCCTCTGTCTGGTGGAGTCTGGGACGCCTGGCCTGCCCGCCTCGCGCAAGGGTTGGCCATCTGCAAGGCTGAAGCGCACGCAGTACGTGAGCACCTGAGAGGAGCGCGACGTGGCTGACATTCGGCTGAGCATCAACGGCGAGGACAACGCGAGCGGTGCGCTGCGTTCTGCCGCCGATGGCGTCGCCTCGCTGGAAGACGCGGCGAGCACCGTTGCCCCTGTGTTCCTGGCCGCAACCGCCGCCGTTGCCGCGTTCGCTAAGGCATCGCTCGATGCGTACCAGGCCCAGGAGAAGGCTGACCGGCAACTCCGCTCCGTCGCCGGTGGCCTGACGTCTGCGTTTCAAGAGCAAGCCTCGGCGATGCAGGAAGTGCTCGGCGTGAGCGACGACATGGTGGAGCGCATGCAGACGATGCTGCTCCGCTTCGGCGAGGCGCCGGCCGACGTTGAGGCCACCGTTCGCGCGCTGCTCGACTACTCGGCGGCCACGGGTACCGACGCGCTCGCCGCGACGGAGCGCCTCACCTCGTCAGTGAACGCCGGGAAGGTTGCGTTCAAGGAAACGGGCATCGCGTACGACACCACGGGCTCCAAGTCGAAGGACCTGGTGATCGCGACGCAGGCGCTTGCGGCCAAGTTCGCAGGGACTGCGGCCGGCGAGGCTGCGTCGCTCGAGGGCAGCACACGGAAAGCTAAGGAGGCGTTCGGGGAACTCCAAGAAGGCTTCGGTGCGTTCATCAACGAGATCGCTTCGAAGTCGGGCATCGTCGAAACGGTTGCGCTCGCGCTCCGTGGTTTCCGCGAGTCGCTGTTCGGCACTGGAACCGAAGAGAAGGATCAGCAGAAGCAGTTCGCGCTCGAGCGCACCCTGGCGACGGTGAAGGAACTAGCGGAGGCGAAACAGCAACTCGCCCTCGTCGAGATCCAGCTTGCCAACAACCCGAATGACCGCAACGCCCAGGCCGACAAGGCGTGGTTCGAGACCGTCATCGCCAACGACACGAAGATTCTGGGCGCCACGCGAGCGGCTGGCATCGGCGGAGATCCAGGTGTGAAACTCCCCACCAAGCCGCTCGGCAGCGACGACCAAACAGCCAAGCGCAGATCGCAGGACACGGCGGCCGGTGGCCCGAAATACTCCGAGCTTCCAGTCGAAGCACGATGGCGCGAGGGGAATCAGCGGCACTTCCAGGAGCAGCAGGCGCAGTTTCAAGAAGACATGCGGCTTGCGGAGATCGAAGACAACCTCGCCGCTGACAAACAGAAGAGGCTGGAAGCTCACGCCAAGCAACTTGCCGATCATGCTGCACAGGAGGCGGAGAGAGCCGCGAAGGCGAACGAGGAAGCAGCCAAGCGCACCGAGGAGGCCTGGAAGCAGGCAAGCGAAACGGTCGCCGTGTCGCTGATTCAGAACGTGGGCGGCGCGCTGCAAGCGCTTGCAGAGGGGAACCAGGTAAGCGCCAAGGGGTTGCTGAGCGGCATTCTCGGAACGCTTGGGAGCCTGATCCCTGGCTTCGGCGCCATCGGGAGTGCCATCGGTCAGCAGGTGGGCGGGCTCGTGGGTGGGGCCATCGACCGGGGAAGCGGTGGGGGCGGAAACGTCACCATCAACACGATTGACGGCACCAGCTCTCGGGAGTGGTTCGAGCGCAGCGGTGCCAGGCAACTCAACAACGCGCGCCGAGTCGGGCGAGCTCCGGCATGGGGTTGATCAATGGCCTTTGCGTACGCCACCACCAACGCGCTCTCGGCGCTCTCGGCGTCGGCCTTTACTCCGGGTTCTGGGCCTAGCGACGCCACGCGCTCGTACCTCAATGACGGCCGCATGGATCGCCAGTACACGTTCACCTCGGCATCACTGTCGAACACGCTCGTCATCGACATGGGGAGCGCCACCACGTTGCGCGGGATCGCGATCCTGAATCACAACCTCGTGGACTCGGTGGCGCCGAGGTACATCACCGTGGAGGCAGCAGACGACGCCGCCATCACAGTCAACCCGGTGACGGCGAAGGGTTCGACCACTGTCACCGACGACAGCACCGACACCAACCCGGTGAACAAGGACACGGTGCTCCAGTTCGCTGCCGTCACCAAGCGCTACTGGCGTCTCACGTTCGCCTGGGACAGTGGTTCGTTCGCTCTCAAGATTGGGGAGCTCTTCGCCTATGCCGCCTCAACCCAGCTTTCGCGCGGGCAGGTTGACGGCAGCGGCGAGACCGAGCGCATGGTGGTGACGAATCCTGTGGAGTTGCAGACGGGCGATACACGCTTCGGGTTTCTAGGTGGCCCGGTGCGGACCAAGCACCTTCGCTCCGACTCGACATTCAGCACTTCTGAGCGCAAGGAGTTGCTGACTCTGTGGCGATTGCTGCGCGGGCCGGTGACGCCGTTCCTTTGGATCGAGTCGTACGAGGCCACGGCGACGAGCGCTCTACTTCCCGAGCAAGACTGCATCTTCGGCCGGCTCGCGCTCCCTGACTTTGCGTGGACGTGGAGCGACTACAACCTGTCGCAGCCGCCTGAGTTGGTGATTCGCAGTCTCGGGAGAGAGTTGGGATCATGAGCACGACGGCGGAACTGCTGGCGCGGCCCACCACGGCGATCTCGTACTACTTCGCCGTGTCGCTCGATGCCGGCTCAACCTTCGCGCACTACTACGGCCAGCACGCCGTTCCTTCTCTCGGAACGGAGCCGAGGATCTTTCAGCTCGGTGCGCTCGAGCGAAGGTTCGGGGTGCGGCGCGGGCTGTCGGCGAGCTCCATTTCAGTGAAACTCGACAACACTGATGGCGAGTTGGACTGGATCAGCGATCGAGACACGTGGGTGACTCAGTTCGTCTCGTCTCAGTGGCATCTGGTGGCCTACGTCTACGACCCTCGCAACCTCGGCGACTTCAATACGAAGCCTTTGGGTGTCTTCCGGCCTGGCCTCGATGCCCCGGTGCGCACCGCAGAGGCCATCGAATTCACCCTGGTGGATCAGTCACTCACTGACATGCAGGTGGATGACCTGCCGACGGTTCGCGACTGGATGGGCATCACGGACGCCAACCGGCCCACTGGCCTTTCGGCGGCACCAGGAGAGCAACTCGACGCCAGCGACGCCGGCGCCGTGCCAGAGTTCAGCATCGACGCGCCCGTGCCGCTGCTGTTCGGGAGCAACGCGCTACCGGTGCAGAGGGTGCAGCGAAACTGCTACGTCGTGTGCTCTGTCGAGGGGAGCGCCGGTGCGTTGCCCCTGGGGCTTGTGGCCATCAGATTCGGCAATGGGCGCACCATGGGGAGCGCCGACGGGTCCACCATCACAACGTCTCTGCCAGGCGGAGTCAGCTACACGCTCGCGACGCTGAGGCGCACTCCAGACATCACGAAGAACGGCCGCACATGGCATCTGATTTGGATGGATCTCGACATCAACGACGAAGGTGGAGCCGGGGTTGACCTGACCGCGCTCCTCGGAGTGATTCGAGCCATCGGCTACGAGGTGGACACGTCAAGCGACACTGCTGTGTTCGCGGCGCACTATTCGCTCGACGTCTCGGTTCAAGGGCTTCTTTGGTCGCACAACACCGATGACGTGACGACTCTGGCGCAGGGACGGCACGCGGCCGAAGTCGCGTACGAGCTTCTTTCGACCTACACGCGACAGGCTTCGACGCTGACGGTTGACGCAACCTCGTTTGCTCGCGTGGCAGCGGCAAGACCTACGTCCAAGGCGTCGGGCGTGTTGGCGCCGCAACAACTCAGCTCGACCAACTTCTTTCAGGAAACAGTGAACAGCGTCGTGGACGGCGAGCTGCTTAAGACGCTGGCCTCGGTCTGCGACACGGGAGACTTTGACATCTTCGTTGCGTGGGATGGCTCGGTGACAGCTACCTCTGACTTCAGCGACTACACGGCTCTCTCAGCGACCGTGACGACACTCGAGGAGTCGGAGGTGATGGGCGACGTCAGCGAGCGGGTTCCAGATCAGGGCGAGCGCGGGGAACCGTACAACCGACTTTTCGTCTCCGTCGGGTCGCAGTTGCTGGGCCCCTTCGACGACTTCGCTGCCATCACCGCATGGGGGCACATCGTGGAAGCGCGCGTCGATGGCTCGTGGATTCAGAACATCTACGGCTCGGGCGTAGGCGCGTATGCCGGCCTCGTGCTCGACCTCACGTCGCTGTGGAACATCTACGGGAACCGCGACGGCTCGACGGTGCGCCCTCGGCTTACGGTTCGAACCTGGCTCAACGGCCTCAACTTGGAGCTCGGAGACCTGGTGCAGTTCTCCTGGAGCCGCGGCACACTCGCCGGGCCGTACACGCTTTCGGTGTTCCGAGTGGAGTCGATCCGCCTCGACCCGATGACCAGCGTCGTGACACTGGTGTTGGCTTGGCGTGACGATCTTCGAGCAGACGGCAACTCTCCCTACTTGCTCGACGACGAGACGTTGCTCGACCGCGCGACGGGCAGCGGTGGCCGCACGTGCACGCTCACCACGGGGAGCAGCACCGTCTCCTTCTCCTCAGGCTCGCTCGTGAGTGACGGTGTGGCGGCTGGAGATCATCTGATCGTGCTCGACTCAACCGAGAGTGCGACCACATTCAATCGGAACCGGGCGCTGCTGATCTCCTCGGTGACCGACGCCACGCACTTGGTGATCAACTCCACCTACTCGAGCAACGCCTTCGGCTCTGGCGGTCCGTTCACTCTCTCGACCTGGGAGATCCGTCGAGGCGCTTTGACGTACCGCGTAGGCGGCGAGCTCTATGGCAAGGTGGGCGACTCCACGCACGCCGGCAAGTTCTCCGACAACTCGACCGACGCATATAAATTGATCGACGGGTGACACCATGCCGTTCTCCTCTCCACCGACCAAGGCGCAGAACGACCCGCTTGGCCCGGCCACGCTGGCGCAGCACTCGCAGAACCTCTCCTTCTTGCGGTGGCTCGCGGCGAAAGAGCACATCATCTCCAGCGGGGAACACAACGCCTGGGAGGTGGCACGCGTAGTTGCCCGAATCACGCCCGGTGGGCCACCCACCATCAACCCAAGCACCAGCGATATCTCGTCAGTCACCAACCCGAGCGCCGGGACGTTCGTCATCAACCTCGCGTCGTCACGGTTCACGACCGACATGCGGGTGCAGATCAACGTGTGCACCGACGGCACGAAGCCTTGGGTGAAGCAGTTCAAGGTGGTGAGCGCGACGCAGATCGAGGTCTACCTGTACAAGTTAACCAGCACGTTGGGCGTGGCGGGCAACGCATGGGCGCTTACCTCCAACGAGTTCGAGATCGCCATTCACTCCGCCCCGTTGTCGGTGGGTTCTTGGAATGCGATGCCCGATGGGTGGGCGCGCGGCGACTACTTCGACGACGCCGCCACTGGGTGGAACACGCTGGTGCAGGAGTCGGCGGAGCTCCAGCGCGTGCTGACGGCCTACCACTCCACGGCGGGCGCGCATGTCGCGCATTCGATCGCCAAGTACTGGGGCACCGTCGGCTACTCGTCGGGTTCCTATGGCTTGCTTGAAGGCACGCTCTCGTCAATCGGAGCGACCAGCACCGGAGACATCGTGGTGAATCACGGGTCGCTTGGCGCCACCACCACGCACTACTTCGCACAGCCCGACTACCTGCGGCTGGCCGAAAGCCTGGGGACTGGCTCCACTGGAGATTCCGCCTACGAGTACCTCGTCGACGTGAAGCACAACTCGACAACCCAGTGTCGCGCCTACGCCTTCCGCTGGAACTCGGGAAGCGGCTGGTGGGAACGCGCCGACACTGACTTCATGCTTGCGGTGTACGGAGACTGAAATGGCCTACACGAAACTGCCCAAGGTGGTGAGCGACTACTCTCTCGGCTACCAGTCGGCCAACATCTTGCGCGCGAACTTCGAGGCGCAGCACGACGCCTTCATCGTGGAGCACGGGGAGACGGAGCCGCAGTACGACCCACTCACGCACGATCCCATCTACCCAGCCGCCTCTTCGTTGATCGGTCACCACAACACCCCGCTCATTCCGCGCGACGTTGTTCGAGTGGCGGTCGCGTCGGCCGGGCTCACGCAGGCCATTCTAGGAATCAGTGGCTCCAACTTCGTCGTGGGGGCCCAACGATTCTCGGCTGGGCAGTACTTCTTCGAAGTCGGCTCGCTCTCCCAGTTCTGGGCGCAGTGCGTCGCCAACGTCTCGTCGTCGAGCACGATGACCTGGGTCTCCCCGCGCACGGTCTACGCGACCGCGTACGGGCAAAAACCCGGCATCGCGGTCACTGCGTACAGGCTCGTGGGGAGCGCGTGGACTCCAACGGACTGTCACTTCACGCTGACGCTCTACGGCGCTTGACGGGTGAAGCCCTGGCGCTCGAATGCTGCGACGCACTGCTCGACTTCCATCTCCGCGACGATGATGCCGTCGGCTAGATGGCCTTCGCAGCGCTCGATCCGATCGTCTCGAACCATCAGCACAAACGAAGGGGCGCACCCAGAAGCCACCATCACCACCACAAGGAGAGCTCGCATGCCTCGACCCTACGCCCTTCGACTGGTACCGTCACCCCGGTGACCACAACCGCCGACTGGCTCACCGACGACATCGCAGTGCCCGTGATGCCCCCGGGCGGCATATGCCTGCCGCGCTCTCCCGAGAACCTCCGCCACGTTGTGTCGCTGGCGCAGCTCGAGACGGCGCGCCGGTACCAGCCGCGAGACATCACCGGCGACGGGCGGGCCGAGACGTTCTGCAACATCTTCGTGAGCGACGTGACGCGCTGGCTCGACTGCGAGATTCCGCACGACATCGGCGGCACACACACCAACCCCGACGGCACCGTCGTCACGATTCACCAGTGGCAAGACGTGCGCGCCAACGCGGAGTGGCTGCGCAGCGGCTACGGCTCCTGGCGACGGGCGAAGGCGCTCGACGCCCAGGCGCACGCGAACAAAGGCGGCCCCGCCGTCGTTGTCTGGGATTCGTCGGTGCGAGCGCACGGGCACATCGCGCTACTGGTGCCGTCGGAGCGGGGCGTTCGCATCGCCCAGGCCGGGCGGTCCTGCCTCAGCGACGCGCCTCTCGTGCGTGGCTTCGGTAGCCTCGCGCCGTTGGAGTTCTTCGTTCACGATTGACCTGGAGACAAACCATGAATCGCCTCGCCTTCCTCGCGCTGCTCCCCGCCGTCGCCCTCGCGCAGTCCGCCGCGCCCGCCGCACCCGGCATCGGCCAGCACCTGCTCGACATGGTGCTTTCGCCCGCTGGCCTGGCGATGGGCGTGGGTGCCGTCGTCTCGGTGCTCGGGCTCATCTTCGGCGCCAACGAGGTGCGCCGGCGCCGCATCGCGCTCGGCGTCTACCACGCGTTTCACGTCGTCGAGGATGCGGCCGCCGAGACCGAGGGCACCGACGCGCTCGACAAGGCGGCAGCCGGCCTCAAGGCGCTCAACGAGTGGATGGTGGCGCAGGGCTGGCGGCCCCTGAAGCCCGGCGAGGAAGTCGTTGCCAAACTCGGCTTCACCGCACTCAACGGCGCGACGAAGGTCTCCGAGAAGGTCGCAGCTGCCGCCGTCGAAGCCGCCTCCCCTCCCGCGCCCTGAGCGACGTACCGCTCAACGCGGTCGCCCAGGGCCTGTCACGCGTCGAGGCGCTCGCACCGGGCGCCGGATTCGCGGAGCTGCGCGCCGTCGCATCGCTGGCGGCCTGGGCTGCGCGCGGTGAGGTGGGCTGGCGGCCTCGCGAGGGCGTCGCGCTATTCGGGTTTGGCGAGGCCAGCGGGCGCTGGGGCGGCCCTGTCGAGGCTGTCGTTGGTGTCGGTGCGCGCGTCACGTTCTGAGAAGTCGCCGGGCTCCAAACTCGCCCTGCTGAGCACCCATTCGTCGAAGTTCGGCATCAACGTCGCCGCTGGAGAGGTGGTGGTACCGGTACCCGAGTTGCGATGCCCCGCGCGCAGTCATGCGATCTCCCAGCCAAGAAAAGCACCCGCGCTGCCGCGTCCACGGGCGGACGGTGGTGACGACTGCGCCGCGCCTACCCGCGGCTCCGTCGCCCGGCTCCCCAAGTACCGCCACCGCGACGCGACGACGGGAGGGGTCACAGTTCACTTCTTGGCAGCGGCCAGTTCTCGCGCCGTCACCAGATCCTTCAGGTTGACGCCCAGCCGCTTGGCAAGCAAACGGCCCTCGTCGGTGAACTCGCTGGCGGCCTCGAATCCCATCGGGGAGCCGAGCACTACGCACGCGAACACCACGCGGAGAACGAACGCGGGCTCGCCGCGCTTGAACTGGCGGTCGAACTGGGGCCGCTCCAACCCAAGGGTGCGGAGCACGTGATCGCTCACCCCGTCGGCGTCGAAGTAGTCGGCGATCAACTTCCAGTCGTCTCGCGTGGGCCCCTTCTCCGTGATGCGGTCGGCGAGGCGGATCGCCAGGTCACCCATGACGGCCTCGCGAATCTTCCCGGCCGCCTTCGCTTCGACGGCCTCGCTGGTCTCCTTCCGCTTGGTGGTCTTGGTCTCGACTTCGGCCTTTGCCCACTTCACGCCGGCGCCGGCGAGGGCGCGGGTCGCCGCCTTCCGGTCGACCAGCTCGTGAGCGCGGAGATCGCGATCGGGCGCGACGGTGATGCGGGGCGGTTCCTCGACTCGCTCGAGCAACTGTCGCCACGTGCGACGCTGGCTGTCTGCGTAGTTCGGCTCGTCGAGGGCCACGAAACTCGAGCCGTGCCCCAGCATCGGGCCGTGGCGGAACAGCTCGCCGCCCTCGTCGACCGTGAGCACGTCTGCGCCGTCGGCCTTCGACTTCTCCACCGTGCGCTTCCACGTGGCCAACGCCTTCTGCTTGAAGCACGGCACGTCGGTGCAGAGGTTCTTCGACGTGGTGCCCGTCACCTCGAACAGACCCACGGGCATGTTCGCCACGTTGCGCGGGCACACCGTGCACGACGGCGCGTCGGTGAGCGAGTCGTCTTTCAGGCTGAAGGGCGCGTTCTTCAGCGAGTGCGTGAACTCGCGCTGCAAGAAGTCAATCACCCACCGCGCCGTCGGCTTGTCGTCTCCGCGCCACTGGGCCTTGATCGCCTTCAGCGCCTTGGCCTGCACCTCGTGACGCCCCAGCGCCGCGAAGTTCACCGCCGCCGACTCCGGCACCTTGCCCTCGAGCACGGCCGTGCGCGCCTCGGTGCTCAGCGCGATCAGGCTCAGTCGCGAGTGCACGGTGCGCGTCGACTGGCCGGTCTTGCTGGCGATGGCGTCGACCGTGTACCCGTGCACGCGGGCGAGGGCGTCGTACAGCTCCGCCTCTTCGATCACGTTCAGATCGTCGCGCTTCAGGTTCTCCGCCACCTGGGCCTCGAGGACCTGGGCGTCAGTGAGATCGCGCACGTCGCACGGGAGCGTCTCGAGCCCGGCGATCTTCGCGGCACGGAACCGACGGTGGCCGGCGACGATCTCGAAGTGATCCACGGAGAGCGGGCGCACCACGAGACGAACGAGCGGCCCCATCGCCAGCATGCTCGCCGCCAGTTCCTCGAGCCCGGCGAACGTCTTCCGCACGTTCAGCGCTGACTCCTTGAGCATGTCGACCGAGATCTCCCTCGTCTCGCCCTCCGGCAACCGCGCCGCGACTTTCACAGCGGTGGCCGCTTTCGCCTCGTCGGTGGCCAGCGGAGTGACCAGTGCCTTGAGCTCCGCGGTGAAGTCGCGCGCCCTCACTGGTAGTCCTCGCCGGTCTCGTCAGCGTCGGGGCCTTCGTCTTCGATCTCGGAGACCGACACGTTGTCTTTGCCCGGCTTCAGCGTCACCAACAGCGGCGGGCTGGCGTTGTCGTCTCGGTACACCTCGACCTTGTGTTTGCGCATCACCGAGATCAGCGCGAGCTTGGCCTCGCTCTCCTTCTCGGTCAGTTTCATGCGCTTCTTTTTTGCCTCTTGGTACCCCTCCGCCGCGTCGTCGATCTCTTGGATCTGTTGGCGCTCGGTGCCTGGAATCTCGTTCTGCCTACCCATGGTGTGCCTCGATCTGTCGCTGGTCTCTGCGTCGTTCCGCTTCGGCCCATTCCTCGGCGGTGAGGTGAAAGGGCGCCTCGAATGACACGCGCCCGTAGAAGTTGGAGTACCGCACCATGGCCACGGGGTGGTCGAAGTCGGCGCCGTTGGTCTGCCACTGCGCGATGACGCGCACGTCTTCGGCGTCGTCGACCCACTCAAACGTCGCCGTCTCCCCGTATCCAGGATCGACGGCGAACAGCGTGGCGTGACAGCACGGGTCGCGAGAGTCGCGGGCCATCGTTGCGCCGCACATTGCGCAGACGTTTGCACCACGCCACACGACAAGATCGACTTCGACGAATCGGGGGCGCACACGGCGGCCAAGGTGATCGGGGTTGCTCGCAGACATCGGTTCTCCCAGGTGAGGTTGTTACGCCTAGACGACGAGGGTAGTCAAGGTTTGGGGCGGCATTCTCTCAGCACGCGGGCCGCGAACTCTTGGCTGGCGCGCTTCTCGTCATCACTCGCGTACGTGTCGGCGAGCCGAACCAGGGCGACGTAGATCTCGCCGAGTCGGTCGCGAATGCGGCGCACGTCAGGGCGGCCGGGTTCCGCCATCGTCCCCCCGCAGGCGCAGTTGCGCAGCTCGAGCCACTCGCCCGGGGAAAGCTCCATTCGGGAGCCGCCCGCCGCGCCAGGGAGCGCGAGCCATTCGGCCATCGTGTAGACCTTGCCGCAAGGTGCGCAGCGGCGGGTGTCGGCGAGACTCTCGATGCGCAGCGCCATCGACTCGACCTGACTGGACAGCGAGGCGTTCTCAGAACTGAGGTGGTCGCAGTTTGATCGAAGAACCTCGTTCTCGCGTCGGTATCCGGCGACCGCCTGGCCTACGGCTCGGCACTCAAACCCATCTGTCGCGGCGCATCGCCCAAGGTCAACGGGCGGCGAGCCGTCATCGCCAGCGTTAATACCAACACGGCGGAAGCACACCAAGCAGCACTCATCGGAGTTGCTCACAGCGCGCCCCCGCTGTTAACCGCGCGCTTCGTTCGCGCGGTGTAAAATTTCGGGTCGCGGAGT